>Ga0056135_10000337_pt1 | contig 13009 bp, 7 predicted proteins | sample WorMetG1aBELIZE1_FD_67481 | JGI IMG/M metagenome (GOLD analysis project Ga0056135, IMG submission 67481) | Marine gutless worms symbiont microbial communities from Max Planck institute for Marine Microbiology, Germany - Inanidrilus... ...
ACAGGTTGTTGTTGTATGTGAAAGTGAAACAAGCTGTCTGACCAGACAGTCCATGCAGTTACGTCAGTGACCCGGTGATGTGACGTTTGTGTCTGTCCATGTCTGGCACAGTCCGCTGAATGTTCTTATTCTCAACGCCGGCGTGTTTGGCGCGCCTCATTCACTCACCGACGACGGCTTCGAGACGACATTCCAGACGAACCACCTCGGTCATTTCTACCTCGTCCGGCTGCTGACCGACTTGCTGGTCGCGTCGACACCAGCGCGCGTGGTGACCGTCTCCTCCGAGTCACATCGGTCACTACACAGTCATTGTGCCTTGGTTTTGGTTCAGAAATACTCAGCAGACAGACCCCAGCAGCTGTAACTCAGTAAACGTGAAAGATGCCATACTGTTACCGGAGTGTGGGCATGGTGATCATCTCCCTTCCTTAGGCCAACCCCAGTAGTATGTGACGCAGCAATGCCACACCTACCGTTACCTTCTCAGCTGCAGGGCACTGCCACTGCCCGTGGCTGGTACTTATTTCCCGTCCCACTGACGGTATAGGAGGCTGAGTTGGCCTCGGTAAATGGTTACATTCTGAGATGGCGTACCCACGAACAGTCACCCATCTTAATACTGACCGGCAGTGCTTTATTGGAAACAAAAAGGTCCCAGTATGCGTGTCTAATACTAGCAACGAGACTGCATGCCTTAAGTTGATTTTCACGGAATTTGCCTGCAGCGTGAAAAAAGTACCGGTACGCCATAGTGGTGCATACCGTCACCAAAATAGCACTGGTAACTGGGCTCAGTGCAGAGTAACGTCGTTGATTTGACCACTGCCAGTACCACTAAGCCAAACTGCAACTTGACTGTAACTTCGTGATCCAGGTCCAGTTGCCACTGAATAGCATGTAGCCAACCAAAATTACTCCAGTGTTCCTACCTTCTAGGAGGTTACCTTGATCTCTCAAATACGATTTTAAAACGTTTCTTTTTACTGAGTAAACCTTGCAGTAGGATTGCACTTGCTGCATTTAAGTATACGTTGATGTTGAACCGTTGGCTATGTCGTGAGAATTCATATTGAGTACTGGAGATCATGACAGAGATAAAATGGCAAGTTCTGCTTAGCAGTGGGCACTGTACTGCTGACATGGCCAAGTTGTATAAAGGCACTGGCTGTCATCACAGCTGGCTGCAGGTAGGATGAGTTTCCGTGCAGATGATCTTTCTGTACAGTTCGTGTGGTCATTTTGATAGCAGTCTGAACAGTGAACATACAGTACATGAAGAAATAAAAAATATGGGTAATTAACAAGTGTTATTCCGATGAATTTGCCAAACGCTGATATCGAGTGCATTAAGTTAAGGTTTTAGGTTTTACATCTCACTCAACACAAAACGGGTCATTTTGCAGACGTTCAGTCCCTTGGCTTAGTACTGAAGAAACCAAACCGAACTCAACAAAAGCAAACATTCACCAGTAACAGTAAGATGTTATAACACAAAATAAACACAAAATACTAAAGCCAGGTTTGGCCAGTTTTTTGACCTCCAGCCTGGAAACGGAGCAGGTCCTATACTTAACGTGTATAGCCCTGAAACCCACATGGAGCACTAATGTTGAATTAAAGCAATGGAGTGCACATAATTAATAATTGTTATTGCTTATGTCTCAAGTGAAATTTCGCCATTGAGAATTTTGCTGAAATATCCCAGCTTTCAGCATAAGCATTTATCTGCATTTCACATATCACTTTTTAAAGTTTTTGTCTTAAATTACTTGTCTTGTAGTTATTTGCAGCTGAGCCATATCTTGCGGTGTAAACATGGAATTTGTTTGCACAAAAACAACCATTTTGATTTTCAGAAATGCGAGCATTGTGTCTGCAGGTTCACGGATATGAACGAGCACACAATATGCGAGTCCTTGTTATCGCCGCCGTCGCCGAAGCAGTATTGGCCGATATTTTCTTACAATGCGTCGAAAGCATGCAACGTGCTACTGACCGGTGAGCTTCGTCGGCAATTGTCGAAACACGGCGTGCTGTGCTTTGCCGTGCACCCGGGCAACATGGTCGCCACGGGCATTACGAGGCATTGGTGGCTGTGGCGAGTCATCTTCGCTCTAGTCCGACCTTTCGCCAAAAGCAAGGTACATCTCGATCAGTACGTGTATATTTGACGAGCAATACGATACACAGCAGGAAATGTTTCACTTGCAGTGAAAAGCTGACGGATGCCAGCTTAAGCTGGGTACACACTACCTACGAACACGGCCCGTGAACACCGGTGTCCGTGTTCACGGGCCGTGTTGGTCACCAGTGTATCACAGGTGTTAACATGGGCTGTGTGCACGGGTGTTCAAAAATGACGCCCGTCTTCACGGGCCTATCACGGGCCGTGTTTACGGCCCGTGAACGTGGGTAGTGGTTCACGGCCCATGAACGTGGGTAATATGTACCGGCCACGTATCTACCGCATGGAACGACAAACAGAACAAATGGTCAAAGCAATTTGACAAAAAGGCTGCATCGCTGCCGCACATGGACGGCTCAGTCGTATTCACCAGGTGGCACCAATGTGCACCCCACATAATAATGCTTCCTTGGGCCCACCGGAGTCCACAACCCAAACGGCGTCTCAATTGGTCCAGCAGTTTTTGCAGGGCTCACGCTCATTAACAGACAGACTGTCAGGCCATGCTACTCCGTCTGTAACAATAGGCCGCATTTGCGTAGGTAGTACTGCGATATGTCCTAAAAAGTAACGAAAAAAACTAAAAACAAAAACTGATTATCACAGATCCAGTTATAAGCCAGGAATTCAAGAGATTCAGATTTATTACCGTTCTAGCCCGAAGGCTAAAAATCGAAGAAAATGAAATACAAAATTTAAACAGAGCAACAAGCATTAGAAAATAGAGTACGACAACCAACAGAACAACTGTTTATTGTCTAATTATGGTCTGTGATAAACCGTTTGTGTGCAGAAGTTGTGTACAAGTTGACAATATTTTGTTGTGTAGTTAGTGAGAAATACGAGATACTATGTACTGTTTTTGGCTCTTGTTAACCAGTTTGTTGATGTACTTGCGAGCAGCAGCAGGCAGCGGCAACGACGGTCTACTGTGCCACGTCCACCGACCTGCAATCTGCCAGCGGTTACTACTTCAACAACTGTTTCCTGTGTCCACCGTCGCCACAGGCAACCAACCCGGCAACAGCCAAGTGGCTGTGGGAACTGAGTGAACAGATGATTACACGCGCAAGAACTCTCACACGCAAGTCGACAGTATACGACGTCTGAGGATTGTGCAGGGTTCTGTCAAATACTTTACACTGTGACATGTATATTTGGTTCTGTGATCCTATGTTCGAGTTTTGGTGGAAAGTCCAATGAGATGGCTTTATACTGCTTTTTTGTTAACTGTTGATTTGTTGCTGCAAAACTGTTTATGTGCTGTGAACGTTACTGTTATGTAATTCAAGCAAAACTAGAAGCACTGAGACAGTGCATACCTCCGCCAAGGCACGGCTTATCAGTGCTGCCATCTGACGAATCAGTATGAGCAGCAGATTTATGTCCATTAACCACTTTCCGTATCTCCCAATAGTGACGAATGTGGAAAACAATCCATGTCCAAACGGTCATCCAGATCGTCACTGAAATTTAATCATTTGTTCATTGGCCCATTGCCAACCTTCCCTGAAAATTTCATGCAAATCCGTGCCAAAGTTTTTTTTGCGGAGATAATTAAGAAAAAATGTTTAATGACGAGGCATTTTGTTGTTCGTCATTTAGGCCAACTGTCAGATGAAAAATGACATGCCACCAACTTAAAACAGTGCACAGAAGCACAATCGAAAAGTACATCATTACCGACCACTTTAGTGGTCCTGGTAGAGCAGCTGGTCCAGTGTGTGTGTGCGTGTCCAGATAATAACTTTTGAACTAAGTGGCCTTGTAACCAGCATCCTGACACAATCTAGGGCAAATCTGAAAGTCAAGGTCATAGGCTTTAGTTCATCATCACGGGAGGAAAACAAGCTCAGTAACTGCTGGGATGGCCAACGATGGCTGAAAAAAACAGACCAGAATTTGAAACTGTAAATAAATAATAGCAAGCTGAAAATTTGTTATCAGCTAAATGTTGCTAAAGTGTTCAGTGTAGTCTGACTCTGTCTGTCATCTCAAGTGTTTTAATTACATCATACATAAATCATGCATGCTGGATAATAGCTGTATCTTTTGTATGATTGGTTGATCTTACACATGTTGTAAGATGTGCGTCCTAAATGCATGAGTGTACACTGCAACTAACTTATTAGAAATGACCATCATTTTAGAAAGTGTCTGCATTTACAGGTTGGGCCAAAAAAGCAGGTCCACCTTGAGCTCAGTCAAAAATTAACCAATTTTAGTAATTTTTGGTACACTGAATTCGGAAGAAACGTCACATCAGATGGTTACAAAGTTATCCACCGCACTTGTAAAATGTAGCCACTGTACTTTGTTCAATGAAACCAACACTGCGTGTGGCAAAAAAATGGGGCCATCCCACCTCACCGCAAACACCTTAAAAATTCCATGACCAAATTGATGGGAGTATTGCAGATATTTTCTTGCTTACTTACTCATTATCGTCAGCTTTGATGACGTCACAGCTTACGTCTATCGCTGAACTGAAGCAGACAGTCATTAGTGCTTGGCAGCAACTGTCGCAGGTGTTCATTGGCAAAAGCACCAACGAATGCCGTCGTCACCATGAATTCGTGGTACAGCAGAATGGGGCCATATTGAACATTTGTTTAAATAACTAACTTGATAAACTGTGACTTCCAGAAATTTTCAGAGTGATTAGATGTAAATGGTAGTATTAATGCATTTTATTTGGTACTGGCTGCTTTTCACAAGGTACAGTTGCTACATTTTACAGGTGCAGTGGATAGATTTGTTACCATCTGATGTGACGTTTCTTCTGGATTCAGCATACCAAAAATTACTAAAATCGGTTAATTTTTGACTGAGCTATTAAAAAAAATCAAGGTGGCTCCATTTTTTTGGCCCACCCCGTAGTTTTACAGGAGGTACAAACAATGAGCCATACTACATACCTAAAGCATATTTTATGGTGAATCAAAGTCTGCAGAGTAAAAGAACGAATAAAGAACCAGTAAACACCCGTAGATAACATTTTGATATTTCCAAGCCAACATCATAAAGGTCAAAAACAACCATCAGTAATTCCGTTTTATAGTCGTACACTGTACCAAGATCATACGGGAAAGTAGGTACACAGCCGTAATTAACATCTCGATAGTGAGTGCATCAAAACAAGGCTCCCAATAAAACTGCACGTTTAAGGTGTACTTTGTGTGCAGGTGATTGTCATTGTAGAAACCAACGCGGCACTCGTAAGCTGTAACAACCATGTTCTATTGATGAACAGCTGACGCGCACAAACACACGCACAGTCAGAAGCCTTAGCACTACAAAGCAGCAACACGGACAGCTTGGCACAGGCCGAAACTGATTCGCTGAAAAGTTGACAAATTACGCAGCGGATATTGCACGTCAGTAGTGTACACCGAGACTAGAACACACAGTACACGCCGTCATGCTAGTCAGCGTCTTGCGCTGTTCAACCACCGCTATCACAGACATCACTGGATTGATGCATAACTGAGTTGAGCTATCTAACGGCCGTTATTGCACACCGATATCTTGGCAGTACCAGTACTGTAACTACCGACAGTCACTGAACAACTTCCCCATCCCACATAGCACAGTTCACTCAGATAGAGACCATTTGAAATATGAAAGAAGCACATAAGCTTTTCAATGTTTTATCACTTTTTTATCATGGCACCAATATTTTTCTCGGATGATGTGCCACCTCCATTTTAATGGGTTAGCCTCCATCTGTTCCACAGAATCTTTGGGGATAAATGGTACAGTTTTTGTACTCAGGCCCTTCCTGTCCGCCAACCAACAGCACTGAAGGAAACTCAAAGCACTGACCCCAACCACGGAAAAATAACTCACTGCCTCATCCTTTCAGCATCCACCACTGGACTCCAGATGGAAGGGTCATTTCTCCCTTTACATCAGCTCTCCCATTCCACATCATATTTTGCATAGCTATGCGTGTTAATTTTATTCACTTATTTGCATGCTGACTGACATTGTTTATTTGCTGCATAAAAATCAATAGCATCTTTGCACTTAATAAAACAATTAAAAAATCACACGGTGTCAACAATTTTACATCAGTGTGTACCACTCATATCATGCACGAAACACAGCACACAATGATCTGAAGGACAAACATACTGAAAATCACTAGCCCAGGCAAACAGAATAACAGAATACACCTCATTACTTTTAGGACACTATTAACTGCCAATCACGGGCCTTGCAGAAAGTAATGGCAGCCTAACGTCCTGTGTGGGCTATCTGCCTAGTAAACCAGAGAATGGCACCAGACTCTATACTTGTTGAGGGACAACTCACCCTTCTACCCTCGGTGGGACGGAAAATTGAGTACCGGCCAAAGTACGATGACGCTCTGCGGCTGTGGAGTAAACAGGTACGGTTCATTCCATTTATGGACGAACGTGTGGGTGGCGGGTAAAACTGTGTGATCCCTCGTTAACACGTGCCATACCTCAGCGCTTTAGAGATGAGTTTCGCTATACATATATATTCACTAAAGCGCTATACAAATCTGCGTTTACTATTACTTGCGATTTACTTATTCAACAATTCAGCTTTTAGCTGCAAGCATATTTAATAAATTTTTTCTTAACTACAGTACATGTAAATACCAAATCACTGCTATGGAAAAGTTGTGCAATATATGAGTTACACACCTCTCCATATGATCAACTGAAGACATTACACACACACACACACACTAGAGTCCCAAAAGTTATTATTACTACTAATGCCATCTGATTTCCAATACAAATCAGTCTGAGGAAATGTTTTAAAAAATTGCAAGTTCAGTTCAGTCGGTCCACAGAAAAACCACACAAATTTGAAAGTAGTTTGTTCAGTATCTGCCACATACTGTTGTCAATTCCAGACAAGACACACAAACCGAATCTAATCAAAATGAATGAAATTTTTTCTCAGAATCAAACAGCAAAATAAGTTACATTCACTGCATAAACTACTGCTGCAAAGTATTACATCACGCATTTCACAACAGTGCACAGACTGCTAGGGCGCCAGTGCAGACCTACAAGTGAGTGAATACACTGTACAAACACACCGAACTATCACTACAACAAAGCATCACTTAGGTAATACATTTGCATAACAACAATTAGAGCTGTAAAGTGACCAACTTCTGTCCGTACATCAACTGCATGATTAATAAAAATTAACTGTGAATGGTTTTCTGTGCATTACATTCATGGTTGACATTCATTAGTAAAGCTGGTAAGGCCACATCAAAATGCAAATGAGAATATATTCAAATACACCAAAACACTAAACACTCGGTAACTTTGTGAATAACAAAGTATCGCCCCGATGGTGATGAAAAGATGTGCCCCAACTATGACTGTTAATGGCAGAAAACACGAAAGGCCGTTTCCAGTGACTAATACAATCGATGAGCATGAATAATGATATCCCGTAATCCCATACACACGTTCTAACTTGCTTAATTCACGATATTGATAATACTGACACTAGAAATTTCGGGAAGCTACTTCAGTCCTTTCTGGTGAATACCAACAACCATGTCAAGTGACAGGCAGCCTATGACTTCCTATTTATGTTTCATACTAACGATGGCACTATCATGCTTGGTTTTCGAGATACTGATGACAATGCATTAATGAAAATTCTTAACAATTAATTTGTTAATTACTCAATTATTTAACCATATTTAGCAACTTGATGATACAGCAACCATCACCACCATATCAGTTTTAACAGCTGTTTCCCGGGTGAACTTGGGTTATTAGGATTGCCCTCAGTTTTCTTCCTCCACTGTTCTGCAACAGAACCTTCAGGTTTAAGTAGCACGGCTTTTGTCACAGGCCGGAAACCCTTCCATTCAGGGGCATAGCCAGTAAGAGGACGCAATTGCCTCCTCTTTTGCCCAAATAATCGCTGAATAATTGCACAGATTATCCTAATATGGTTATAAACTATCAAAAGTAGATTTTGAAAACGTGGTAATCATTCGCAAAAACCGCTATTTAATTTTCAGCACGCTATCAGTCGAAGACTTCGTACTACATCACACCCATATTTGACTGTGGTTAGCCCCACTGAGATTAACCTACATTTATGAGTGAATAAACACTGTGTTTCCTTGTTGACCTGCATCAGGCAGAAAATGTAGCCTTCCTATCGACACTTCAGAGATAAAAGGCTTTCAGCTATAACCAGAGGCTCTGCCCCTGAACCCCTGTATCCCCATTATAGGCTCACACTCACAATGACTGCCGCCTCTTAAATTTTAGTCTGGCTATGCCACTGCTTACAGTTACCCAACCAATCTTGCAAATTGACATTACAGCCCTAATAAATAACATCTGTACACAGTTTACACATGCAACATCACTTGCACACCACTAAATGCACTATACACAATACAGTGACTCGACAACGCACAGCTATCCACACAATATTTCACAAACTTGCATCTCGGAGCACGTCCAAAACTTGCTACGGCTAAAATGGACTGAAGTTGTCAGACACAACCATTATGCAAATAAAAATTCAACACCAACAAAACTGCTCGTGTTAAGCAGTTGCTTATGATCAAACAAATCTGTCCTTGAGTATTTGGTCCCTAGTAATGCAGACGTCAGTGTATCAGCAAGTAATTTTCCTACCAGATATCATTCAACCACTACAGAAACTGCCATTTTATTATCAGTTTGCAGATTAGTCAGAATGCACTCTCAGAGTAAATAAATAAAGGCTGATAAATAGGTGATAAATAGATCAGTACAATTATAAACGTTTATTATTTATTTGCAATTTATTTATTACAATTTATTTGTTCTTGTAAGTACAATAAAATGAACTGTGCCACCCATAAATATGCAATCGATAAAGAGATGAAATTTTGATTTCTGTAACCTTACAGATTATCAAAACGTTTGTAAATGTGCAAATGCTTAGTGCACTGAGCCACTGTCAAATATCCAGTGACTGCAGCTTTGAAATGTCAGATAAAATCTGTTACTATAAATCTAGCTTTTAATAAACATCTCTACATAACGTCACATAATGAACTGTTGTAAATTTGTAACACACGACTGTACAGATGACAGGTGTAGTTACGATATACAAAACGGCTCTGAAGTTAATTAAGCGCAGCATTCACAGGAATCATTTCAACAACGACAACATATAATACACTTAATCACAGAGATGTGTAACAGTGGACAGACAACACACAACATGCACATATGCAAAATAGCACGGCAGACAACCAGTAGCCACATCTACCAACCAAGCACAGTTACACATATTTGGTGGTGCAAATACACTGTAGTCAGCCTGCAAAGACCCAAACCATCGATAAGTCTAGATTGGCAACACAGCACCCATGTTAGAATCGGCGATCGCATAAAACTGCCAGAGTGAGTATGAGTCGCTTTGTTTCAGTGATGAACTGTCATAAACATTGCGTTTAGTGTTACGTGTAATACGCTAACAACAGTGAAACAAATGCCAACTGCACATGGCTGAATTCTGCCATCTCAGAGAATCGATGCATGAAACACAATGGCAGTGGCTGTTGCATTCACGATAATGGTTACCTGCAAATAAGTAGCTGTACTCGAACTTATGTAGTGTGAATATTTTCATCTAACTATGACAGGAACAACTAACTATATCAATGAAACTTCTATAAAAATGAAACTTCTGCATGGTGCATGTGTTCCGTAATGATGTCTGCCAGTGCTATTTCTTTGCACCCACCGTCTTGGAATCCTTGGTCTCCTTCCCTTCTTTTGTTCCTGTTTTTATTGCAACGGGAACAGATGGCATAATGGCAGGCTTCGGTCCCCCTTGATGGACACCACTCTTAACGCCGACGACGAACGCTTTGGAAGTGTCTTCTAATGATCCAGATTCCGAGCGTGGTCGAACGTAGTCTCCGCCAGCCAGTTGGCTGTGCTGACACGCAGCAAAGGCACGGCTTACATCTGGTGCTGTTGTATCCCGACTGTCCTGCCTTGATGCCGTTCGGATGTCGACGGAAACTGGCTTGACCTGCGACGACTCGTGCGCCAACTGATGACTCTGAGCGGAACCCGCAGTGACTGACAGTGTCCGACCAGGCGAGTCAACATCCACCCGCAGTGGTTCGGGCGGATGGATTCGTCCACACAATCGGGCATCGTGTCTTTTATCTCCCGAACTTCCGACGTCGCCGTGACCCGCAGTCACGTCGTCGAGGAAAGTCAACGCCGCCACGGCGCCGCCGGACGACTGAGTCTCGCGCACCGCATGACGCTGGTCCGGCCTCAGCGCCGCGTCCTGAGCCGCGACCGGATCAATCCGGATAAGTCCGATGCCACGTTCCATCTGTCCAGACATCGAGCGACGGTGCACCTCGCCGTGGCTGTGCTGAGGACCAGACAGCCGACGCTCCGGAGACAGCGCTCGCCTCAGCAGTCCGACGTCGGAGGCCGCCAGGATGGCCGGCTTGTTTGACGCAACTGCAGCCGTCAGTCCAATCCCGGTGTGCGGCTGCGCCGGATTGTACAGCTGTGCCATGTTGGAGATGCCGGGAATGTGGGCGGCAACCAGCGGAGCTCCACCGGCGATGTGTCGGTGATGGATGCCAGACGCAGTGGTCAAAGGACTTGGACTGCGCGACGGTGACGTGGCGGCCCCTGGCGACGGCGACGGCGTCCTCACAAGTGGCGACAGCGGATTATTATGCCACGACTTACGGCGGCTCGCGGCTGCCGGCCGCACCGTCAACTTGTGCTTCAGGCCGTGCAGCGAACTCGGTCGGCCGCCGACCGGCATGGGCGAGGACGTCGCCACCGCCGGTGAGCCGGGAGCGCTCGATCCCGGCGAGCTGCTCTGAGACGACGAATGAGCCGAGTCCGACATCCACGAGTCTGCGGCCGCCGTCGACTGAAGCCGCGGCACGACGGTCGTCGGCGATCCCGGAACACTGTCGTTGGAAGACGTCGATCGACCGTGGGAAGACAGCGGCGACGACGTGGCCGTCATCTGCTGCTCGGCCGCTCTCCGACTACTCAGCTGCCGAAGCAGAGACGCCCTCTGCCGGTCGTATTTTGGCCGACGGCGATGCCTCGATACCGGGGTGTGCTGCATCTGTTCCTGACCGTACGCGTCTCGACCGCAAACCATCCCGATGCCGCTGACAGCACTCGGCACCTTGCGTGCTCCGATGCGTATTGACGTGCTGGCAAGCGGAACGGTGCGTAGAGCCACGCTGACGCCGCCAGTGAGGATGAGTCGTACCAGCTCAATATGCAGCAGTCCCTGGACGGATGTCCCGTTAACGTGAGTGATGAGGTCACCGGCTGACAGCCCAGCATCCATTGCAGGGCTGTTCCGCTCAACAGCCTACAGAAATAGTCATCAAATTACTATTAATAACAGTCTGTAAATTTGGATTTACCGTAATAAAGTTCCGCTACATCTGGTAAGTGATACCATTTTCTACACTGAACAACTGACTTAGAAAGGTGACACTCAGAATGTGCATCTGACCTGTAAAAATCTTTTTCTAAAAGCATTTGGCTATCAAACTGCCTTCAGTCCTTTGACACTGTTAGTTGGATGCCAGGAAGAGCATCCAGCCTCTAAAAAACCGAGTGATGTGGTGCTAACACAGTTATCTGTCTGGGGTGAGCAGCAAGTGATTTGCATATGCTTCAGCTGATGCCACTGCCACCCCATCATCTCTTGCTTCATTAAAATCCGGAATGATTTTACTTTTCTGGTTCTGGCTCACCCAGGTTGTCCCAGAAAAGAGGTCATCAAACGGGTGTTCATTATTTGGCTACTGAAGGGGTAACCAGTTAATTCCAGACAAATATGGAAACGTCTACGAATCTGATATGGTTGTGTGTAAAAACGTGTATACACTGTTACAAAAACCACTAGAAATTTAACGTGACACCAATAATTGTGTCCACCACATAATTCATACGTTTTATTATTTTTCAATATAATATCTGGAGTTCCATGCACGTGTTCCACTTTGCTGGTAGACATTCCGGCCAGGTAAAAGTTGAGATCTTGTCCTAGCCATGACAACTACATCTGCCTGAATGCCTGTGTCACATGAAAATTGACGTTCATGCAAATGTTTTCTTCGAATATACAAACAGAATATCACTTGGTGCCGAATAAATCTGGGCTGTAGGGTGGATAGTTCATCTCCAGATAGCTGTATTCCAGAATAACAGGCTAAACTTTCACTGACTTTTGAACCAGTGCAGTGTCGAGCAGCAACATCACACTGTACATTTCTCTTTGATTGCTTTTCTGAAAAGACTTCAACGTACTAATGTGCTAAATAAGCAGATACTCTGTCTTTGTGAATTACTCTCCAGAGGCTATGACTCTATACTGATGAATGTTGAGCAACATTATTTCAAGATGCTTTGGTAGATGACCTTTAGAGCACCCCTCCTACTTGTCAACAATGAAACAGACGTAACTTAAACGACTATCAGAGTTCGATAACAACCGTGTTGTGTTTTGAGCTTTTTACATTTTGCGCGAGTCGTAGACGACGCAAAATGTATTGTGGTCACATGCGTCTGTGTGTGTGTGTGTCTGTCCGCGGCTGTACGCCCACACTACTGCACGGACCCGGATGTAACTTGGGGGCGTGGTAGAGGCTGCCCCCTAGTTGTGCACTATTGTGCGGATTTGCAATCGGGGCACGGGTTGCGTTGCTATGGCAACATAACGCGAACCCTAGTTACAAGCTTGCGTCCATCCCGCGATATGACGACATAGTGCGAACGGCCGGCTGGGCGGGGT
>Ga0056135_10000342_pt1 | contig 12905 bp, 14 predicted proteins | sample WorMetG1aBELIZE1_FD_67481 | JGI IMG/M metagenome (GOLD analysis project Ga0056135, IMG submission 67481) | Marine gutless worms symbiont microbial communities from Max Planck institute for Marine Microbiology, Germany - Inanidrilus... ...
CTATTTTGATGCCGCACGGCGTTGCTCCCTTCTCGTGTCCCAATCGTCGCCAAACGCTTGGAAACGAGTAGAATCAACGCCGTGCACCCTGTCCATAAAATTAAACCGGACAGCAGTGGAATCCTGCCGGGGATCATCCTGGCTGGCATGTTCATGGGATATGTCGCGATCATGTCTAAGGTGTCGTCCCGGTTTAATCCGAAGGCCGAGCCGCCCATGACCTTCTCTGAGAAGGTTGCCAACTCGAAATTCCTGATTCCCGTGATCTGCCTGATCCTGGTGGTCATCGGGTCCATGTACACCGGCGTCGCCACGGCCACGGAGGCCGCGGCCTTCGGCGTCATCGGCTCGCTTATCCTGGCGGCCAGCCAGAAGTCGCTCAACTGGAAGACCTTCACCGAGAGCCTGATGGGTGCGACGCGCACCTCGGCGATGATCGCCCTGGTCCTGGCCGGTGCGGCGTTCCTGTCGCTGGCCATGGGTTTCACCGGCCTGCCGAAAGCCTTGGCGGAAGGCATCACCACCTTCGAATTGAGCCGCTTTGAGCTGTTGATGGTCTTGTTGGTGTTCTACATCGTCATCGGCTGCTTCCTGGACGGCATTTCGTCCGTGGTGCTGACCATGGCCGTTGTCGAGCCGATGATCCGGACCGCCGGCATCGACGTTATCTGGTTCGGCATCTTCATCGTCGTCGTCGAGATGGCCCAGATCACACCGCCCATCGGTTTCAACTTGTTCGTCATGCAGGGCATGACGAAACACGATATGGCCTACATCTCGAAGGCGGCCATCCCGATGTTCCTGATCATGGTGCTGATGGTTTTTGTGCTGATCTTCGTGCCCGACATCGCAACCTATCTACCCGAGAACATGCGGACGAGACCTGGCGGTTGAGACTTTAGTAACGAGTTCTGACGCCCGCGACGTCGGCTTTGCGGCCGTCCCGCTGCTCACTCAATGCGTCAGGGAAAGGCGATATCCTGACGTTATGCGTCAATCCGTTGTCGCCCTATCTGTCAATTGACGGGCAGTCATGGAACTTGACGGGCTGGAGCCCCCAATAGACTCTGTCGGCCGGGAGGAGGAGCCGATGCACGTCTGGCGCGAAACGTTTCGATCCGTCGTCTTTCCCTGGCAGTGCGACCAGTTCGGTCACATGAACGTACGCTGGTACGCGCACCATTTCGACGATGCCGCGTTTCACGTTTGGGCGACATGCGGGATCACGTTCAAACGCATGGAGGAACTGGGCGTGCATACAGTCGTCGCCCGCACCGCGACGGACTTCGTCAAGGAACTGACGGCCGGTGAACTGATCGTCGTGGAAAGCGCTTTCGCGCGTATTGGTCGCACCAGCGTAACTTACCGGCAGCGCATGTCCGATGCGGAAACGGGAACCCTGCATGCGACTCAGGAAGGTGTCGAAGTGTTTTTCGACCCGGCGAGCCGGTCTCCTGTACCCATTCCCGACGAAATTCGGCAGACAGTCGAGTCCCTGCCCCTGGTCGACGAAGCCGGTGATTGAAACGGCGAGACGGCCAAGGCATCACGGCGCGACCACCGATGGGTGACCTTCCCTTTGCCGCCATAGGCGTTACGCCCCTGTTGATCGCCATGGTGGCCGTTTTCTTCGCCGCCATCGTCCAGAGCACCGTCGGCATGGGGTTCGGGCAGGTCGCCGCCCCCGTGTTGCTGCTGATCGACCCGACCTTCGTGCCGAGCGCCGTCATCATCATGGGCGGTGCCGTCGCCGTGACCGGGGCCGTGCGTGGGCGGCAAGACGTGGCCGGGCGCGAAATCGGTGTCGCGCTGACCGGCCGCATGGTGGGGGCCCTCGGCGCCGGGCAGGTACTGATCATCGCCGCCGATCCAACCACGTTCTCACTGGTCTTCGCCGGCCTGTTGCTGCTCGCCGTCGGCCTCAGCCTGACCACCTGGCATGTCCGGCTCAGTCCGGGCAATCTGCTCGTCGCCGGAACCCTATCCGGCTTCATGGGTACGATCACGTCGGTCGGCGCGCCGCCCATGGGCATCGTCTACCAGAACGCGCCCGGCCCGCACGTCCGCGCCACCTTGAACGCGTTTTTCGCCGTCGGCACCGTGATCTCGTTGGCCGCCCTGGCCCTGCACGGCTGGCTCGGCCTCGGCGACGTCATCCTCGCCCTGTCCCTGGCGCCGGCGCTCGCGGCCGGCACCTGGGTGTCGCGCTACCTCACCGATTTCGTCGACCGCCGGTTCAGACCACTGGTGCTGACCGTCTGCGCCGCATCGGCGCTGGCCATCGTCGTCAAGGCCCTGCTGTGAGCTGGACGGTTTGGCTGCCAACGTTGCGGTGTGGCGGCCTACGATGACTGCGGTTTGAATCTCGCTCACAGCCGGTCTATTAACTGGCTTCACACCAAAGGAATATTGGCCGCCGGTTTTCGGGCGGATGGGAGAGACCCCCATGGGAACGGAAAGACCGCAAATTCTGATCCGAGGACTGCTGTTCCTCGCCGCCGTCCTCTTAGCCTTCGCCAGCGACGGTGGTTCGCCGGCAAAGGCCAAGTCGCGCCACGGAGACGCAATCACCTATTTTTATAAGACCAATGACCTCGAGTCCGTGCCGGATTTGGTCGAATCGCTCGCGCAGTCGGGAATGCTCAACAAGAACGTAAGCGGGACTCGCGGTTTTCTCGCCGCCTTGTTCAAACGCAACCCAACATGGGCGGAAAGAGTCGCCGAAGATGAATTCAGCCCCTTGGCCCAGAAAACAATCGCATCGGGGCTGGTTCTGGCGGGCCGTCGGACATTGGCCCTGGGCTTTGCGGCTCGCAATCAATGGAGCGCAACCCAAACAAGTTCGTTGACGCAACGGCAAGCGGATTTGGTGACGATGCCGATCGTCACGGCGACTGACCTGGACATGATGTGGGGCGCCGGTTTCGCGACCGGCGATCCGGCTTACGTCCGACGCATCCTGGAGAAGATCGAGGAGGCGGTCCGTACAGGTGACATCGCCCTCGAGGACATCCACTACATCGCGCTGGGGCGCAGGGCCGAAAGAACCCAGTCGAGAGCAATCTTCCGGAAATACGAGAAAAGACAGGCCGCCTGGCTGGCGGTTTACGCCTCGGCTTTCTGGTCGGTCGGAAGCAATGCCAAACAACACGAATTCGTCGAGAAAGAAGTCGACCGGTGGATTGGCGACGAGCCGTCGACGGCCATCGCCCGCACCCTTCGCCGGGTCAAGTTCCGATCGTTCAATCCGGTCATGAGCACGGTCGATTCCGGGACCTTTACCGTCGCCCTGTCCCAGGTATCCGATCCCGGCATCATCCTGTCCGTGAGAACCCCCGAGGATACCCGCAAAGCCATGGCCAGCTTCGAGCACGAGTTTGAAATGGGGGGCCGGGTTTATATTGCCTTTTTGCTAATTGCGAAACCGAACGCGGAAATCCGTTACGCTTTCGAAGTCTTCGGGCCCGGAGGCGGTATATTACGGTTGGGACCTTTCAATAAGGAAAAGAGCACGGGTCACACGATGTCCACGGACGCCATTGAAATCGCTACACGGGAATTGCAAGCGGAAGGGGTCTATACGGTCCGCGGCGCATTCCGCGATGGCGCGGGACGGACGTTCAAGACCGAGAACCGGTTCCTGATTTCGGACGATCAATAATAGACAAATCTTATTGGAGAAATGGGAAATGATGACGGTCCGTCGCACACAAGAATTCAGTTTAAACCGTTTATGGTTTTTGACTGCCGGATTGCTGTTTTTTGCCTGCACAGCAGCCGCCGAAACGCCGCTCGCCACTTATGACTGCCGGTTACCCGATGCGCGGCTCGGCGGCGGTATGGTCTTGAAGGTCTTCGCCGATGCCCGTGCCACCTTGACCATCAAGGGTGTCGTTATCGCCGGTCAGCGCGATCCCGAAGTTGAGTATTCCTATACGGAAGACGGGACAACGTTGAAACTGTCGCCAAGGAGCAATTCGGCACGCCAAATCGGGGTGATCCGATATGCCCGGTCGAGCGATACGCTGACACTTGTCAACAACAACGGCTCCTTGAACTGTGAGAAGGGATAGGCGCTGTCCGCCTGGTCTTGCCGGCGGCGACGCCGTTTGGCTTGGCGTCTTCTAATTGCGAACGATCTGGCCCGTGGCGTCCTGGGACTGAACAATGAAGGCTTCCGCCGTTGCCGTCGGAGACGGCAAGACCATGCGGTTCTTGCCGGCCGCGGTGACCCCGAGGATCGAGTATCCGACCGCGATGATCCTGGGTTCCTGCCAGGTGCGCGTTATGACGTAGGCTCCCTTGACCATCGATACGTTGGGATTGTTTTTGACGGCCCTATCGAACAGGGGCTTGTCCAGGCCTCCCCGCAGCTGCGCAGGAGAGAGCAGGTAGGCGACCTTTCGGGCCCGGACGATCCTGTCCATGACCAGATAGAAGGCGCTGTCGTCCAGGAAAGATTGCTGCTGCACGAGCGGGATCAGTTGCCTGGAGGAATCCGAGGGCAGGAGTTCAATTTCTATACCTTCGGCAAGGACGTTGATGGCGTGCGCGGCCAATTCAGTGGAGGCTTGCGTCGACAGGTGTCGCTTGAATTGCCGCATGGCCTCGTCATCACGGTCCAACAGGCCGAGCAGCGAGCGACCGAGCATCATCGCTGTAAAGGCGGCTGCGGGGACGGCTTCAGTGATTACGGCCTCGCCCAGGTTTTGGGCCGGACCCTCATCGTAGGCTGCCCAGTTTCCGTCGACCGGTTTTCGATAGACGGTCCCCAACGGGGTGATGGTGCGGCGCGGAATCAAGGCCGTCAGCGACGGCGCCCCGCTCCACACTTGCTTCTCGCGGGTGGCATCGAGCGTGCTTCCCGCGAACCTGTCGAACAGCAGGCGGCCTTCCGTATAGGGAGGCAAGGTGCCGACGGCAAGTTGGCCGTTCGGCTCGATGGCCAAGGACACCCTATGGAAGGGGTGATGGGTCCGGTAATCGGTCATGCGCCAGAGGTTGACTGGGGCCATCTCGCGGCGCGCGATCAGGTTCATGTCCTGATGCAAAAGGATGCGTAGTTCGGCGAGACTTTGATAGGCGCCGGCAACAGCGGTCTGGGATGCGGGTCCGCAGGGCCGGTTCGGGTTCAATATCAGGTCCCACTTCGACATCTCGGCGCCGTCGCGCGACGCCCCTGAGCCGTAGGCCCGATCGAACAGCCTGAGCGCTTCCGCCCGAACGTTGGCAATCGATTGCTGGCCGGCCGGGTTGTCGGTGCATTTCCGTTGCACGTCCAGCGCCGTCAAAATCTGCGCCAGGCGCTCCGACATCAGATGGCGGTAACTGACGTCACCCAGGTAGGTTTCACCGCCGTCGTCGGTGTCCCTGTTCTCCAGGATCAGTTGGGCCCGCGTGACGGCCTCGGCGGCATTGGTGCCGCAATCGGCGAACTCCGGCGTCGCCGAAAGTGCCCGGGCTTTCTGCTCGTCGGCGGCAAGTGTCGCACCGCCCGGCCCATCGGCGTCCCGGCGATTTGACGCGGCGACGCGCCATTCCAGTTCATGGCGTGCCTCCGGCGCCAGGAGGTTGCAGTTCAAGTTGACGAAACGCCCAAGGTTCACGGCGATCCGGTTTTCGTCGGCGGGCACCGGATGGGCCATGACGCAAAGGAGCAAGGCCAGGACCGTCGTGCGCGCGCCGCGATAACGAGCCATTTCACTTCTCCGCCGCATCAGCCCCGAGGGTGATGATGCGCGGTGGTTTGCCGGCGCCGCCGGAAATCAGGGCCTTCACCGTTTTTCCCGGAAAGACGGCCTCGCGGACATTCTTGATGATGCGTTCGGCGCCGCCGAAGGGGCAGATCACGTCGATCAACCAGGGCCGGTCGCCGCATTGCCAATCACCGGGTCGAAGACGCCGGTGACCACGCTTGAACCGATTTTCCGCTTCGACGTCGAGAAAGGCCCAAGAAACGAATGCCCAGGGCGGCTTTTCGGTCCGATATAGGCGGAACTGTTTGCTGATGACGGCGGGTATTGCGAGCCATTCCATATCGGTGACGAACATATGTTTGTGGGCCGGCGACTGCATCATCAACCAACAGACCTGTCCGAGAATCTGCGCGGCGGCCGGACTGGGCGGGTTGCTGCCGGGAGGCGGTCGGCGCGTCCCCTTGTTCGTTAAGGCTCTCGGTTGACCGGTCGATGGGGCTTCGGGCGCTTTTCCGGTCGCCGCCGGGTTGCGGGCAGGCGACGTCCGGCCCGCCGGCTTTTTTGGCGCCGGCTTTGCGGCTGTCTTCTTCTTGGCCACGGTTCCAGCAACGGCCCCGGTTGCGGCTTTGCCGGTCGTTTGGCGCCCGCCTTTCTTGGCCGCGCTCGCGGGTTTGGCGCCGGCCGCCTTGGGCGCCGGTTTCTTCGCTGTCGGTTTCTTCGCCGCTGTTTGCTTCGCCGCTGGTTGTTTCGGCGCTGGTTTCTTCGCCGCTGGTTTCTTCGCCGCTGGTTTCTTCGCCGCTGGTTTCTTCGCCGCTGGTTTCCGCTGCGACGGTTTCTGCTGCGACGGCTTTGCCGCGGCCTTCTTGGCGGCCGGTTTCGTTTTCGGTTTCTCCGCCTTGGCGGCCGAGCGCGTTTTTTTTTGACGGTGCTTTTGCCATTTCCTTACTCCGCCCGGTTGCGGACCGTTGGCTCTCCACGAGGCCGCGCCTCCGATCGTCACGGGATGGTTGCAGATATGACGCAGCCTATCAACTGAGTAGAGCGCTCACGCCCTCCGGGCGATTGGGTTATTCCGATTTGACACCGGAGAATGACAACCGGCGATCGCCCAGCCGGACCGGCTGCAAGAGATGGGTCTTTTCGCTACCGATGAAGGTGATGATGCCGAAAAGGTGGTCGACCGTATCCGTGGTCTGGCCATGCAACGGACAGATCAATCGCTCGAATACCAAGTGATCGGGGTTGTCGGCACGCCGGACCCAGAAATGGGGAGCCTTGTTTTCGACTGCCCATCCATATGCTGCAGAGACTTCTTCCGCAGCGCCCGGCGTATAGGCTTCGTCGATAAACCGCCCGGTCAATTCGATACCGAAAAACTGCGCCAGATGTGTGCCCCAGAAGCGCCAGCGGTATCGCAACCGTCCCGGCTGGTCTCGGACAATATCGGCGATCATCAATTGCGGGGCGATGTCGTGAAGGTCCATGAGGTCGATGTGGCGGAGACGGGGCAGGGCCTCCGGCGCGGCGCACTGGGCGGCTTCCTTCCAATAAGCGAGCACGCGCGCCAAGGCGGGGTTGGGATCAACCGGCAGAGGGTCCGACGGGATCAGCATGACAAATAAACCGGCTCCGACAGGCTGTTGCCATTATACGCGGTCGAGGGTCGAAATCCCGGCCGTTAACGGCGTTCGACGCGATAACCGATCCGTGGGAAATGGACACAGACCGTGTCGACGCGATCGTCCCGGCGGATGATCGCAATCTCGTTCGGCGTGACCGATTGCACCGTGCCCTTGACCGCGGCGCCGTCGGGTTCCGGTAATACGCGGACGGCGTCGCCCGGCGCCAGCCCCAGAAGGTCGCCCGGATCCGGTGTTTCCGGGGTCTCCGGTTTGGTCAGGGCGGCGATTTCGAGAGCGTCCGTGTCGGACAGCTCCTGCGGGTTGCCATGGCCGATGGCTTCGACCCGGTCGGCCCACTCGAGGAGGTTCGGAAACTGACCCAAGAAACCGCCGGCATCGGCCATGCGGTCCTTGAGAAACCAGTAGAGGTAATAGCAAAGCGCATCCGGCAGTCCCGGTTCCGCGCCGAGCATAAAATCGCGCGATTGCAGCCTTTCGTTCATCCAGCCGAACCGGACGCGTACGTTGGCGAGGCTGCGGGGCGCGCGAGCCTTCATTCCCTCGACGTCGAACTCGGGACCGAAATAAAGCGGGCCGCGGTCATTCATGAATTCCGCCGGCATCGACGCCGCCATTTCGGTGAGTGCGACGCAGACGGTGTCCTTGAAAAGGGCGCCGTCGGTCCATTCGGCGATGCCCCAGGCCAGGCCCTGGGCGCCACCCGGGTACAGGGTTGGATTCGGATACCGCCGTTCGATTTCGGCGATGATGCAATGGCTGTCGCAATAGATGTCGGCGCCGATCTGCATCACCGGCGTCAACCGGTATCCGCCCGTGAGCGGCATGAGATTGGGTTTCGGCGGCAACCGCGGGATGATGACCGAACGCCAGTCGAGACCTTTGATCCCGAGCACGACGCGGACTTTCTCCGAGACCGGCGATTGCGGATAGTGATGCAGAATGACGGCGTGTTCGGTCATGGTGGCTCCGGCACATGATGTGGACCGGAGAATTAAAGGAGGGATAACACCGTCGGGTCCAGTGAATTCCGTGTTATCGGATGCCGGTGACCGTCACTTGGTTTCCTGCAGGTGCGACTTGAACTGCATGTCCTCGGGCACGAGGTCATCCAGGAAAAGCTTGATCAGCGTATCCAGCGTATCGTGGGAAAATCCGCTCCCGTCGAGACCCTCCGCCAGGATCGCGTCAACGCGGGCGAGAGCATCACTGTGGAATTTCCGGTGGTTATCAACGCCGGGAAAGCCGGCTTCCACCATGATGGCGATTTCGTTGTCGAAATGCTCGGCAAGGCGCTGCCTGAATACTGCGGCATTCAAGGCATCACGTTCGCGATCGGCTGTCGCCAACCGGGACCGCCATTCGCCCAGTAAACCGGCAATTTCCTCGTGTTCGCGATCTATTTCCGGATGGCCAATCTTGAGACCGCCCCCGAGAACCACTTCTGTCATGTTTATCATCCCCTGTCGGCGATCTTTCGCCGGCGCAGGGGCATAACACGTTGGTCCGCGTCAAGTGTTGACGTTGGTTAAGAATCGGACCATTTAGCCGTCCCTTGGCATGCGGACATGTTCAGGTGATGATGCGCCCCAGGCGCACCGCCGTTTGGCCTTTGTATAGGCGTCTCGACGGCATAATGAGGACACAGTCCGGGTAGGGTGTGCGGACCTCCTTATCGCCGTCCCAACCGATCAGCGTTCCCTCTTCTGTCAGAACCTCGAACCCGGTGAAAGGCTGGGCGAACCGGAATTCTTCGGCTTCGATGGTGACCGGACCCGATACCTCGATCAGGCGTTGGCTGTCGGGAAGGGGCAGGTGCCGGTCGGCGCCGAATGCGTCGTCGACGGTTCCCAGCATTTTCAGGAACCTCAGCGCCGTGTCGATGGCAACGTCGGCGCAGGCCTTTTCCCAATGCTGGCCGCATTCCATGAGAAGCGCATTTTTTGGGCTGGCCGGATCACCGAACCCGCCGTAATCGCGCATGCGTTTGCCCGCCGCATGGCCTTCGTCGCTGACCACGTGGGCGGGTGTCGCGAGGTCGCGCGCGAACTGGCGACCTTTTTCCAACGGGCCGCAGATCATCAGCGGCGGCGTCTTGTGTTGCATGGAATGAATGTCGAGGAGGAAGTCGGCCTGGTCGACGATCGGACGCAACTCTCTGGCGCGCCGGGTCTCGACCGTTTCGCGCTCGCCGTCGAGCACGTCGAGGCCCCAGGTGCGGTTGAAATCCTCATCAACGAAGCGCGAGCTGGTCGGGTCGCCGGCATCGAACCGGCGATATGCGGCATGGTTGGCGAAAGCGAGGGTGAGTTTTCCGGCGACCGGTTGGACGCCGGATTTGAAAAGGTAGTCGAGGGCGATGGCCCCGCAAAGCTCGTTGCCGTGGACGACCGCCGTCACCAGGACATGGGGCCCCGCTTGGCCGCTATCCATTGTCGTCACGTATTCGACGCCGGTGTTGCCCTCCCGGTAAGATTCGATATCGACCGGTTCCAATTCGACCGGATAGGTTTCACTGGAGTCGGTTCTCGTGTCGTGCCCTGTGTCGTTCATGATGTCGTTTCTCCTCGAAGCCGCCGACGCACCAAGCGGACGGTCAATACAATATCTTCATTCCCACTGTCGCACTCCTTTTGAGCTGACCGGCGAAGACCCTTGCGGGCCAGGCCGTACCCGCGGTCGAAGGCAGCATGGCGAATATCCGATAAGGGATTGCCGGAACGAAACGGCGAAAAGCGATGCGTTCGCGGTAGATCTGGACAGAGGGAAAGGGATTGATGACGGCGACGCCGACACCGGCGCCGACGAGTTCGCAGGCGGAAACGGCGGTCGACGTTTCCACGGCGATATCCCGTTTCACGCCGGCCTGTTCGAAGATGCGGTCCAGTTCGACCCGGCTGGAAAACCGCCGGGACAATGCGATGAAACGCCGGCCTTCCAGGTCGCGCGGCCCGATTTCCGTTTTTTCGGCAAGCGGATCGCCGGTCGGCATGATGCAGGCGGCATCGGTCTCGGCGAGAAGGTCGAGGCGGACACCCTCATGATTGACCCGCGCACTGGAATCGGCGATGGCGATGTCCGCCTCTCCTGCCGATATGCGCCGCGCTCCCTCGTCCGAGGGTTGGGTCTCCAACTGAACCGTTACCGCCGGATGGTTCTTGGCGAACTCGGCGATTTCACTGTGTACGAAACCCACGTTGAAGCTCGTCGGTGCAACCACGCGCAGGCGGCCGCCCTCCGGTTTGCGGTCGCGGGCGGCGAAGTGGGATATCCGGTCGAGGCCCTTGAACACGGGCGCCAGTTCCTCATTCAAGGCGAGCGCGTCGGCGGTTGGCTGCAGGCGTCCTTCGCGGCGTTGAAACAAGACGACATCGAGCCGTGATTCCAGTTGCGCCAGGGCGCGGCTGATCGCCGGTTGCGAGACACCGAGGCGGCTTGCCGCACCGGTCGCCGATCCGGCCCACAGGGTTTCGCGGAAAGCCTCGAGTTCCCGGAGGTTGAGGGCTGGAATGGTCAACAGTCAGGCCTGTTGGTCCGTTGACGTCGAAGGAAGGGCTGCATAACGTCATAAAGATAACGTATAGATATGAAAATTGAAAATAATTTTTCTTTATGAAACGATAATGTTGGCCTGAAGGTTGGCCCGATGGATTTTGCGGAAGGGAGATGAATTCATCGGTCGGTAACTGCGTTTGCGTCTTGAACGGCGCATCTTCCGGATGCAGGATACCGGTGGGATGCCATCGGCCCATCGAAATTCAACAAAACAGGCCGGTTTCATCGCGACTCAACAGGGAGGTTTTAAGAATGTACTTCAGGAAATTCATGATCGGTATGGCCGCCGCCGCGGCGATGTCGATGTCGGCGGCCGCATCGGCCAAGACGTTGACCGTCGGTCTCAAGGCGGAGCCGTCGTCGATCGATCCGCATTACCACAACTTGACACCGAACAGCGCTTTCGCGCGGGACATCTTCGACCGTTTGATCATGCCGGACGAAACCCAGCAGTTGAAACCGGGTCTCGCGGTATCGTGGAAACCCCTCGACGACCTGACCTGGGAATTCAAGCTGCGCAAGGGTGTGAAGTTCCATGACGGTTCGCCGTTCACGGCCGACGACGTGGTTTTCACGGCCGAGCGCGCCCAGAACGTGCCCAACAGCCCGTCGAGCTTCGGCACCTATCTCAAGCTCAAGAAATTCATCAAGATTGATGACCATACGGTTCACATCAAAACCGAAAAGCCCCATCCGTTGGTGCCGAATGACATGATGAACGTTTCCATCGTCTCCAAGAAGCATGGCGATGGAGCGACGACGGAAGACTACAACTCGGGCAAGGTGACCATCGGTACCGGCGCCTTCAAATTCGTCGAATGGGTTCCCGGTGACCGCATCGTGGTGGAGCGTAACGATGACTACTGGGGCGAGAAGCCCGAGTGGGATAAGGTCGTCATCAAGCCGATCAAATCGAACCCGGCCCGCGTCGCCGCTTTGCTGGCCGGCGATGTCGACTTCATCGACAACGTGCCGACATCAAGAAGCTGCAGAAAACGACGGGCGTCAACGTGATGCAGAGCATCTCGAACCGCGTCATCTACCTGCACCTCGACCATTTCCGCGACGACTCGCCCTTCGTCAAGGCGCATGGTGGCGGCGCGCTCAAAAACCCACTTCGTGACGTTCGGGTTCGCAAGGCCATCTCCATGGCCATCAACCGTGACGCCATCGTCGAACGCGTCATGGAAGGTGTTGCCATCAAGGCTGGCCAGCTGTTGCCGGACGGCTTCTTCGGTGTCAGCCCCAACCTCAAGCCGCTCGACTACGATCCGGCCGGCGCCAAGAAACTCTTGGCCGAAGCCGGTGTGCCGGACGGCTTCCAATTGACCATCCATGGCCCCAACGACCGCTACATCAACGACGCCAAGATCTGCGAAGCGATCGCCCAGATGCTGACCCGCGTCGGCATCAAGACCGAGGTCGTGACGATGCCGAAGGCCGTCTACTTCAAGCGTGCCTCGCGCGGTGGCCCCAACAAGTCGCCCGAGTTCAGCTTCGTGCTGGTCGGCTGGGGCGCCGGAACCGGTGAGGCCTCGTCGCCGTTGAAGTCGCTGCTGCACACGCACGACAAGTCGCAGGGCTACGGCGCTTCCAACCGGGGCCGGTATTCCAACCCGGAAGTCGACAAGATCGTCGAGGCGGCCCTGGCCACGGTCGATGATGCCAAGCGCCAGGACCTGCTGGCGAAAGCCACCGAGATCGCCATCGGCGATGTCGGCATCATTCCGCTGCACTACCAGGTGTCGACCTGGGCGTCGCGGAAAGGCTTCAACTTCAAGGCCCGGACCGACGAATCGACGGTCATTTCGGGAGTTTACTCCGAGTAACGACGGAACATCAGGGCGGGTCCTTTAGGGACCCGTCCCTTTTTTCCGGATCTATTCAACCTTTCGGGGAGGTCTTTGCATATATCTGGACTTTAGTCCTTCAGTTTTATGAGTAGTTTCAGAATGCTAGGAATTGGTGATCCGCCTGGAGGGGAATGGGAATTTTTTGCTTCGAATTCGGTGTT
>Ga0056135_10000343_pt1 | contig 12900 bp, 7 predicted proteins | sample WorMetG1aBELIZE1_FD_67481 | JGI IMG/M metagenome (GOLD analysis project Ga0056135, IMG submission 67481) | Marine gutless worms symbiont microbial communities from Max Planck institute for Marine Microbiology, Germany - Inanidrilus... ...
CAGGACTCTCTGTGGAAGAGTCAATCAGAATGACAGAGGATAGAGATAAATGGAGAAAGTACGTCCATGGTGTGGCCAACCCTCGGATCGAGGAAGGCTAATGAACAGAACAGAACAGATCAGTGGCTGTAAAACAGCCCAGACATGAAGCCTGATGAGTAGAAGATCAGGGGAACAATGCGACACCAACTAGAAAAACATCTGTGATGACAGCAAACTGAAGCTGCAGCTGCCGATGTGGCACTGGCCGCAGCAGACTATGATAAAGCTACTGATCAATGACACTGTTGTCTGCCAATTTTCATTTGTGACAGAAGTGGTGAACATTTTGAGCACTCGATTTAACTTCCGGCCTACTTACCAGGTAGTTAGTACATGCCTGCTAGAAATGTTACTATGACCTCAAACACGGATGAGTTGTTTGCTGCGTAAACTTCACGAAGTTCATCTTCACATCATATTTTAAACTTTATTGCAGTATCTGCAGTCTGTACTTCGCATATTGTACAAAAATTAATAAAGGCATTATTGTCATATTTTCACACAGTACATCTTACGTGTCATTAAGTTTCAAGTAAAACATTAACTGCAATTGAAAGAGAACAGTTTCATGACACTGCTGAACAGTAAAATTGTGCAAAGTTGCAAGGCAGCATAACAATGCAGTTGATGGATGTGACATGGAATTCTCTATCAGAGGTATACAGACTGTTCCCTTCAGTGCACTGACACTGTTGGTTGGGTGACAGGTAGGACATCCAGCCTGTAAAAAAACCTGCACCACTTATTCCTTCTGGAACACGTGGAGGAATAAAATGCAGGTGGAACCAGCTAACTTGGGTGTCTCTTCTAAAACGGCCATCAAAATGGATTATGATAAGTATGTAGGGAGATACAAGCACTTGGGAATCTGCCAGTGAAACAGCTGTGAAGATCAGTCTCCACTTATCCAAGTTACGTTTAAAAATCTAGTGTTGTTCTTTTGAGACACAGTGCATGTCACCATTTCATGCTCTACACAGCATAATTTTCTATCAGTCTTTATAAATCAAGAAAAAAACGATTTAATCTCTGTAACTGCACCAAATCTACCACACATATGCATTTAAGGCAAACACTGTATGCTGTCTAAATACACACTCAAGATGGACCACTTTCAATGGCACTACACTGTTTTTGGACAAAATACAGGAGAAAACTACATTACATTTTATCCCGCTATATCGGAATGCATGAACACAATGAGGATGCAGGGAAGCTGTGGACTTGGAATGTTTAAATTTCCAAGCACAACATGTTCTGCCAATTTCAACGTAACATGACTTTAGTTACGTGTCCTCTAACTAGCAATGGCTCTGAACAAAGTAAGCACGGAACAACTCATGTGGCTACAGTGGCGGTCTGCCAAATAAATCTTTCACATGTGCTACCGGTATGTCATATGAACAATGTCACTGCTAGTAATGCAACGTATTCTTTCTGCACGAACAACTGTAATAAATACTTGCTTAATTTAAAAACAGAAACTGAATTAAAAATAAACTATATACATGTCTTTACAGCTATTAAGTCCTACTCAACAGGGTGTTCACATAAACGATGACCATACACATTTTTGTAAGTATTTCCAATTTTGGCAGTGCGGTTTAGCCATCATATCCATGCATTCTGGCCAGTTTTCATTAAATTACCTTCAACTTTGCAGTAGTCATCGAATTTTTCGTCATCTGTTGCACTTGACTTCAGCTCAAAAGTTTTTAGCATAGCTATACCAACATGATATATGGTAAGTAGAATTCATCATTATCATCATCATGTAGTCACTCAGCTGGGACTATTGTGTCACCTCACAATAACCTCCACAGGCAGCACATCTCCATAGATCAGCAGGTGGGAGTTGTTGTCAGAGCGAATCTGATTCAGCCATTTCCTTCTTGGACAACCTGGAAGACGTCTCCATGTACCACCAGAAAGTCATACAAGAGAGCCAGAGTGTCATTCTCAAGTGTGTCTGCTTTTGCATCTTCTGACAATTACGTCAAGGAGTCTTCCGTGAGCTTTGGAAGCAAACGTGGTTCCATCAGTTGTCTGGGTATGTTGCACTTATGGCCTTGGTGTTCTATCTCTGCTCATATAATATCTGAACGCACACTTTATTTTCCACCGATATGCGCGTACTAAACTGTCAACCACTTTTCAGTTAAATTTTCTAAGGAAAAATAAATTTGAGCACAAAATGTCTCGTTTACAAAGTGTAGCACCCACCACATCAAAGTGGCATAATTTTTCAGCAATTAGTTGCAAATTCTAGTTTTGCTGTGCTTATAAGCATGATGTAAATTTTGAATTCGGAACTACAACACCTTAGAACGTTTTAGCCATCTCAGAGATATTGAGAGTAAACCACAGGGGGTCGCTTTTATTGGAACACCCTGTTTCTGGATCTCGTATGAAGCTGGTAAAACTCATTTGAGAGTATTAACGTAAGAACATTACATGTAGTAACTAGTTTTGTTTCTCACACTAAACTTCGTTGATAATCAACAGACTCGTCACAATATGTGACAGTTCAGTTTATGTCACCAATTCAAATAATTTGGTACAGCTTTCATCACGAAGAAATATACATATACTTATTGTTATATTACTGCACATCAAAAAAAATCTGAAGTTCACCAAGCTGAAATCTGCAGTTTAGTACTGACCCCTTCATATATATTACGATGAAATCAGACTAGCTCTTCAGAAACATACATGTACATCGTACTAGTTGTCAGCTATACATCCTGCAAAATTGAGGACATGACGTGCATATCAACAAACATAACACTAATCTGAGACTACGTCACAGTCATATCAGTCATATAAACATTGCCGGTAATCACAAAATCACAGATGCACCTATAAGCAGTGCAGAGAACGTATCTGCCATTAGTTCACAATGGCCGTGACAAACTACACACGAGACATTCAACAACACACACAGTATCACAAATACACGTATATAACACAAGTAAAATACACTAGCCATAAATGCACTTGCAATTCTTCACAGTTTACTGGCGTGTGTACGATGAATGAAGCACATCGATCACTACTCCACAGATGACAAACGACCAAATTACATACACAAAAATTTGCAAGACGAGTTCTTATCAGAATGAGCAATCATATGCATATGCACGCTGCAATGTAAGAAATATAACCACGACACAGCACAGTGTGCATACGGATGCAATGCTGCTCCATCTAACGATTTCTTGCATTGCATACTGTGCACCAGTAACTCATCAGCGTCCGTCACATCCCCTCCAATAGACAGCATGTCATCAATGATGACTATCTGGAGGATAACAGGAAAGACTATCAAAACCTTCTGGGCTGTTGTGCATGACAGTTGTGCACAATCATACACACACACGTGAGCAGTTCTTAAAGCGGAGTGTTGGTTTACATTTAGTTTTTGTTGTTTAGCTTTAGCATTTTGTGTGTTTATCTGTTTTACCATAGACTACTTTGTTCTCGTGATGTTTGCTTTGTTGCATTAGATTTAGTTCCTTCAGTACTATGCCAAGAGATTAGCTGGGAAGAACACTTCCAAAATGTCTTGTTTTGTGTTCAGTGGGACACAAAACCTCGACTCAATCAATCATCACTGTTTGCACATTTTACCTGCCGAGTTTGTTTCTGTTGCTGCTATACAACGTGACCAGCATATTTCGGCAATTAAAACAATTAGGCAATTTTCAGCTGATGTGCACATATATATACAGTGCATAGTGTTTCTTGGATCTCAAATAACACGCTTCTGTTGTTGTACTGTTTGCACATAAACTGAGTAATTTAGTGGAAGACTAATGCCAATGAAACAATCTGTACTAGCAAAGTCTCAGTCAACTAGCAATCAGTAGCTGTGACTCAACATTGAATGATAGTGAAACAGACATGCCATAGATGGGAACAAACACCATAATGATGATACTGCACAGCATGTGCACAGCACAAGGATTTCTATCAACAAAACTTTGCCACAATCACACAGTACAAGCAGCCAAATACTATATTTAATTAGCACCAACCTAAACCTGACTTCACAAAGTTCATAAGCACTGGTTCAAATTTATAGCAAAATAATAATTCGTTCATGTTTGGAAAGCACACAATGCCGATTGATGAGATTATCAATGTTAGCCAAACAAAGCCCATAGTTTATGAAAACACAACAGTGGCAGGGTCAGTGGAAGGGCAGTCTGGACATTCAACCTTTCCCTTTGTCTGGAGACCTGACAGCTGTTGGGGCATGAAGTCCTAAATTATGGCAAAATTGGAGGCAGCAGTGGTTATCAGATAAGCACAACTATTCAGCATCTTAGAAACACCACTCTCTGGAGGCTTTGCCTCCTGAACATCCAAAAGGGACTCTAACCCCGGACCCCAATGGGGCTTGGCCTCCAGATCCCCTAACCCACTCTCCCCTTTTCAAAAACCTTGATCTGCCACTGAAATACAACGACACACTGTAGTGAAAACGAGAACAGATCACACTGGTTGTGGTAAACACGTAACATTCACATATTATACAATGTTAACACTGGGTATTCTGGACCTACCCTCCTACCCCATATAAAGTTACATATTGCTCTCATGGTCCACCTAAGTACACCATGTTCAGAAAAAGTAATACATTTTCCATAAATATTTCATGATTTTTGGACAAATATTACAAAACTTTAAGTGAATGTCCATAACTGAACAGGTCAACTAATGGTGACCTCATTTTGATGCAATCAGTTAAATATTGTTTGTGCAGTGGCATAATTATGACGTTACTGACAACGTGTCGCTTTCTGAGAAGATAAGCAAAGCAGTGCGTCTCCGATGAATGGGATAAGATGGATCAGCAGCTGATTGACCATAGGCATAAACGTGTTACAGCCTGTGTTTCTGCACGAGGTGGACAGCTAGAACACACTCTTTAAGGCAGAACTCGAAGTCGCGATAAAGAGTTGACAGCAGTTTATAAGTTCTGTAAAATCTGCATATTGTCAATAGCTTATAATGTGCGTAAAGAATATTTATTTCAGGGGTTAACTTTCTAATAGTATGACAGACTGTAGGCTAATTATTCCACAACATCACACTGTAAAAATGTTTCAGAAAATCAAGCCAGTAGTTGTGAAGGTATGTTCAAAAACAAAATGTACTACTTTTTCCCAATTACGGTGTATTCTATCAAAACCCCCACCAATCAAGTTTGAAACATTGCTTTCAAGTAAATATCTACTGTTTATTTCTTGGTGTATTCAGGCACAACAGTACTCATAAAATGGTCAGTCACAGACTAAAATACTGATGATTATTTTTTACATTTTCCATTAAATAAAGTCACCAAAACATTGGGAAAAGCAGTTTATAGCATTTTACTTAACCACAACAGATACACAGTCTACTTCCAGCAGTAACTGCCCAGTGCTGAATTATAAGTACTGTCCTGCATTACAGTAACAACAAAATAAACCCATCTTCCTACCACATATAATAATATTAACATCCTCACTCCACTTACAAACTGCAGCAGTGTTACATAACATGTGAATGACCCCACATACTAACTGACAGATAAGGGTCATACTGAGAATAATCGGTCCATACCATAATCACACAGCTCACCAGCACAGCAAAAGTCAAGCATTGGCGACACTGTACCATCACCAGATGCAAACAAAGGAACTGAACATCACCGTGGACCAGCAGATGTCGCACTTCCAGGGGCAGAAGTGGACAGCAGGCTGACGGAACTGTCACGCACATGGACGACAGGGCTGTCACACGGCGACATCTCCGTGACGGCGCCGAGACCAAGTGTCAGACTGTGCAGGTCAAACTGCTCCAGGTCACGACGCTGCCGCAGCTCCATGTCGTGGCTTTTCTCTTCACGTTCACGAACAAACTCATCCGTTTCTTGTTTAATCTGCAGCACATAAATGAAGCAGTGTATGCATTCATACACACAAAATCCCAAAGAATACAACATTACTAAATCCGTTTCATCTAACACTCTGCATCCCTCCAGTGGTTACCAGTTTTAGCAGACACTCAGCCTACAGCACTCAGGCATAAAGATGCAATGGACAAGGTAACAAGGCAACTGGGAACCAGCTCTACATGAAGAATGGCTGCTACACAAATATGCGTTTCTTCCTCCACGAAACTGTCCATCATCACGCAGAGGTTTTTGTTTCAGACACTCATCTAACAGACATCACCAGTCAGTGGCAAGATGACTGGAAGTCAGCTTCAATGGCAAATTACTCCCTAGTGGATGATCTAGAAATCTGGCAACCAATATTTGATCTGCCACGGCACCACTGGTCACTAACAAACTGCATCCGGATTAGCCAAAACTACTGCACATCATGCCACAAAAAGTGTGGCCTTATGACAACTGATAAGCATTCACGTGGCAAATGGCAAACAGTGCTCCATGCTGTAGGCAGCTGCCCATGCCCATAGACCAAGCTGGAGGATGGTCTGCAGCGGTTTCACTCAGCTGACAATGCCGCTGTTCAATCTCTAAAGACACATGGCTCGTGAATGCATACAACAACAACAACATCCAAACAATAGTAAATTTCAACCCCCAGGACCAAGTACAGCATGAAAGATTATGATCTACTGAACTACAACAAACAAATTAGACATCATATCTTCTAAGTGCGGTTACACATGTACACTCTTGTATTTTTTTCACTAACAACTGAGTCTTCTGACATCGAACACTAGTGTAATGCCATACAATACAATACAATACAAAACCAATTTGTAACGCGCCGATCAGTCCAAGCAAAAAACTGGAATCGGAGGCGCGAGAGGCGACTGTTACAGGGAGTGATCAGCATACATGGTGTAAAAGAGGTCACGTTTAAGATTGTGTTTAGCACTATTGACACAAGTTGCAGCACGACAGTTAAAAGACAAGTCATTCCAGATCTTTGGCGCACTAACAGAAAATGCCTTGTCTGCCATGACGAGGGACGTATAAGGATGGCTAAGCACCAGTTTGTCCAACGATCTCAGTGAACAAGATGGCACACAGTCACTAACGAGAGATGCCAGATATGAGGAACTGTTATACAACACTGTTAATGATGTTACTTCTGTTGCTAGAAATGTGTAACTATTTTATTGAACCTTCTGGAGAAGTTGCAGACGTCGAGCCGACACCCGTTCGTCCAGCTCTTTTCTTTCTCGTTGTTTCAGCGCATCTGTCTGCGCACAGATTTTACTCTGGAATGCCATCAGAATGTCCATCTCATCCTGTAGACGATGTCGCAGGTCACTGGCTTCAGCAACCTGCGTTGTATCCAGTCTAACCTGCTCACAACGTAATCCACTCTAGAGCAAACGCAGTGCATGAAAACACACTTTTATGACTGCAGCACACAACTAGTTTGGTACACAGTTGCCAGATGACATGTGATTTGGCCAGTTGTGTTCTAAACCTGGGAACTTTCTTCAATATGAAGTTATGTATGGAATAAAGGAAGACCAGCACACTTGGTTGCTTCTATGGCTGTGTCATAAATCAAATGTAATTCACTGTTACATACTTTCATTAGCTTGCTAATCAATGCATCAAACAAGATGGTGTGGCTCCAAAGGCAGACATGTTATGGAGCAGTCCCGATAATGTGATTTGTGAAGAGAACAAGTCCATTCACTGGTCGGTTTTAAAACTTGGGCAAGATTGCACGTGTACTATATAATACAGTGCAGTGCAACTCGAATTCTGCCTGTTCAATTAGTATCAAAGATTAGCTTTTTTCAAGACCCAGCCTACTCAACTAAAAGCACTAATAAATTGCTATGGCATGAATGGCATCGGCAGTTAAAAGCAGCGCTGCCTGGGTTTTGCTGAGAGATATGGGAAAGCTTTGGGCAAAGTGAGGACAAGAGAGGAGCAGGATGGGAAGGGATGAAGAGGGAGAATGAGAAGAAGAAGGAAGTGGAGGTACAAACAGAGGGGCAGAAAATGAGCAAACAGTTTGACATGAAGGAGGGGAAGGGGCATCCGTAGACAGTGACAGGAGAGCAGTTATCTAGCAGCTAATCATTTCTAAATCCTGACAAGTTGACCTTTTGCCCTCAAAAGTGGTCCACAAATTACACAAGTAATGAGATACAGGCAACATTCGTGTCAAACTGTGGCTTTGAAGATCTTTTTATTCTGGAGTCAGGGGCAGGCAGGGGGTTGACGGTATGACGGCCATAATAATACTGTACACTGTTCAATTACATGCTGGTGCTGCTTCACTTCCGAGATACTCTGCTCATACTGATCACTCAGCATTGACAAGCGTCGATCCTGCTCTTCTTTTAGCTTGGCAAGCATCGCCTTCTGGTCAGCCTTCGACGTCCGTGTCAGCAGCTGTTCCTTGAGTAGCTTGTACTGCTTGTTCTGGATGTTAACAGCCGCACGAAACTGCCGCCGTATTTCCTGCTCTTTCATCTGCAACGAAAACAACAACAACAGCTCATCAACTGTGAATAATAATATTGTATGATACTCAAATAAAATTTAATTAAATTTCCAAGAAAAGCTATAATTAAAACGTCAGTAACAATCCACAAACAGTTCAAGTACATATGAAAAATCAAACAGCTCATCTGTCTAGACTGTCTCCAAATGACAGCTCAGTTTTTGTCTTACCCATAATATGCGCTAAGAGATTATGAGGTTCAAAGTCTTCCCATATTCCTTTAGTTTTAACATTACTGCACTCACAGTCAGTAATAACATTAGCAACACAAAGTGGATTGCTGAAGCACAACATGCAAGCCAGACTTAAAAGCACCTCTACTTTTGACAGCATTAATTTCAGTTACAGCCTACTTAATTATAGTGCACTGTGCAGTCACAGTAGCAGCTTGTTCAATTAGCTAGGATAGTTGCCATTACAGAACACTGTAAATAGATTTGAATGTGAGTGATGACATCTCCACACAAAAGATAATGACTAGTGCTACTACTAGTCGGGCTGAACTTGGAATCTTTGGGATTACTGGAGCTAGTTTTTTACAGGCTGGAGGCCTGTCATATCACTCCCACAGTGTCTTAGAACTGAAGGAACTCAAAACGCCGACGCCAGTGAGGGAAAATCACCCAATGGACCTTATCTTTCTTGATCCAGCAACCAGGTGTGTGGTCTGAAGATCATGATGTTGGTCTCGAGACCAAAAATGTGTTCTTCGTTCCCAAGGGTCTGGTCTTGGTGTTCAGATGCTGGTCTTGCAGTGCTAATTTGGTCTGCTGTAGCGATGTGACGAAGCTGGTCAAATCTGCATTCCTTGAATGTCAATTTGAACTTAAATTCATTCGAATGCAAATGCTGTTTTATAGGCCCATAAAACATTAAATCAAGAAGTAATGCAGTGCCTAATAAACACTCAGAACCAAAAACCTCATTATGCTGACTGCATTTGTGGATAACTGAGGACCAACTGCGTCACTATCGGAAATGACTTGTGAATATTTTTGCTTGTTTTTGAAGCTATTTCGCTTTATACACATGAAATTACTCGTAGAACAAAGACTTTCCCACAAATTTACATCCGACAAAAAGGTGTTTAAAACATTCGACGAATTTCGAATATGCTGAACATGTTCGAAGCTCAAACGTCATTGAATGCAAATGTGAACTTCATCATATCCCTAGTCTGCTGTTCCATACTACATACACAACAGCAAATTGGGTGCTTTGTATATTTATACTGAAATAAGAAATCTAAATACATTTCATGTTTCCTATGTAATGTGCACCATCTGTTTGGATATATGGCTCTTTAATATCATATCAGATGATATTATTGTGCTTTTAATGCACTGTTTTAGGTGTTGGTCTCAAACAACAGGTCTTTGCCTTGAAGAGTCCGTTACAGATCTCCAGTTTTTGGTTTTGGTTCAACCACTGCTACCAACTGACTCGTAAGGCAAGGAATACCATACTCTTCACGCCAGCTCTTCAATGCCAATATCCAGATGACGTCTCCATACAAAAGGTAGTTTCACTAATACAGACAGCAGGCTCTGAAAAACCAGAGTAACCTTGAGGTTCTTTGGCTGCTGCTTTGTCTCAGACAAGTGACGCTGTTTCTGCTCCAGCTCGGCTCTCTGCATGTACTCACGCTGGTCAGACAGCTCCACCTGATGCTGCCGCTGCAGCAGCTCTCCACGAAGTTGATGCCGCGCGGCAAGGTGCTTGTACTCCAAATCACGGATCAATTCGTCATGCCTCACGCTGGTCTCATGCAGTAGATCCAACTGCACTTGCCTCCGATCCATGTTCTAAACAACCCAGCAAAATTCATAGCATAACAACATTCTGATAACTACCATCAATCACTTAACTTATTAATTTTTCTAAGTACCACAAAATCTTAAATACAATACGCACAACTGTGTAATGTTATACAGTAAGCAGGGTAGTTATGATTGCTGGTCAAAAGTGAAATTATACGATACATCTTTATATATTTAACGCGGTAAGGTGTCCGTACGTCTGTAACGCTGGGCGTGGCCAGCTCAGTTAGTTAGTTGGAGTTTAACGTCCCTTTTCAGCACAAATATGGCTATATCAGAGACATGTGGGCACGGGTTGCAATGCTCTAGTGTGTATTATACACAGCAGTTACTCTGCTTTCTCAATGCTGCCGATGTACATGATGAATAAACAACAATGAATACAATACAATGAGAAATGCATTACAATGTTTAGAAGCTGACATCCAGTGAACAGCATAAAACCACCAGCACCACAACAACTGTTTAAATGCCACCATATAGGTCAACCTCTGTTAGCCGCACCCTCAGTTTAAGAACTGGAGTATTTTGTTGGAGCAAATATTACTGCTCACATGCCCTTGCTGATGGCAACTAGCATGTTCAGATTAGAGAGAACAACATCTCAGTACCGCTAGTAAAAAATCACAAAGAAATTACAAAACACTAACAAGAAAACAGATCATCACAGAAAATCCAAAAAAAGTCTGAGGCTCCAGGAACCAGTTCAGTATATGTTAAGTACAAAACGACTGGTTTTCCACCAATATCTGTGAGACAGTACAACTACCACGCATTTCACTGACTAAGTCAGACTTGTTGTCAAAACACACAAAGCAGTTCACAGAGAACGACTGACGTACTTCACTGAACAGGCTCTGATCAAGTAGGTGCATCTGAAGCAGCTTGCAGCGACGCAGCTTGCGAAGCTCCAGGTCCAGAAACAAACGATGCTGCTCCAGAACCGACTGTTCAGCTTCCACCTGCTGCTGCTTCAGCGAGTCCTTCTGAAGACGCAGCGAGTCACGCTTGTTACCCGGCGAATCACAGTTCTGAATGCTCTGCACAACGACAAACACACGTACAAGAACCACCACCACCACCACCACCATCGTTTTACAGCCCTTTTTCCAGGACTACCCGGGTGAGACGGTGCCAGAAGAAAATCTTCTGACTTTTATGGTGCAAGGAAGGATAACAGAGGCAGACATACTGAGCATCCAGATGTGTGTCACTCCATTCAGACTAATCAGCGACCGACCTCCAACATCCACCATTTTTACGCCGGATGCCCTTTCTGCCGCAACCGTCCCACTTTATTCGGCATGGGACAAGCAACAAATATGTTGGCTTGCATATCCAGTACAACATTCAAACTGTGTAAGGTCTTTATAGCTAAACTCGCATGCACTCAATAGCATTTAACTGGACTTATTTTCTAGAGTGACTCCAGACTCAGTTGGATCACCCAAACAAAGAGAACCTTTGTGATAACTGGAGCACGATATTCTACAGTCAAGACGTCCTTCCTGTTGCTGAACCATGACATGCCCATGCACTGAAAGCACCAATCCTCACCAGGGAGATCACCCACTGACCCATCCCATCTTTCATCCACCAACAGATTACTGGGGGAAGGAGTGCTGCTCCCTTTACTTCAACCAGCAATCAGTCTTTATACAAATTTATGGCTAATAAAATAAATAACCTGAAACATACCCATTAATGTCAAACAACAACAACAACAACCGTTTTACGGCCCTTTGTCCGGGACTACCCGGGTGAGCCGATACCAGAAGAAGCACTCACCCACCCACCATCCTGATCACCATCCAATCTTTATCAGCTTCCTCCATCTACCACGATCCATAGCATCCTCCCTGTTCAAATTACGTGCTTGGCAATCTTTTTGCACAACCTCTCCATGTCCTCTTTGGTCTAGCTCTTCGTCTGGAGCCCATTAATGTCAAAATTCTGAAATAAAAAATCTAATACAACAGAAATAGAAAAAGATAAACATATTTAACAATAATTAATGACTGTGCAAGTAACATAACATAACATAATCATAACAGACATCAGCAATTTGGTATGTTACCTTTCTCACTTCCTCCTTGTTCTTTTGATATTCTCTTTTCTGCTGCTGATGCAGTTGTTTAAGCTCCATCTCATGAAGCTGTTGTATATGCTTACGACGCTTGGCCTCAGCAGCAACTGCTGATTTCTGTGATCGCTCACGTTCTTTTGTTTGGTGCTGAGCGTCAGAATCGAGCTCACGGGCCAGTGATGCATGCAGTGTCTGCATTTCTTTCTCTAGTCGTTGCTGCAGTTCTGCCAGCTCCTCCTGCTGCCGGTTCTCCAGCTGACAGTGACAATTATCGTCATACGTGTGACAACAATCAACACTCGCATACAATGCGGCATCAGCACAACAGGTACATATCATTACCAGCTGGGACCTCGATGTTCTTCCAGATGAAATAATTGGTGCAGATTTTAACAGGTCATATGCCCTTCCTGTCATCCACGGCACTGAAGGGAACTCAAAAGCAGCACTGACC
>Ga0056135_10000347_pt1 | contig 12682 bp, 10 predicted proteins | sample WorMetG1aBELIZE1_FD_67481 | JGI IMG/M metagenome (GOLD analysis project Ga0056135, IMG submission 67481) | Marine gutless worms symbiont microbial communities from Max Planck institute for Marine Microbiology, Germany - Inanidrilus... ...
AACTTGCCCTGGTCGTCCGACAACCGCCCCATCATCGTTCCGCCCTCCACCGAATCACTCGGGAAACGGAATCACGATCTCAGAAACCGATCAACAGGGGTTTATCAACAGTATCCCCCGCTCGCAGACAGATCCAAAACGTCTCTGGAAACCGATACCCTGTGTGATCCGGCTCAGGGCGTGATGATCGTTGATCGAAAAAATCGATCAAAATTTCTTTTTCGATAGATTGAATATTGAACGATCCGCCGCCATTTTTTGATCATGAGCGCGCTTTTTGGCGATCAAGCCTCGCCGGGGCCGCAGCCTGCATGTGATTTGGAAGAGGTGAATGCCATGAAACGCTTTAAGAACATTCTCGTAGTCTGCGACGAAAAGGGAGACGATGCGACCCTGATCGAGCGTGCCGTTGAGCTGGCGAAGGCCAACGACGCCTCGATCACCCTGGTCGATACGGTCGATTTCCAGCCCGGCGAACTGTCCCGGATGTTCGGCGGTCTGCCGGGGACCATTCGCAACTATGAAGCGGAAGCGGCGATCCTGGCTCATCATCTCGAGCGGCTCGGCCGGCTTTCGGAACCGATCCGGGCCCACGGGATTTACTGCACTCAACACGTGCTGCAGGGGATTCCCGTCGTCGAGATCACGAAAAAGGTTCTGAAAGACGGCCACGACCTGGTCATTAAGGGCAGCGCCGGTGAATTCGGCGATCCGTCGTTTCCCAACCTCGATCTCCAACTGATGCGCAAATGCCCATGCCCCGTCTGGATCATGAAAAGGGGCCAGCGCCCGCATTACCGGAACATCGTCGCCGCCGTCGATCCAAGACTGGACGACATCCAGCGCGAGAGACTAAACGACCGGGTCATGGAAGTGGCCACCTTCACGTCGTTCACGCCTGGAAACTGAACGGCGAGGCGACTTTGGCCAGCAGGGGTTTCGCCAAGGTATCAAGCTTGGAATTCGACTTGTTGCTGGAGTCCAAGCGGCGCCGCAGCGAGGCCATGTTGAAACGGCTGACCGACCGTTTCCCCGGCGCGGCGGGCCACCACACGGTCCATTTGATCAAGGGCGAGGCATGGGACGTGATCCCGCGTTTCGTCGCCGGACACGGGATCGACCTGGTGGTCATGGGAACGGTCGGGCGCACCGGGGTCGGCGGCCTGATCATCGGCAACACGGCGGAAACGATCCTCAACCAGGTCTCGTGTTCGCTTCTTACCGTCAAATCCCATGGCAACCAGACGCCGACCCAACCGGACAATATGGCGGCCCTGCCGGTGCCGCCGGTCCGCCAACGGGAACCCCAGTTGCAAGTCTCCGCGTAAGGAAAGGCGGCTGGTCTGCAATCGCACTTCCGGGTCCCATGGCTGACGTGATAGGAGTTTCCGATTGGAATCAACGGCGCCGAAACGCCTGACCGCCCGACGGGCTTGGAGGAACCAATGCGGATGAACGACCTCACCATGAAACAGTTGCGCTGTCTGGTCGCCCTCGACGAAACGCGGCACTTTCGCCGAGCCGCAGAACGCTGCCACATCACCCAGCCGTCGTTGAGCGCGCAGATCCAGAACATCGAGGGCTTCCTCGGCGTTCAACTGGTCGAGCGCAGCCGTTCCGGGGTCGCCTTGACACCGGTCGGGCGTGAAGTCTCCGAGCGCGCGCGTCAGATCCTCGATGAGGTTCAGGGCATCGTCGACTTCACCTCGGCGGCGCAACGGGGCCTAATCGGGACCATACGCCTGGGCGCCAAACCGACGCTCGGCCCCTATCTGCTGCCGCACGTCGTCGCCCGCCTGCATCGCAAGAACCCGGAGCTGAACCTCTATGTGCGGGAGGGACCGCCACGTGAATTGGAGCACGAATTGAGCAGCGGGCTTCACGACGTCGTTCTCGGGCAACTGCCAGTCGTCGGCAGCGAGTTGGTCGTTGATCGGCTGTTCCGTGAACCGCTTTATCTTGCGCTGGCCGTCGATCATCCCTTGGCCGGCCGCGAAAAAATCACCACCAAGGACCTCGAGGGCTTGGGCATGCTGACCTTGAGCCCGCAATACCATTTGCATGATCACATCGGCGCCCTTTGTGACGAGTACGGGTCGATGATGCTGCGTGATTACGAGGGGACCAGCCTCGATGCCCTTCGCCAGATGGTCGGGATGGGCATGGGGGTGACGTTCCTGCCGGCCTTGTACGTTCATTCGGAGATCCACGCCCGCAGCGAGATCGTGGTCAAGAGCCTGGAGGACAAGTCCTTCAGTCGATCCGTCGGTCTGGTGTGGAGAAAAAGTGCCGGGCGGGCAACGGCGTTCCGACAAGTTGCCGAGGTCATCCGAGACGTCGCGGCCCGCAAGTTCAAGGACATCGTCATCGAACGGTGACACCGCCAAGCGACGTATCACCTAATCGGAAAATCCTATCAAACTCTATTGCGTAATAGAGTTTATTTCATGTCGGAAAAGCCCATATCGTCGGTGAGGCCTTGTGTAGCCGCACCAAAGGCGGGTGCCCAACTGGAGAATAGGATGATGAACAGGCAAGACCCTTTTGCGTCAAAACCCACGGACGACAAGCCGGCGCTCGCTCTGCACCCCGGCCTTCTGCGCGTCGGCGTGATCTTTGCGATGACGGTCTTCTTGGCATCCCTGATGCCGGGGGCCCTTGTCGCACTCGCCATGAACAACCTGTTGTTCACCGGCGCCTTCATCACGCTCCTTATCGCGCTGCTCGCCCGCGACCGCCCGATGAGCCCGCACCTGACCCGATGGGACGAGGCGGCCGTGCTGGCGCTGTTGGCCATGGTGGCTGGGATGTTCGTCGACCCGGTTGCAGCGCAAACGGCAATCGAGAATTTGCAGTCGTCCCCCGCGGGACCGGCCATAACCCCGGACCCGTTGGCAGTACCGCAATGAACGGAGTACGGAACCCTCTATTGGCGTTCCGGGTATTTGAGAACCGCCGTGATTGGACCTTTGATTTTCGCTCGGAGTTATTAAATGCGCACTTTGAAAAATAACCTGTCCGCCATCATTCACCACGATGCTTTTGGCGGCATCCTGCTGATGACCGCCGCTCTGGCGGCACTGGTCATGGACAATTCGCCGCTGAGGTCAATTTATGACGCCATGCTGACAACGCCGGTGGTCGTCCAGGTCGGCGCCGGCGGCATCGAGAAGCCCTTGCTGCTGTGGATCAACGACGGGCTTATGGCGGTCTTTTTCTTTTTGGTCGGCCTGGAAATCAAACGGGAGATCCTGGAGGGCCGGCTTTCGACGTGGAACCAGAGCGCCCTGCCCGTCTTCGCCGCCGTCGGCGGCATGGCCATACCGGCACTCATCTACGTCGTGTTCAACTGGGGCAGTCCCTCGACCCTCGACGGCTGGGCCATTCCGGCGGCGACGGACATCGCCTTTGCGCTGGGCGTCCTGGCCCTGGTCGGCAGCGGCGTGCCGCCGGCCTTGAAGGTCTTTCTGCTGGCGCTCGCCATCCTCGATGACCTCGGAGCGATCATCATCATCGCGCTCTTCTACACCAGCGACCTGTCGCTGGCGTCGTTGGCCATCGCCGGTGTCAGCACGGCCGTCCTCGTCGCCTTCAACCTGCTGGGTGTGCGGCGGATTTCGCTTTATGCGCTGATAGGCGTCATCATGTGGGTCGGCGTCCTCAAATCCGGTGTCCACGCAACGCTGGCCGGCGTCATCATCGCGCTTTGCATCCCGCTCCGGGTCGGCGAGAACAGCGACAAGGCCCCCTTGCATGTTCTGGAAAAAGCCCTTCATCCGTGGGTGGCGTTCTTCATCATGCCGGTCTTCGCCTTCGCCAATGCCGGCGTGGCGCTCGACGGCCTGCGGTTCGCGGACCTGCTGGCGCCGCTGCCGCTCGGCATCGCCCTGGGGTTGTTCATCGGCAAGCAAATCGGGGGCTTCGGTTTCTCCTGGATCGGCGTTCGGGCCGGCATCTGCCGCCTGCCGGACGGCGTCACCTGGACACAGGTCTACGGGGTCTCGCTGCTCGCCGGCATCGGGTTCACCATGAGCCTGTTCATCGGGACGCTGGCCTTCAGCGATCCGGAACACGCGGCCGCCGTCCGTCTCGGCGTCCTCTCGGGGTCGATCCTTTCCGGGGTGATGGGCTTCCTGGTTCTCAAGTGGTCGACGAGCCACGCCCGGGCTTCCCAGCCCGCGTCCATCGGGCGCTCGCTCAGCGGCCTGAAACGAGGAGAGGGCCATGCATGACCTAGCCGAGCTCGTCGGCGGCTACCACCGCTTCGTCGCCGCCCGCGACAAGGACGACTCGCGGCTCTACCGCAAGCTCGCCGATGAGGGCCAAGCACCGGAAACCATGGTGATCGGCTGCTGCGACAGCCGCGTCGATCCGGCGGCGATCTTCGACGCCGGCCCCGGCGAACTGTTCGTCGTCCGCAACGTCGCCAATCTGGTGCCGCCCTTCGAGCCGCATGGCGAGTACCACGGCACCAGCGCGGCCATCGAATTCGCGGTCACCGGCCTCGGGATCACGAATATCGTGGTCCTCGGGCATGCCCGTTGTGGTGGCGTCGCGGCGTTCTTGGATAGGGTCCATGAACCGAAGGTAAATCCCGGCCTCATCAACCGCTGGATGTCGTTGTTGAACCCGGCCCGCGCTACCGTCCTGAAATCCGGCCCAGCAGGTACGCCCGAACAGCATCAGCAAGAATTGGAACTACAGGGAATCCGCGTTTCCCTGGCGAACCTGCAGACCTTCCCCTTCGTCAAGGAAGCCATGACGCAGGGCCGGCTCAAGTTGCGCGGCGCCTATTTCAGCATCTTTGATAGGACCCTTCTCGGCATGGACCCCGATACGGGTGAATTCGCACCGATCTCGTCATGATGAGCGAACGAAACGCCCCTGTTTCGGCACTCGCAACCGACGGCATGATCGAGCGTTTGCGGCTTTTCATCGAGGCGGACCTCACCCAACGGGCGATCATCGGCGTCATCATCGTCAACGCCATCGTCATCGGCCTCGAGACCTCTCCGGCGGCCATGGAAGCGGCCGGCGGCCTGCTCCGTTTCATCGATACCGCGGCCTTGATCATCTTTGTCGCCGAATTGGCGGCCAAACTGATCGTTTACCGGTTGAAGTTTTTCAGCCGCGCCTGGAACCTGTTCGACTTCTTCATCGTCGCCGTATCGTTGGCGCCCGCGGGCGACGGCACCTCCGTCCTGCGCGCACTGAGATTGGTCTCGGCCGTTCCCAAGATGCGGGTCGTGGTTCAGGCGCTTCTCAATGCGGTTCCCGGAATGGGGTCCGTCGTCGCCCTTCTCGGCCTCGTCTTCTATGTCGCCGCGGTCATGGCCACGAAATTGTTCGCGGCCGACTTCGAGGCCTGGTTCGGCACGGTCGGAAGATCCGCCTATACGCTGTTCCAGATCATGACCCTGGAGTCGTGGTCGATGGGTATCGTCCGCCCGGTCATGGATGTCCACCCCTACGCCTGGGTGTTTTTCGTGCCGTTCATCCTGCTCGTCACCTTCGCCGTGCTCAATCTGTTCATCGCAATCATCGTCAATTCCATGCAGGACGCCGCGGCAGAGGATGCTGAGCAACAACAGGAAGAACACAACAATCTGCTCCGCGGCCTTTGTGAACAGGTCGACCGCCTGCAAAAGGAAGTCGAGAGGCTCAACAGGGCGCCGGACAAGGGCGCCGGTTGATTGGGCCCACGGCCGGACGGCGATACCTTGCAGCAGATCTACGGGATCTCGCTGCTCGCTAGAATCGGCTTCACCATAGACCTGTTATTCGGGACGCTGCCTTCAGCGATCCGAAACACGCGGCGGCGGTCCGTCTCGGCGTCCTTTCCGGGTCGATAATCTCTGGGCTGGTCGGCTTCCTGGTTCTCAGATGGCCGACGCAGCACGTTCGGGTTTCCGAGCCCGCGTCGTTGGGGCATCCGGTCAACGGCCTGAAACAGGGAAAGGGCCATGCATGATCTGCCCGATATTGTCAGTGACGGCGACAGCCGGGTCGATCCGCCGGCGATACTCGACGCCGGTCAAGGACGGTCCTGAGACGTTAACCGGACTCAATCCTGCGTGGTCATATTCCGCTGGACGATACGAGTAGGCCCCGGTTTATGTTCGGTTTTGGCTGGACCGGTCAGTCAGGTCTTGCACAGTGCGCTCGTCCCGTTCGTCGGTATTCTTAACGACACGTCCCGCAGGAAAGGTAAGTGTCACCATGGTGCCGTAGCCCAGGGCACTTTCGATTTCGAAAGTCCCGCCATGTAACTCCACCAATTCCTTGGTTAGAGGCAATCCAAGGCCTGTGCCTTGCTTTTTTCCATCGGATCCGCTGTCAACCTGCCCGAATTGAGCCATCGCTTTCGTAATTCCGTCTTTGTCCATGCCGATTCCCGTATCGACAACGACAACCGAAAAGGACCCGTCATGGTTCGACCGTGTTTCCCAAAGTAATTTTTCCGTCCTCTTGCGTGAATTTCACCGCGTTGCTGAGGACGTTGAGCAGGGCCTGTTTGAAGCGGCGGATGTCCACGTAAATCACTTGCGGGCCGCTCTCATTGGAAACCAATAGGTCTATCCCTTTGTCAGATGCCCTTTGGTTGATCAGCCGCCTCGATGTCTCGACGACTGCCGATAGGTCGACGTCTTCCTCCGCCAATTCGACGGCGCCAGCTTCAATAGCGGCAATATCGAGAAGGTCGTTTATGAGTTCCAAAAGGTGAGTTCCCGAATCGTGGATATCGTCGAGATACTCGCGTTGTTTATCGTTTTCCACGGGTCCAAACACCGCCATCCGCAACATGTCAGAACTGCCAATGACCGTATTCAAAGGCGTACGCAGTTCGTGGCTCATGGCGGAAAGGAATTGCGACTTGCTCTGGTTCGCCCTATCGGCATCGGTCTTGGCTTCCCGTAAATCGTCGACGAGATTGGCAAGCTCCGTATTGCGCGCTTCAAAAACGACTGAGAAAGCGACGACCATACTGGTGATCGCCAACCCACCGATCAAAACCAGCCAAGTGTTGTCCGGTCGATGGCGGGCAATGTATTTCGCGGTTGGGGAAATCTCGAAGGCCCAGGAGCGGTCGCCAGGGTCGATTCTTTGGCTATGGCTCATAGGACGGGAACGACCGAAGAGCCCCCGTTCCTCAATCTCGGCGAAACCGTTTCTTTGCAAAGGATTGGCGTAAAGCCATCTTTGGTCGGGTCGTGCGTTGAGATCGACCAGCTGAAAGGCGAGATCGGCCGTGTCCAATTTTTCGAACGCTTCGTTAACCAGATCGCCCAATCGTAAGACGCCGACGACAAACCCTTTCAAGGCCTGACGGTGATCCTCGATGCCTTGGTTCCAATTCCCTCTTTTGTAGACGGGTTGAAACGTGAGGACGCCGAATTGCCCTTCTGTCTCCTGAACCAGTCTGATCCGTCCCGTGGTAACTGGTCTTCCCGAGTCCCGGGCCCTTTCGAGGGCTTCCCGCCGAACGGGATTGGACGCAACATCGAAACCGATGGCTTTCCGGTTTCCTGCGACGGGTTCGATATACTTGACGGGAACATAATAAGGGCGATCGCCCGCAGGCACGATTTGATTATCGGCGGTGCGCTCGGTAATTCGAAAATCGGGAAATCCCAACCTGCGACCGTCCGTCTCGAAGGCGTCCCGGTTCTCGGGAAGAACGAGCGGATCCCATCCGAAAGCCTGTACGTGGATTTGGGAGTCCAGCAATTGCCGGGCAAATGATCGGAAACTCGCGTCGTCGATCTTGTCGGAGGCAACGACGAAGCCCTTGAGGGAGTTCAGCGCGTTCAGATATATGGTCAGGTTCTTTTTGAGGGCCTCCGACAAAAAGGTCGCCTGTCGATCAAAACTGACTTGCAGGCGCGTCTTCTCCCACGACGCGGCATACCAGGCGACCATCACCGCGATGATGAAGGCGGCGACAGCCGGCACGGTTGCCGCCAAGTTGGCTCTGAAGTGGGATCTCCCCGGGTTCTGCGCCCAAACGAGGATCAATGGCGTAAAGACGAGAACGCCGAAAAGGTCGCCGGTCCACCGGGTCGCGGACGTAATCAAATAATTTTCGAGAGGTATACGGCCGAACGCGACCAAGACGGCGACACCAAGAACGGCGCCGACAAGACAACCAATCGGACCACCGAAAAAGAGAAGTGAGAGGACCGGCTTGGTTTCTTTGAAGGCAATGGGAAAAACCACGAATTTGCGAACAAGGTAAGCGCTGAAAAGGGCTTGCAGCGTTGCCACGACGGCAACGCCAACCGGTGGAAATAGAAAACGGGCGATTTCCGTAACGCCACCGGTCTCGAACGACAGGAACAATTCCAAGAGGTAGGAACCAATAAATATGCCTGGCCACAACCGATATCCGAAAATCAAAAGGCCCGCCAAAGCCACACCTGCTGCCGGGAATATCGGCGTCGCGTAACCAGGTGGTACCGCGAGCAACAGCCCGATCTCTGCGCTAACGAAGTAAGCCAGGGCGAGCACGGCGATTTTCATTTGCTGCCTTCTCTTTGAATTCGATCAGCGGAGGGCATTAGGTAATTATACTCGGTTTTTCTACTAATTGCTTTGTCGTCGAGCTCCATTTGTTAATGCCGTCCGCCTTTCCAGTCGATCGGCTCATCCTGACCTCCAAAGCAACAGTCAGGGTTCTAAATCGACCTGACCGTTTTGATACAGTCAGGGGACGCAGCCATCTTATCGCTGGCCGTCGGCCAATCGGGAGGTCAAGGGCTGACGGTTGAGACCCGCTCGCCCGACGGTTGATACCGTGTCGTTCGATGGTCTTTCGGCTGGAAGGCGGCGTTGGCGTGAATTGGAGCGGGTGAGGGGAATCGAACCCCCGTATTCAGCTTGGGAAGCTGATGTTCTGCCATTGAACTACACCCGCCCGCACGGCTCCTAGAGCAACGAACCCTATATCGTACGCATTGAGACGGCCAGTGCGGATTGCCGGTTAGGAAGGGTTTGCGCAGTGATGCCCCCTCTCGGGCCATGCAATGGCCCTGCCGGTTAAAAGCAGCATCACAAGCGGAGCCTGACGCTGTCCGGCGGGCCGCAATGACCGCCTGCGGTCGTTTATGAACCGCCCCCGCCGCGTCGAGGACGCCTTGCCGATGCCCCGCATCGCCTGCGCGCCCTCTCCTAACAGGAACGGTACATAAACGATCTCAATGCGTACGATATAGGGTTCGATGCTCTGGGTATAGGGGAAGCCCGGTAGCCGTGCAAGGCGAGTGCGGCGCAGAGAGCAAGGACAGCCCCGGGGGAGAGACAGGGGGGGAGCGGCCGGGCCCCGGAGGGCGTGAGGCCCGGCACCTTTGGTTCCTTGTCAGTCCTTGGTCAGTTCTTGCGCTTGTAGTCGTCGTCGTCCTTGTCGTCATCATCTTCGTAGTAGCGCCACTTCGGCCCAGGACCCCGTCCGCGTTTCCAGAACTCGTCGCGAGTCAGTTTGCCGTCGTCGTTGAGGTCGTGGCGCTGGAAGGCGTATTCGAAGGGCGTCTTGAACTCGTCAGCCGTAATCGCCGCATCGCCGTCATCGTCGAGCATCTGGAACTTGTCGACCATGTGCCCGCGGGTGAACTGGGTCCACAGGCCGCCGAACTCGTCGACACTGACCTTGCCGTCGCCGTTGACGTCCGTCTTCGCGTGCATGGCGGCGAACCCGGCATCCAATTCCTGTTTGCTGACGGCATCGTCCTTGTCGGCGTCGAATTGTTTGAACAGCGTATCGGCCTGCCGGAACATGCCGGCACCCGGGCCTATGCCCATGCCGCCGCGTCCCATCATGCCGGCGCCCCGGCCCATGCCACGGCCGCCCATCATCTGGCCGTAGCCGTAACCGGCTTTCTGGCCATACCCGCCGTAGGGGCACCAACTGCTGTTCGGGCCCTGGGCAACGACGGCGGCGCTGATGGCCGCGATGCCAACTGCCGCGACCAGTCCGCCGGCGATCAATTTGGTTCTGCGTTTCATAATGTACCTCTCGTTCGTTCAATCTTGGAAACCAGGAGACCGGACTTCCATCCAGCCGGGAACGATTTCGTTCCATTTCTTCCGGGAACAGCGTCGTTCCACGAAAGCCATCCTCCCACCCGCCCGTCGCAGAATTTTGCCGGCGTCGGGGTTTTCGGTCGCAAACCTTGGCAGGCGCCGGTTCTGGGACACTTTGTTACAATTTTCCTGTGGCCGGTCGGCGCGACCGGAGCGACAATCCGAGGAGTTCCGGAACCGACACCATGACTACGTCCACACATATCCTGGTCGTCGACGACCACCGCGAAATCCGCGAATCGCTGAGCAAGTTCCTGGCCCAGCATGGTTTCCGCACGTCTTCCGCCGAGGACGCGGCGACGGCGCGGCATTTGCTGAAGGACAGCAAGGTTGATCTCGTTGTCCTCGACATCATGATGCCGGGCGAGGACGGCCTGTCGCTGTGTCGGCATCTCCGCGAGACGGCCGGCACGCCGGTGATCCTGCTGACCGCCATGGCCGACGACACGGACCGCATCATCGGTCTCGAGGTCGGCGCCGACGACTACGTGACCAAACCCTTCAACCCGCGAGAACTGGTCGCCCGCATCAAGGCGGTGCTGCGCCGCGTCAACAGCCTGCCACCGGATACCGACGAGCTCGACGAGGAGAAGATCGCCTTCGATCGCTGGATCCTCGATGTTCGGCGCCGGGAGCTGGTCGATGAGGACGGTGTCACGGTTCCCTTGAGCACCGGCGAGTTCAATCTGCTGAGCGCGCTGGTTGCCCGGCCGGACCGGGTGCTGAGCCGTGAGCAACTGCTCGACATCACCCAGTCCCGCGCGGCGGATGTCTTCGACCGCAGCATCGACAACCAGATCAGCCGGCTGCGCAAGAAACTCGAGAAGAACCCGCGCCAGCCCGAGATCATCAAGACCGTGTGGGGCGGCGGCTACCGCTTCACGGCGTCGATAGGAAAACCGGCCTCAAATTCAGGCGGCCCGACGGGTGAGACATGAGATGGCTGGTCCCCAAGAGCTTGGCCGGCCAGATGGTGGCGCTGCTCATGCTGGCCCTGGTCGCCGGCCATGTCGCCGCGATCGCCATCTTCGCTGACGAACGGCGCGAAGCGGTGCGCCAGGCGACCCGCGAGCAGGTGGTGTCGCGGACGGCGGCCGTGGTCAAGACACTGGCGGCGACGCCTCGCCCCCTACGCCCAATCACCGCCAGGAGTCTCAGTTCGGACATCCTGACGGTGACCCTGCATGAGGCCGATCCAGGCCTCCCGGTTCCGACCAGCCGCCACGAAATGCGCCTGGCCCGGCGCCTGGCCGACGCGCTCGACATCGAGGATGCCGACATCCGCATCGCCTTCCGCGACCCCTGGCGGCCGTTCTGGCGGCGCGGCCCCTGGCGGGGCGGGCGCGGCATGCACCGGCACGACCGCTGGTTCGATGACGACGATGACAACGATGACGACGATGACGACGACGATGACGAGCGAGAGGAGTACGGCGACCGCTATCCCGGTATGTACCGCCTGGGTTTGAGGATCGCCGTCAAGACGCCTGACACGCCGTGGATCGAGACGGTGCCGGGCGTCGCCTTCCCGCGCCCGCCGTGGGCCGCACAATCGCTGATCGCCGTGGCGTTGACCGCCGTCGCCATCATCATCGCCGTCATCTTCAGCGTGCGGCGGGTGACCCGGCCACTGGGCGCCCTGGCCCGCACCGCCGACGCCGTCGGCCGCGGCGAGACGGTCGACGATGTGGCGGAGGCGGGCCCCAAGGACGTGCGCGACACCATCCGCGCCTTCAACCTGATGCGCGCAAGACAACAGAAATTCATCGAGGACCGCACCAAACTGTTGGCCGCCGTCTCGCACGACCTGAGGACACCGATCACGGCACTGCGCATCAGGGCCGAGTTCATCGAGGACGAGGAGTTACGCGGCAAGGTCCTGGAGACGCTGGAGGAAATGCAGACGATCACCGAGGCGACGCTGCTGTTCGCCCGCGAGGAGGCGCAAAAGGAGGAAAGCCGACCGACCGATGTCACCGCGCTCATGGAAAGCCTGGCCGGTGATTTCGAGGACATGGGCCACGACGTGACCCTGAACGCACCCGACCGTCTCGTCTTCGACTGCCGCCCGATTGCGCTCAAGCGGGCCATGCGCAACCTCATGGAGAACGCCGTTAACTACGGTGAGCGTGCCCGCGTCGATATGACCGCCACCACGGACGCGGTCAGGATCACAATCGACGACGACGGTCCGGGTATTCCGGAAGACCATCTGGAGCGGATCTTCGAGCCCTTCGTCCGCGTCGAGACCTCGCGCAGCCGCGAAACCGGTGGCATCGGCATGGGCCTCGCCATTGCGCGATCGATCGTCCACGGCCACGGCGGCGACATCGAAGCCGTCAACGGCGAAGAGGGTGGATTGCGGGTCATCGTGACCCTGCCGACCGGTCCGGAATAGGACGACTCTCGCTCCGATAGGCGGTACCGGACAAATCCATCGGCCTCTAGTAAAAAGTGTAAAACTCAACGGGTATCTGTTTTTGAGGAAATTGAGAGCTTTGCATAAATCCGTTTGGTGTGATTCCTTCGATTGAGGATAGAGGTTGATCGGGGGTTGTGATGTCGCATCGTCTGACGGGTCAGTTGGGTTTTTCGGAGGCGGCCT
>Ga0056135_10000348_pt1 | contig 12679 bp, 8 predicted proteins | sample WorMetG1aBELIZE1_FD_67481 | JGI IMG/M metagenome (GOLD analysis project Ga0056135, IMG submission 67481) | Marine gutless worms symbiont microbial communities from Max Planck institute for Marine Microbiology, Germany - Inanidrilus... ...
TTTTAGTTCTCTTTTACAACATACCTAACCTATACTCACATAATTGTATGTATATTTATGTATATTTATATATGTATATGTATGCATATGGATAGATATACCTTTATATATGTATATGTATGCATATGGATAGATATACCTACTGTAAAATATACCTACAAACCTACAGGCACGATATGACCTATTCTGTGTTAAAAGTGCCGTTAAACCCCAACCAACCAACCAACCGATCTGCCGTAACATTTGGTTGCCGACTTTGATGAGGTTTGCCCTTTGTTACTGCATGCAGTCAACTGTATAAGGCTCTGTTTTTTTGGCACTGTCTGTGACTTTTTCTTTTGTGTATGAAATATCTCCGGAACCGCTGAACGGATTTGCGCCAAATTCATACGGAACACGTGTTTGGTCCCTCGCTCGGACGAGTTTGAAAGTCAAGGTCAAGGTCACCAGGGACAAAAAAACAGCATTTTCAGCCCTTTCTGCGGCCTGCGCACAGTTTATGTTTGGTAAAACATGTTTAGCCTGTAGTTCTTTTTCTGTTTTCTGGGGTGCATTACCGCCTGGGTGCTCTGGATATCTCCGTGGTGTACAGGGCCCAAGCACGTCACAGTTATTAGAAATGACTGCTCCCTGTTGTATCGATGGTGGGCATGATTATGAATTATTCCAGAAGTACTAGATTGGGATTGGCTGATCCACTTGGTGGAAAAGTACTGTATCAGTCCAATCTGTTTTTTGGCAGATTGTCTGAACTCCTTAATGTTAGTAACCCAGGATGTAAATTTAACATTTCCTCAGTTATTGATTAACTAGTTAGAATTACTGATGTCTGTGTGTCTATTGTATTAAATGTAGTGCATCCGCAAAGCGTCGAAGCCATAATGTTATAGAGAAGAAACGCAAGGACAGATTGAAGCTGGATATCGATGACGTTCGCCAACTGTTGCCCGAGTCTGTTGTCAGTGATAAGAAACAGGTTTGCATTTTGTGTTATAAAAATATCCTGTTGTGTTTGAAATAGTGAAATAGCGCATATTGTTTTTAAAAATTTCAGGTATCTGCAGTTGCAAAAGGTCCTCTCTCCTTTTAGCCTTTGGTACCAAAAAGCCAGTGGTAGTGCAGCTTTGGAAGATTTCTTAGTTGTTGCTTAGCATTGTATATCATTATAACAGGACTAGTGAATTGAAACTATAACTGCAGTGTAATGACAATCAATTCCAATGTCTAATTATGCTTCTGATTAGATTTAGAATATGCCAAATTGCATTTGGTGGCCAGGGTCTAAGTGCACCCACTGGAGTTACTCAACACTCCTCAGACTAAGTGACTGGATTAAGGTTGTGTGGAGAGAAGAAGCATGGAATTGGAGGGAGAACAGGTATAGAGAATCAGAGAGGAATGGAGGTCCTGACATTGCTGTGTGTATTATACATCTGTCATTAGTTGACTGTCAGGAGATATCCGAAGACCAAGGCCAAACTATTTCTGAACTTATTGCTGTTCTTCTCGTTTACTTAAGTTAAATGCGTATATTTCCTGACAGTGTTAGCTGGTATCATCAGATTTGCAGAGTACAGCATAGTAAGATTTCTAGCTGTATTGGATTTAATGAAAACTAACGGCTACGCTACGATGGTTCACGGCCGGGGGTGCAATCCGCATCGCTCTACGACAACTTTCACAAACCTGGAAATTACGTCATTATGACGCCATAACTCGGAGCTATCCAATGGTGTAAACCGCATCGCTCTACAACAACTTTTGCAAAACCGGAAATGACGTCATTTATGACGTCATAATTTGGGTTCAAGATGGAAATTGCAAAAAATGGCTCGAAGGAATTTTAGTATTGGTGCGTTCTACAATATAACCCAAAATGAGGACAATCCACTCAAAACTGTAGGACGAGATAGTTTTTTGAGCCCCAAAAACCTCTAAAAATACAAGTTTTTAGGGGTCACCCAACCCCCAGGGGTCGTACAGCCCCTATATTCTAGGGACACAACTAGACCCAGACATATAACATGTCCTAGTTTGATTGAAATCGGATCAAAGACGGCTGAGAAAAACTCTGCACAAACAAACAGACAGGCAGGCACTACGAAAATAATGGTCACTTGGCCGTGAACCAATTTAATGCTATTAAAATGAAATAAATTTAAATTGAATTAATTGACACATTTTCATGCTTTACATAACCAGTCACCTTAAGCCAATCAGTTGGTTTATTATGGTCGCCCTATGTAATAGGGCAGACCATTATATTTTTGCCTTGTGGTTTCTATCTTTCTTCTTCTTTCTTTTTTTCCTCGCCTAATCTCAGCGGTCGGAGATTGGACGTCTACCATACTTCCACAGATGGTGTGGCCTTAGTGCGAATTTTGAATGCATGTCTGAAACGTGCTGCACGCGGCTCGCTGAAAATGCAGGACGCAAAAAATCGCCATTTTGGCACCGTCGCACGACGTTGTCGGGCTGTATCTTCGCAGCTGAGGAATGCGTCGACAATCGGAAAAAAAACTTGTTAAACATCAACATCTCCTCCACATGTCCTCATAATATGGTGAACTTCAGCCTACTAATGGCTGAGATCTATTGGCGAGTTTGGGCACCCCTGCAACTTTCAATGACTTTTGCGTCTTGGCAGCATTACTGCACGGCACTCTATTAGTGGGCGTCAGCCAAACTTTGCGGTGTTGAAGAGAGGGCGCCACCTATATTCTGCAGGGCGACCATCACGTGGGGCATTGGCCCACATTCTAGTTACTACTGTTAACTCTTTGGTCCTTGATATCAGTTGGGATACTTTAATTTAAAATACTGTTGCACTTAAAATGTGTCTAGCAGAGAATCAAGAGTTGCTTGCTCGATTCGGACACATAGGTCTGGCTGTTTCTTGTAAACTGCTGCAGTACACAACAGATGTTGAAACAATCCTGTTCATCTGTTGCATTTGCCTGGCTATTTGTACTTTTTTATGAACGAACAAATAAATATAGTGAAATAAATGACACTTATGTGTGCATCATTGTATTGTAAACATATGTGACAGATGTGTGAAACATTAAATGTGTGCTGCTAGTGATCGTATTATAGTGACTGTAGAGATTTCACGTACATACATTTAATGTGTTTTGTTCAAGTGAATTTCGTGTGCTGTAGACTAATCATGACATACTGCAGACGGCTTGCAGTTACATACGCACGTTGCATCGACAACACAGTGAAATGCTGATGGGTAACATCGAAGCTGTTCGTGGTAGGTTCTTAACTTTTAATGATATGATGTTATCATTGCTCTGTTTTGTCCTTTACTGTGCTTGAACTAACTGCTGTCATTAGTAAATTTGTATTAAAATTTTGATAGACAACTAATGAGTGGTGTCTACTGCGCAGCTGAAGTGTTGGAAGGGCTGCAGTCTGAGAACAAAGAGTTAAAGCGTGAACACAAAAAATTCCGTGACGTGATTGAACATGCTGGTCAGTATTCTGTGTTTTTAATGTGTATCAGCTGTATGTGTTAATTGTCTGACTAGCAGTCTGTTTTAGTAAAAGCATTGTACACTGTGTTTCATAAAAAACGTGGAAGTACATTTGTGATCATAACTCTGGAAAAGCTCATTTGATTATATAATTTTTGCACTGATGTAAGCAAGAAGAACATTTTTACACATATGGTGAAAAATATGTTCACGTCACCTAAATAATGTACTTACGCTACCTTGTGAAAATGAAACATCACATTTCGTACTTTTATAATCCACTCTTAGAATTTTACCCACTGCATCAAGCATGGTGTGAAACAAAGTTCATCAAGTACAGAGAAAACAAACTGACAGTCACAAGATGTATTCAAAATGTTCACCATTGGCATGAACACAAGCGTGTTGGCCATTAATCAACTGCATCATCAATCAGTAACTGCTCGAAGCCTCGCCAGACATGCAGCAGACGCTGTCACTGCTCATCAGTGTCATATTTACGTCACATGTAAAATAAGTACATGTAAATAGTTTACTTGCAGAGGGCATTCATTCCCGTTTCCAGATATGTAAAAATTATTAAAATCCATCAATGTCTTCCAGAGTTATGATCACAAATGTACTGCCACATTTTTTATGAAACACTGTGTATATTGCCTTCAGTGCTTTGACACTGTCGGTTGGGCATCATGAAGAGCATCTGGCCTGTAAAAAATTGAGTGACAAGGTGCTGGCATGGTTATCTGTCTGGATCGAGATGCAAATGATTTGCATATGATCCAGCTGGTGCCACTGCCACCCCGTCATCAATTGCTTCATTAAAATCCGGATTTGTTTAACCTTTCTGGTGCTGGCTTACCCAGGTTTTCCTGGAAAAGAGGCCATTAAGCAGGCATCTGCCTGTCTGTCTAGTAAAAGCTTTATGTGCTGTTTTCCTGACTCCTCTATTTTAAGCCATTTTACCAGTGAACCTGGGTGTCTGGTTCCCCCTTCGTTTTCTTCTTCCACTTGTTTTGGAAGAGAACCCTTTGGGAATAAATGGCACAGGTTCTTGACAGGCAAGATGACCTTCCTGTCGTCCAACCAAATGTCCAAGTATTGTATGATATTTGAGCGCAACTGATGCGTTAAAATAAGAAACCATTTTCAGCAGAGTAACTACTACTCTCATCTGTTGGACTGACCAGTCACTTTTTTGGCCACTGCACTAATGACAGATATAGTTGCGTTTCCTAAATGTATTCCTATTTAGGAAACTCTGTTGAACGAGGCGATCGTCGCGGCAATCGTTTCACGCGACCAACCACACGACGATCGCGTCGTGTTAACGACGGTGGTGGTGGTTGACGTGAGCGTTGTGTAGTGGGAGTTTTTAGAGGCTGGATGCCCTTCTAAATGCCAATCTAATTGTGTTAGATAATTTCCAGCATAGTAAGTGCAAATAAAAATACTGTAATTTTTAATTCCAAGATGTATGTACTTTTTCACTAAAGCAGAAGAAATGATCAGCATTATGAAACTTGGTTATGTAAGACTGCAGGATAGTGGCATTGAACAGCCCAAATAAAGGGAGCAACACCCATTCCCTGATGACTCTGGTGACGGACGAAGAAAGCATGAAGCCAGTGGGAGATTTATTACTGGTTTGGATTAGTGACTGAGGAGTTTCCTTCAGTGCTTGACACTGTTGGTTGGGTGAGAGGACAGGCATCTGGCCTGTAAAAACCTGTGCTACATATCACTCAGTCCCTGAAGAGAATCACGGAAAAAAATGCAAAAATTGCGCTGAAAATGCGCTAAAATTGTGCACAAATTGCGTGCTATTTGCGCACGTTGCGCGCAAAAACTGAAAAATCCGCTGAAAATCGGCGAAACATTGCCCAAAAGTTGCGTGTAAATGTTTTGTAGTTGCGACAAAAAGTTTTTCACGGTTTTGTTTAAGAACTACAGTACGGTAACCGTTATACAACCGAGTTCTTTGTATAATTAGTAGTATTTGTGCCAAAACTGCACTGCAAATGTGCGCAAATTGCAAAATTTGCGAATTTTGCAAAAAATTGCGCTCCGCAAGGTCGCAAATTTGCGCAAAAATTGCGCGCCGAGGCAAAATTTGCGAAAAATTGCGATTTTGCGTGAAAAGGTGAAATTTGCGCAAAAATTGCGCTCCGCAAGATCGCGATTTTCTTCAGGGACTGATCACTAGAGGTTCTTGTCCGGAACAGAGAACAAAAACCAAGGAGAACCAGATGACTTAGGTTCATGTGGATGGTGATGGTCATAGTTGCACTCTGTAATGGCTGCTGCTATTAATGTACGTATTTCAGGAGCTGTCCGCTCATGAGCAAAGATTGCAACACGATTTTTACTGAAATCAAAAACCATTTAACCAAGAGTTTTTTTAATTGAAAAACTGGTTTATGGCTGCATGCAAACCTGGTTTTACAGTTTTGAATTTTGACCTGGAATGTTTAATTAGTCAGTAAAAATAACTCATGAGATGTGCAGTGGATTTTGCTGTATCAGTTTGGATTGATGGTCAGAATTCAAATTTTTGAAAATCCAAGATGGCGGATGGCTGCCATGTTAAAACCATTAAATCGCCGTGTCTCAGCAACGGTTAAATCGATCTTCGCTAAACTTGGCACAATGACGCATTTTGACGCTCTGAATCTTACTGGTAGATAACATTTCCAATTGTTACAAATCCAAGCTGGCAGATGGCTGCCATTTTGAATCGAAAAATGCCATATCTCAGCAACATTTTGACCAATTGCCATGAACGTTTGCGTGATAGCACACACTGGCTCTCTGAACTATACTTGCAGTTTTACAAAATCAAATTTTTGAGAATCCAAGATGGCAGACTGTCACCACTTTGAAAAAAGTTTAATTGCCAAAACTAAGTAATGGTTCTATGGATCATCATGAAATTCTATATGATGACACTTTTTGACCCTCTTAGAAGACCTCGTGACAGATAACAATTTGATTTTTTAAAACCAAGATGGTGGACAGCTGATGCCCGGACATGTCCGCGGTTGATATACTCAAAGTAACTCAGCAGAAGACAGAACTGGTACGATACGATGCGGTTGCCAATGGGGTGCATATTGGCACAACCTGGTGAACGTGATTGAATCGTCCGTGTGCGGAGGCAGTGTGGCCTTATGTCAAATTACTTTGACTACTTGTTCTGTATTTTGCGTTGTAGGATTTCCACCAGTGGCAGACTTGGCACAGCTGGTGTTATCGTGGAGACCTCGTCATCCAGCCTCTACAGCGTCAGTTTATTGTCAGACAACCGTCAGCGGAGACATCAGGTCTTGTACACCGCCAGACACATCACAGCTGCCTCACCAAAGTCAGCAGCCGAGGAAGAAGAAGCAGGGAGAAACAATCAGGGAGTGCTTAAAGCTGAGAGAAACCAAAGCAGTCAGTTCATCGCAAGTGAACGCTGCGTGTAGCTCTATTCGTCAGAGTGCACCTACTGACAGTGTTGTCATGCATGGCATTTGTCAGCCGAGAAGTCAGGCTGTCAGTACGTCAGAGCCATGCAGTGAGAGTTGTGTGCCATCATCCCTGCAGCTTGACAGCCACTTATCTGCTGAGTCTTCTGCCCACTGTGTTGCTGCGCAAGAACCGCAGAGCTTGCTGGCATCAGTGACTAGTACAACTCAGTGTCAGCCTCCGAACGACAACATTGACAACAGTCATTCCATTACCATACCAGGTAGAATAACAACATCGGACTTACCGGTGTCAGAAAGTAACCTGCATCCGGCGGCCATTTCACAGGTGGGTGTTGACACGAGTAGCCAGCCAAACACTGTGGTTACGCCGACAGTCAGTTTGCGTAACACCGAGTCAGTTTGCAAAGTTGTCAGCTCTGCTGCAGTCAGTTCTAGTCATGCACTGCTGTGGTTACCTTCATCGACTCAACAGTTCCCGGCCGTAGTCGCTACTACTGCTGATCCTGCACATAGAGTAACGGAAAGAATCACCAGTGGAACTGTAGTGGTCGACATGGACATCGGCAGTAGTGTTCTCGGTTCGGGGCTCGTATGTGGTACATTTGTGTATCATGGTGGCCGCCTGTTGTTGGGTCAGCAGAGGCAAAACAACAGCGCTTTTCCGGTTTGGCCGTTGCTGCCGGAAGTTAGTCCGTGCCAAGCACCAGTTTACTTCCTGGCGGGGCCTCGACCGGTTGTTGCACCGTCAACAAACATTTATGCAGTTACGGTGCCAAATGAGACACTGCTGAGTGGTCTGAGGGTGGTCTGTGATGGTGTTAGCAACGTCGTCAGTGAGGTGCCTGTGAATGTGTCTGCCACTGAGTCAGGTTGTGCTACAGTTGCAGTCAAGTCGAGTAACTCTGCTATAGATGGAACAGCATCACATGATGTTGCTGTGACAAGTAGCATCAGAACATCGGATGATTCAGGCCGATCTAACACACAGCCAAGCAGTACTGATGCACATCAAACTGAAGACTCCGCTACTGTTGCAGCAGGGGACAGTGATGGTGAACGTCGTAATGGGAAAGTTAATGGCTCAACTTCTACTGCCACCAGTTCTACAGTTGATAGTGATCGGGAAAGCACTCGTACCGCACAGCCATGTGAGCTGGCAGATGGAAGTAGTGAAACGGTTTCACGTTCAGTCGCAGTGTCAGTTCCAAGTGCACTTGTGTCAGCGTCATCATCTGTTGTTCAAGAACCGCCTCAGATCATAACCAGCAGATGTACCGGTAGTCCAGTGACAAGCAGTGATGTAGTAACAGGCAGTCAGTTTGTTGTACCGACTGGTGCTGTGGCATCTCAGTTCAGCATTGCGATGCTTGGCCCTGCCAATATCCTGGCCAGCAGTTCATCCTCATTGGTATCATCAGCATTACCAACGGGTGACTGCTCATCAGGCAGCAAGGCAGCCTCGCGTGAGTGCACTGCTGCTGTGGCTAAACAACCACATCAACAAGGTCTGAAGCGCAAACTCGTTTCGCAGTCGACCGACGAATGTTCCTCAAAGACAAAGATCGGCAGAACAGATTCAGAGAAACGCATCAGTAAGTACATATGTCCACCACCTGATTCGGCCAGTGACAAAGATAGTGAAATCATACATGTCATGGACCGGCTTTGTGATAAGTCACTTGGACAGTACTTGTACCCTATACATGGACATGCTTCCTACTGCAATGCCAGTTCACACCATCTTGCTACTGATCTACATCCGAGCAATAGTGAAGACCATGTTACAATGGTTAATGTGCTTCCAGCTACAGCTGCCCATAGTTATAACTCATCTGAAAAATATTCTGCAGCCCTGAATACTTCCAGCATGTCATCTGCCATACAGTCAAGCAACTTGAATCATGAACACATGACGCCTGTTACTCAGTTTTCAACTTGCTTGAATGCGGAAGATATGTGTGTCAACCAGTCCGAAATTAGCCATGTCCACTTGCACGAAAACAGTTCGAGGGTTGATAATGACAGTGTACCAAGTAGTCATGACAAAGGCTTTGTCTTAGCTAACTTTCTTTCGACCACAGCTACACCTACTATGCTAATTAGCTCGTCTTCACATCAGTCTTCACTGCTGGACAGCACTCAAACATCAAAGACTGTTCAGACAGAGAAGAACAACAGTTCTCTACTTATAGATCATGTTCAGACACAGAACCACAACTTTGTGCCAGTTAGCAAAATCTGCAACTCATCCATCACGTGTGACTCTAATATTTTGCCGGACGATCTGAGTTTGACTGACAATGACTTTGCAATGATCTTTAGTGATACTGACGACAACAGCACAATTTCACTGCCTTCAAGGAAATCAGTAGACAATAGCTACTGGAGCATAGGCTTTCCAGTGTGTAGTCGACTACGGGACAGGACAAAAGATGGACCTGGCATTGAACCATTACATGCAAGTGCTGAGGATCTCTATCACTCTTTTGTCCCAGTGTTCAGAGAACAGAATTGTATGCCTGAAACTGATTATGTGATTAGTGATCATCTTGACTTGGGCAGTCGAGTTTGCTTTAATGTAAGCTCCCTTACGTGCAAGACGACTTCTGTCTGTCACACTTCTTTGTCTACACAAACTGCTAACTCATTCCGAAACAACACAAGCAGCACACTTTGCCAGATATCAGTTGGCATTCCACACAGTTACTCATTTCTGTCACAACATAATGAGGCATTACCTGTTCATGCAAATTCTCACAATAAGTTACAAGAAACAAGCACCACACAGGTTTCCAATGTAATTTGTTCAACGGTACAGTCCTCAGCACGAGGAATCTTCTCGTTAGCTCATCATGCCATCCAGCCAACATTTAAGTCATTTATTCCAGATCCTATCAGCAGCACTGAAGTAGTTCAGTCCACTACTGTGTTGTGGTCTCCGTGTAATGGTACTGCTCGTAAAAGCAGTGTATCAAGTAATACTTTGTCAGGAGAGCACCGGCAATCATTGAACATTGGACACCAGTGCAGACTGCCATCTTCTGCCATTGGTGATGTACACTGGCGAATGCATGAACCGTCAAGTTTTGCACCATTGTATAACTCATGGAGTGACAACCTGTACAGTACTGTCCAGCCACTAGCCAGGCCACGTCCATTTGTGGACCAGACTGTAAACTCACAACCAGGAACTTGTAACATGCAGCCTGTCTTTAACCACCCCAAGCTTCATTCTGTTTCTGAAGCAGATTGTGAAAAGACTCGTGTAAGATGGTCAGAAGATGATGGTTTCTGTCCTTTTGCTAGTAATAAAAATAAGCCAGCATCTAAGAAGCATGTCCACCTTAACTGCCAGTACAGTAGTCATCAGAAGGCACCAGATTCCAGTAGCAGTCAACCACTGTGGACATATCCTGAATGTGGTATTACTCCTCAGTCGTATCTCTCTACTAGTAGAGGCTGGTTGCCTACGAGCAACTCTGATACTGCGCCAGCCATGATTGACTTGTCATTAAGTGCTCCAGCAACATCATCCATGCCAGCTTCAACCTGCCGCTTGCCGCCATTTTCATTTGCCACTGTACCGCCAGTTCCAGATTTTCTGTCATTAAGTTTGGCCTCAACGACTGCCAGTATAAACACAGTCACAGGAAGTGGATCTGAAGTTTGCACGTGGCCAGTAACATTACCTGCAGCAACTACCAGCACCAGTGCACCTTACGGCTGGTCACCAATATTTCCTCAGCACACATCACATCAGTCACGACACATGATGTCTATGAGCTCATCGACTGTAGCATCGTTGACAACTGTGTCCAGCACTCATAGGCAGGAAACCCGACCAGATGTTACTTACACTGTGCCCAGTTTTGTGCACACAGACAAGGAATCACAGAAACAGCCGTCTTCGTTGAACACACACTTGCCTTCCTACACTTTGTGGCATGGAGCAGAGTATAATCCTATTGAAATGTGCAACTTGCCTCCAGTTTCTGTTGCAAACTCAGATGTGCAGCTCTTGCATATTCATGGCAGAGGGCTGTACTCCAGCAATGAAGCAGGATTTATATCTAATACTCTCACGAGTCCACCTCTTCATCATCACCCTTTGTACTCTAGTCAGCAGGCTGGTCTTTATGGAACTGTTGAAAAGCAGGTGGCATTTGAGACACCATTTTCGCTAACAAGGTTGCCTCTCACATCACAGGTGCTGAACTTCAGTACTCCTTTCGAAACTATCACCCCAGCTGCCAGGGCAGTTTCATCACAGATGTACTGTGACCCTACATTTAATGTCGGTAATATGCCTGTACACATCAGGACAACAGAAGAAGACACTTGTCGCTCTCAAAACGTGTCTCAGTCTCAATCAGTTGCCAGACAAGCAAATTCGAAAAGGCCACCAAAATACAGAAAACAGTTGAAGCATAATGCAACCTCACTGTGTGTGGGTTACCCTCCAAATCAAAGCGGTGCTGTTTCTCAGGCAGCTGCAGGCGATGTGCCAACTTATTTACCAGCAGGTCCCTTCGTTGGCAGCACCCTCAACCAGAAGTCACATTCTTCTGAGTACCAGGTTGGCGCATCATTTGGTTCAGTGTTTGGATCATGTTCACTTCGCCATGGATTGGCAGGAGAGATCCCGAAGTCCTTAAGTATGACAGCTGATCCCCAAGCATCTGTTTCATTGCCAAACCAGCGTCACAACTTTGATATTGGTGCTTTCATATCTGACTTACCTTCCAACTCTTTACAGGCGGTCACGGCACCGGCTGCAATTAGACGACTTGACTTTCCAACACCGCCAGTACATGTGCTGCGACAGCCAGTTGGTGCATCATCAGAGCAGTGTCAGCTGCACATGGAATGCAACCAATCGAGTTCGTCGTCTTCTGATTTTACTTCACACAACTTTGGTCTGCACAACATGAGCATTAATAGTCTGCTGGGAGACAATCCTTATCCGGCATTCACGCACCGATATGAAGTATACTCAGACACCGTAAACCACTCCACATCGATGTTACCTACATACGACGTCCCTACTTTGAATTTTTCAATTCGTAGTCAGACGTCAGCGGTTAATTATGAACGTGCACAAAACACCAAAGTAAGGCACACGTAGCGTTGACTTTCATTGATTATAATGTTATAATGTATTCCCTCTCTGTTAGCATGCTGATGCCATGTTTAATGACTGTTTTATTTTCTGTATCATAGCAACTGCAGACCATTATTTTTTGTTGCAGATATTGTTATTTATTATGTTATTTAAGGGAAAGAGTCAAGACTCTGATCTGTATGAAATTGATCGGTCTGTGTACCTTACTTGTAAAGTTAATAGTGAAGTGTTGCACACAACCTGACATAAGTCTCTTGTACCTTTTCCTTTTGTACAACCCATCTGAGATGCTGATAGGCGTCTATTACAACAGTTATTCTTGTCTTTTATAAGCTGCAACAGAATCTTGCATGATCTACCGGACTTTTTGTCCTGTAATCTGTGCAATTGTGAGCCCTGTAAACTTTTGGAAGAAAAAGAGAAATGTTTTCTGCAAAATCTTTGGACTATTTTCATTTTTGGGTCTATCCAATGCACCAACCAAAACCGGAATTTGCACATCTCTAAAATCCTATTTCTATTTCCGGTTTCATTCACCATTGAATACAAAGTCGGCACTGCCGAATTTTATCTGTACATGTGATTTGGTATTGATCTGTTGAAGT
>Ga0056135_10000352_pt1 | contig 12593 bp, 9 predicted proteins | sample WorMetG1aBELIZE1_FD_67481 | JGI IMG/M metagenome (GOLD analysis project Ga0056135, IMG submission 67481) | Marine gutless worms symbiont microbial communities from Max Planck institute for Marine Microbiology, Germany - Inanidrilus... ...
GGCTTTTCCCTGATCGACGCCGAGGACCTGCCGGAGAGCTTCCCGCGCATGGACGTCGATACCCGGTTCTACCGCTTCGACCTCTGACGCAATCTAAAGGCCAAGTTCGGCCCGAACCGCAAGGGCCGCGCCGACTACGCCTATATCAACGGCACGCTGCACGGCAATCCGATCGCCGCCGTCGCCGGCCTGGCGACATTGCGCGTCCTCGAACGGCCCGGCTTCTACGACGACTTCCATGCCGAGGCCGAGCGTTTTCGCAACGCCTTCCAGTCTGTGCTCGACGATCACGCTGTACCGGCCCGGGTCGCCGGCCGGGCATCCTTCTGGCAGTTCCTGTTCACCGACAAGGAACCGGCCAATCAGATGGACGTGCTGGCCACCGACCTCCCGCGTTCCGGCGCCCTCGATCTCGGGTTGCTGAAAAACGGTGTTTACGTCCTGCCCAACGTACGCCGCTTCTACTCGGCCGCGCACACGGACGACGATCTCGAAAGGGCATTAGAGGCTCTGGCGACGGCCTGTCGACGGTGAACAAAGCCGAACAGGGAAATGTTGAAAGCGCGGGCGGTCGATCGGCGCCCTATACCTCTAGCGGACTTCGGCTAGGCCCACGGCGGCATGGTCGACTTGTCACGGCCTTCCAGGATCGCTGATCAATTGAAAGCCGACACCAGGGTGTTTTGACTAACGTGCGGATGGTCCCTGGCCGGTCTTAGGCCTCATCGAGAGGCAGCGAAACCCGGATTAACGCCATATTGACCAACCCAGGTTTCCGAGAATTCAACCGATCAAGGTGATTTCAGACGATGCGGCATTGGGTCGCCATCGGGCGATCTCAGTCTATGACTCTTTCCCGCCTCTGCCTGAGGCGCGCATTTTCCTCCCGAAGGTCGTTGACGTGCCGGCGGATGTCGTCCAGTTCGCCGGCCAGTGCGCGGTGCGCCGATTCGAGGATCTTCAGGCGTTCCTCCGTGGTCATTTTTTGTGTTTGTTCGTTCATCATTTTTCTCTTTTTTCTCTTCTCTCGCTTAAACCTCATTTTTAATATGTAGCTTTCTGTCTTAGGTTGTCGACCCTTTGGTGACGGTTTTCGGAAACGCGGAATCCGCTCAGCCGTCCGGTATGTGCCTGTTAGGCAACAGTACTGCCGATTGTTACGCAGAAGAAATGGATTAGCCCGGCCGCCCGGGGCCGGTCAGTCGTAGGTTGACACCTCGATCAGGTTGCCGTCCGGGTCGCGGAAGTAGACGGACGTGATCGGGCCGGTGGCGCCGGTCTTTGCCGTCGGCCCTTCGATGATGTCGACGCCGCAGTCCTGCAAATGGGCGATGACGTCATCGAGCGGCGTTTCGGTGATGAAACAGAGATCGCCGGTGCCCGGCAACGCGGTTTTCGCCTTCGGTTCGTATTCGTTGCCGGCCGGATGCAGGTTGATCTTCTGGCGCCCGAAGGCGAGCGCCGTGCGGCCGCCGGCGAAGACCACCGTCTCCATGCCGAGCACGCGGCCGTAGAAGGCGCAGGTCGCCTCGGTGTCGGCGACGGTGAGGACCAGGTGGTCGAGGCGGTCGATGATCACGGGTGCGTCGTTCATCCTTGGGATCTACCCGGCCTTTACTCAGCCACTATTCGGCCTTCACTCAGCGGGTTGCGGCGCCGCGGCCGCCTCGCCCGGCAACAGCAGGATGGCAGCGACGCCGGCCGCCGCCAACAGCGCCAGGCCGGCGAAGACAGCGAGAAAACCACCGGTCATGTCGAAGAGCATGCCTTCGAGGATGACGCCGAGACTGGTGATGCCGCTGGCGATGACGAACTTGAGGCCGTAGACGAAGCCGCGCCGGCCGGGCGGCGTGTAGCGTGCGATTAGCATGTTCTCGGCCGGCAGGCCCGAGGTGTTGAGGCTGACCATGATCACGGCGGCGGCGACCAGCGCCGTGCCGCCCAGCGTGCCGGCGAACGCCAAGACCGGGACCTGCAGGAGGAAGCTGATCAGATAGATGCGGCGTACGGGAAAGATGTCGGCGAGCCGGCCGCCGAGGACCTGCACGAGGCCGGCCGTGGCGTAGACGGTGCCGACCAGGAACGACACCGTGTAGACGCTGGCTCCCGTGGTGCCGAAATCGAGCGAGAAGGCCTTCGGCAAGGCCGGTCCGGTGGCGTGATAGATGAGGCCGCCGCAGGTCATGGTGAAGGCGAGGATGGCGTAGACCCGGAACATCTCGCCGCGGCTGACCGCTGGCGACGGCTTGCGGTCGCCCGTGGGCTCCAGGATCCAGCCCTTGGCGACGAGGCCGAGGAACAGGAAACCGCTGAATATGATCACCGCGCCCGGCACGATATAGGCCGACCGCCAGCCGAAGGCGTCGATGAAGAAGCCGGTCATGACGGCGGCGAGCGCCGGTCCGAGGCCGCCGAAGATGCCGTTGATGCCCAAGACCGTGCCCGTGTTGACGGAAACCCGGACCAGCCAGGCGATGCCGACCGGGTGATAGATGGATCCGAAGAGCCCGGTGACGGCGAGCCACAGCGCGATCCCGAACGGCGTCTCGGCGGTACCGGCCATGACCATGCCGAAGCCGGTGCCGATGAAGAAGATGGTCATGATGCCGATGGTCGACCAGCGGTCGCCGAGCCAGCCGGCCAAGGGTGCGGCCAGGCCATAGAGCAGATTGCCGGCGACGATCAGCGCCACCGTCTCGCCGTGGCTGAGCCCCAGCTCCTGTTCGAGAGCGAGCGGAACCAGCGTAAAGAAGATCGGCGCGAACAGGTGCGAGTAGAAATGTCCGACGCAGGAAAAGCCCATGGACAGGCGATCGGAAACATCCGACATGGCGGCTATCCTTTCCGGGCCAATATACGGACGCCGCCCGGGGCCTTAAAGCGGCGTTTGGTCAAAGGTGTTGAGCCGCCGCACCGTTTCCCGATAGTGCTCGGCGATGGCGTCCTCGGCGGCGTGGCGGCCTTCGCGCACGACCCAAGTGCCGCCGACCATGACGTCGCGTACCGGATTGGCGTTGCCGCTGAAAACCAGGGAATCGAGCAGGGCGTCTTCGTCGCGGCCGGCGAGCTGCGGATGCCGATCGTCGACGACGATCCAATCGGCGCGGCGCCCGGCCGCGATGGCGCCGACCGGCCGGCCCAGGGCCCGGGTCCCGCCGGCGAGGACGGCATCGATCAAGCGCCGCGCCGTCGAGCCGCCGTGGTGCGGTGCCGCGACGTTACGGGCCAGCGTGCTGAGCCGTTGCCCGTATTCCAGCCAGCGCAGTTCCTCCAGGGGGCTGACCGAAACATGACTGTCCGACCCGATGCCGATGAGGCCGCCGGCATCCAGGTACGGGACCAGCGGAAACAGGCCGTCGCCCAGGTTGGCTTCGGTGGTCGGACACAGGCCGGCAACGGCACCGGACAGGGCGAGACCGGCCGTTTCCTCGGGCGTCATGTGGGTGGCATGAACGAAGCACCAGCGCTCATCGACGGGCGCGTTGTCGAGCAGCCAGGCGACCGGCCGGGCGCCGGTGAAACGCATGTGATCCTCGACGTCGCGCACCTGTTCGGCGACGTGGATATGGATGGGCGCGGCCGGGTCGAGGCCGGTGAGCCCCGTCAGGCAATCGGTCAATGCCTCGGGCGGCACCTGGCGGATGCTGTGCGGCGCCGCGCCGATGCGCACCTGCCCGTCGCCCTCGAAGGCCGCCATCAAACCGCCGACCACATCGAGAAAAGCATCGACGGCCATGATGAAGCGACGTTGCCCTGGGTTGGGTTCGGCGCCGCCGTAACCGCCGACCGAATAGAGGACGGGCAGCAGCGTCAATCCGATACCGGCGGCTCCGGCGGCGGCGGCGACCCGCTGCGCCATATCGTCGGCCCGGTCGTAGGGCGAGCCGTCGGGCCGGTGATGCAGGTAATGGAACTCGGCAACCGAGGTGTAGCCCGCTTTCAGCATCTCCACATAGAGCTGGGCGGCGATCGCCTCGACGTCGCCCGGTGCCAGCTGCTCGACGAACCGGTGCATGACCTAGCGCCAGGTCCAGAAGCTGTCGCCGCCTTCCGTGTGACGCCGTTCGGTGAGGCCGGCGGCGGCGCGTTGGAAGGCATGGGAATGAAGATTGGGCAGGCCCGGCAGGACGATGCCGCCCACCGGGACCGCATCGGCGCCGTCGGCATCGGGCTCGACCGATGTGATCGCCCCGCTACCGTCGACGGCGACCCGGACCTTCCCGGCCCAGCCGTCCGGAAGCAACGCGCGTTCGAGTAGATAGTCGTTCATCGGCTCATAACGCGGGCCTTGCCCGGTCATGTCAATGGAGTTTCACGGGCGCGGGACGGCCGTAACCGCCGTGAGCGGTCCGGCGTCAGGCGTGGTAGACGGAACTCGGGTCGAACCGGCGCACATCCTCGACCGCGTCACGCATGACCTGGGTCTGCTCGACCAGTTCGGTCGGTGCCCGGTTGGCGCTCATCAGGATCTTGACCTGGCGTTCGAGGATTTCGAGACGGACATCGATGCTGTGCAGCGTCGCCCTGTTGTCGGCCAAGCGGGATTTCACCTCCCGCAGGTGCGGCCGGACCAGGGCCTCGCCCATCCCGTCGGAGCGGCGCAGCGCCTCGCTGGTCAACCACAAGGCTCCCAGCGACATGATAAACGCGAGCGTACCCAGAACGACGGCCATCGGACCCTATCCATCTCTTGGTGTTGGTCTTTCAACCCCTATGAATAGCGCCAAATCGTAAACAGAAAGTGAACGGATCAGCCGCGGCCGTCGATACCGGGCGACGCGCCTCGGGCCATGGCCTTGCGCATGGCGTTGTCGAAAAACTCGCTTCGCATGCGTTCCGCGAAATCCCGGGTCGCCGCCTCACCGGGCCCGCCGGACATCGGACCCGGTGGCGAGCGCCGGCCCTCCAGTCGAGAGGGTTGCGGTGCCGGCTGGCTGTCATCGAAAACAGTCGATTGCAGCTTGTCCAGCGCGCGCTTCAGGGTGCGGCCGTAGAACCGGCGGACCGCGCGGGCCGCTTGACGCTTCGAGATCGGATCGCCGTCACCGATGCGGACCGGAACAGGCGCCTCGACGGTAACGTCCGCAATCGGGGACAGGGGCGCGGCGGGCATCGGCCTGTCCTTCGGACGCCTGAGAACGGTTTCCAGTCTCGCCAGGCCCTTGCCGACGATGCCGTCAAGAAACTTGCGCTTCACGTCGAAGGCCTGATCGTAGACGGCCGGCGCGCCGGAACGCGGTCCTTCCTCCGGCTCATCGGCCTCCACCGGCTCGCCCGGCCCGGATGCGCTCAGGAACGATAGACGGTCGATCATGCCGGCCAGGAACCGCCGTTTAATCTCCCGTCCGGTCTCCACCGAGACATTGGCCGCGGTCGAGCCGTCATCGGTCTTCCTGTCGCCGGACGCCCTGGCCTGACCGTCAAACGGGGCGCGCTTGGCGGCCTCGGTCAGGAATTTGCGTTTCAGGTCTTCGCCCGCCGTAACCGAGAACCGCTTGGCGCCGCCGAACCTGTCGAGATCGAGCTCCTTGCCGTCGGGGCCAATGGCGACGACGTCGCTCCACGATCCCGACGCCAGCCCGAGACGGTCGTAGGTGCCTTCGCGCCCGGGATCGATGCGCGGGTCATCGCGCCCGCGGACGAAGGAGCGCAGGGCCGCGAGTTCACTCATGACGACGCTGTCAGCGGCGTCATCCTCGCTGACGCGAACGACCAGAGGTTGCGCCGTCGGGCCTTGGGCAGCTTTCCCGGGCTCTTCGTCGGCGTCGGCAGATGAAGCTGTCCCGTTCGGCTTCTTATCTCGTTTTCGCCTCGGCTCGCCGGCAAAGGCGCCGCCGACATCGAATACAAGTTCGCCGATCCAGGATTTCAGACGATCGGATCCCGGCCAGGGAACCCGACCGTCATCGGCATGGGCATAGGGTTCGCCATCGCGCACCCGCAACCCGTCGATATCGATCCAGTCGACCAGCAAGGCCCCGGCCTCGTCCGGCTCTGAGCCGTGTCCGAGTTCGTAGCGCAGGCTGATTTCGTCGGGAACGACGGTGGCAAAATCCCAGGGAAATCGCACCGTCTGCCAACAGACGGCCCCTTCGCCCCCGTCCTCGATGGCCGGTAGGCCGAGGGCCCAATCGACGTTTCCGCTCGCCACCTGGCGGCCGTCGACGGCGATCCGGTAATGGGGGTCGCCCCGTTCCGGCGCGCCGCCAAGGCGTACGACGATCTCTCCCGTCGGCCGGCGCCGATCGCCCGGGGTTAGTTCCGGGGTTGGCGCCGGGGTTGGCGCCGGGGTTGGCGGCGGTGAGGGCTTCTCGGGCTTCCTTAGAACCACCCCGGCCTTGCGGGCCGCCGGCTTGGCAACGGACGGAGTTTCAGGCGGTGTGGACGGCCTTGCCGACGGCGTTTCCACTTTTCTGACGGTGGCCGGACGCAATTGCACGGAAGCGCCCGCCTTCCTCTTGGTCTGCGGTGGCGTCGGTCTTGCCGCTGGCGCCTTCGCCGCTGCCACCTTGGCAACGGCCTTTGCGGGTTGCAATCTGACGGATGCGGTCTTTGAGTCCGGTTCTGCAGGAATCTCCCCTGCCGCTGACGGGGCCGGTTCAGCCTTTCCGGAATCCTCGCGTTCCGCCACCCCTTCCTCGACCGCTGGCTCCGCTTCCTCCGGCACGTCGGTCGCGGCGGGCTCAGGCGGGGCCGCCTTTACGTCCTCGTCGGCCGCTGGTTCGGGTTGCGGCCGGGGTTCCGGCGGCGGCGGCACCAGGTGTCGGATATCGACCGCGTCTTTTTCGCCGTCCGCTTCCTGGCTTTCGTCTTCCGCCGCGGCACCGCCCGGCTGTTCGCGAGGCTCCGCCGTTTCGCCGGAATCCTGGGCTTCCGAGGGTGACCCGGCGATTTCCATGCGGATCGCCGCCATGTTGGTCACCTTGTCCCCGCTCGCCGCCTCCGTCGCCGTCACTTTGACGGTCAAATTGGCGACGCTCCAGTGGCCGTCGGCCGGCAACAGCTCGAGTCCCTCGACATCGCCGGCCTCGAGGAGCCACACGCCCTCGCCACCGGCGCGCCCGGCGTTCATAGCGGCGCCCTCGGGCAGGCCGATGATCTCGACCGTTTCGATGTCCGCAAACCCGTCGAACAAATCCGCCGGCACCTCAACGGGGACCGGCGGCGCGCCGGCGGCAGGCGCTTCGGTCGGAAGGAGCGACGGCAGGGGGACCGATGCCAGAACGTCGGTGGGCGATTGGAGATGGGCGACCGAGGGCGACGGGCCGTCCCACAGGACGCGACCCAGCCAATCGCGGTTTGCCGCGGTCAATTCGCCTTCGGGTTTGTCGAGATTACCGGTGTCGGCGTCGTCCGTTTCCGCCAATTTGCCCCCCGAAAAGGGTGTGTCCTCGCCTCCGGCCGGCGCCGGCGGCCCCGCGGTCAACCGGCCTCGTTCAATCGGTTGACGATTTCAGCGACGGTTGCATCCGCCTTGTCATCGGCCACACGGCACGTCCCCGCACCGGCATGGCCGCCCCCCCGTATTCGAGCATCATCAAACCGATGTTGGCTTGCGATGACCGGTCAAATACCGATTTGGCAACGGCGATGGACGTCATCCCCGCGTCGGGTCCCAATTGCAGGTTCACGGAAACCTTCGCCTCCAGATAGAGTGCGTAGATCATGAACCGGTTGACCATCTCGACCTTCGCCTCCCGGCGGAGGTCGGTGACGACGACGGAACCCTGCATTTCGGAACAGCGATCGATCTGCAGTTCGCCGAACTCAGAATTGAGCTGGTAGGCATTGACCCGCTCGATGACATCTGGCAGCGCCAAAATCTCCTCGATCGGATTGTGACGGCAGTAGGTCATCAACCTGAGCAGGAGCTCGTCCTTGTCGATGGAGAAACCGTCGATCCGCTCGATCCCCGTCCTCGGGTCGATGATGAAGTTGAGCAGCGTCCAGCCCTCCGGCGCCATCACTTCTTCGCGCGAGTACTGCGCCGAGTCGGCCTTGTTGACGGCATCGATCAGTTCCGACGAGATTTCCGGGAAACCCTGCTTGCCGCCGTAATACATGTAGACCACGTGGGCCGCCGACGGCGCGTCCGGGTCGATGACCCGGTTACCCTGTTCGGACACCCGTTCGGTCTCGCTGATATGGTGGTCGAAGCAAAGGTGGACTCCTTCCACGTAGGGAAGGTTGGCGGTGATGTCGCGGTCGCTTACCGCAAACTCACCGGCCTGCATCGTCTGCGGCTCGACGAAAACGACGTCGTCGATCATGTCGAGTTCGTTGAGAAGCGTACCGCAAACGACTCCGTCGAAATCGGCACGAGTCACCAATCGATATTTCTTGTCGTCTTCGGCCATGCGATCCCTCTTTGCAGATCAGTGTAAAAAATAGCGCTCTGGCCGTTCCGTGACAATGGGGCGCGCGTCTAATCAGACCGATTCTTTTTGAGTTCGATCAAGGGATTGTGTCCGATTCGGCCCGCAAAGGTCCGGTATGCTTCATTTGTCGCCGAACCGCCTATTCCCCGCTGGCGCCGTGGGGCGGTGACGAAAGTCGTGTTTTTATCGTGAAGGGACGTCGGTTGCGGAGGATGGTCGAAGGGATTCGCAGGGTGCCGATTCTCGCGGCCATGGTCGTCGCGGTCCTGTCGGCCGGCACCGGTGCGGCCGTCGCCGCCGGCGAAGAGGAGGCGCTGGCCAGCGCCTTCGCGGCCTACGACGCCGGCGATTACGATGAGGCGGTGACGCTCTGGCGCCGCCTCGCCGACGGCGGCAACGCGACCGCCATGACGGCGCTCGCCAACGTATTGTTCCAGGGCGAAGGGGTTACGCGCGATCCCGGCCGCGCCGCCCAGTGGTATCGACGCGCCGCAGGGCTCGGCGTCGCCCGCGATCCGGTCGAGGCCTATTTCTGGCTCGGCCTGGCGGCCGGTCAGGGGAACGCCTGGGCGCGGCAGCGGCAATTGGAGGTCACAGCCCTTCTGGACCCGACACAGATCGAGAACACGGAGCGGCGCATTATGACGTGGAAGGAGCCGGACGCCACGAAGCCAGCCGGCGGCGGAACTAAGACCCGGTGATTTCCGTGGTGCTGACCAGCGCCGTATCGATCAGCGCCAGAAGGGAAAGTTCACCGCTTTCCACATTGTTGGCGGTCGATCCGTTCTCTGCGAAATAATAGACGGCGGTATCCGTTGTGCCCTGGGCGACGATCAGGGCGTCGTCTCCGTTGGCGCTGGTCACGCCAAGGCCGTTGATGGTGCTGATCAGGTTCGTAAAGGAAGCTGCGACCAGGTCGGCGTCGTCCACCCCGGTGACGACCATAAGAGCGTGAGTCGTCGAGAAATCGGCCGCCGCGTCAGTCACGAAGGTGAACGAGCCATCGCTGGTGATGTCGTCGAGCAGGGTGTCGAGGGCACTGCCGACCTTGAAGGTATCGGTCGACGTGGAAAAACCTGTGATCGTGTCGTAGCCGCTGTTGGCCCCGGCGCTGCCACCGTCAGAGGATGTGAAGTAGAGGACGGTATGGGCCGCTGAGCCGTCGAGAGCCAGGGTGTCGGCACCCAAATCGCCTTTGATCGTCGTGGCAACGGATCCGGTGTAAGTCAGTTGGTCGGCGCCATCGCCGGCGTAAATGGTCTCCGTATTGGAGAGGGAAAGAACGTCCGCACTGTCGCTGAGGGTGAGGATATCCGTTCCGGTCCCCAGGTCGACCGTCCCGGACCCGAGTGCAGAGGCGAAGGTTACGGAATCGTCACCGGATCCGCCGGTGAGGGTGGTCAAGGACGAAACGCTGACGTTGGAAAAATCGGCGGTGACGTTGGTGCCGGTCAACGTAATGGCACCGCCGAAATTCACCGACGGCGATCCGTCGTGGGAAAAGTCACCTGCGATTTCCAGCGTGTGAGAACCCGCCAGCGTAATGGAGCCGCTTCCGCTCAACACCGTGCCGGACCCGAACACCGTGGTGCCGCCGCTGACGGTCAGGGTCTTGCCGGCGAGCACGTCGATGGTGCCGTCCGACGACGTAAAGGTGGCGCTCGTGTTGGTGATGGTCGTATCCGTGTCGATGTCGACGGTTCCGGTGTTGGTGACGGATCCTTCGATGGTGCGGGAACCGCCGTCGCTGGTGGTATCCAGCGCCTGCAAGGTGCCCGAGTTGGTGAACGAGCCGGTAATGACCAGCGTCGCGTTTTTCCCTGTCGACGTCACCAGATCGTCGAGTTGCAGGGTGCCGGCGTTGGTCGACATGCCGGCCAGGGTCAGTTTGGGATTGTTGTTGGTGTTGTTGTTGGCGCCGATGACGACCGTGCCGCCGGCGTTGACCTCGAAGGTGCCGTTGATCGTATCACCGGGTTGACCCATGGCGCGGAGCGTGCCGCCTGAGGCGACGACCAGGGTGATGCCGCTGTCGAAAGTGTCGTTGGTGATCGCCAGGTCGCCGCCGCTGCCGATGGTGAAGGTCTTGCTGGTGCCCGTTACGGTGACGCCGCCGCCGAACGCCAGGTTGTCGGTGTTGTGGGTGAAGTCGCTGGACAGCGTCAGGGTATGGGTGCCGGTCAGGTTGGTGGTGCCGACGGTGCTGCTGGACGTGTCGCGAACACCGGTAAACACCGTGCCGGTGCCGATGACGGTGCCGCCTGCGGAGTTGGCGCTGGTCGATACGGTCAGGGTCTGGTTCTCGGCGTTGCTCAGCACCGCGTCGATGATCGCCGTGTCGCCGGTATTGGTCGTCGTCTGGATGGTCGCGCCGGAGGCGTTGGTCAGGGTCCCCGTCGTCAGCGCCAGGGTGGTGCTCACCGCAGACGCCGAATCGGCGTCGATGACGATGGTGCCCGCGTTGGTGAAGCCGTCGGCCACGGTCAGGACCGAACTGGTCGTGCTCGGGCTCTGTAGGGTCAACGTCGCGCCGGAGGCATTGGAGAACGTCCCGCTGATGGCGGTGCTGCCGTCGGTAGTGAGGATGGTGCCCTGATTGGTGAGGCCGATGGCGACGGTCTCGCCGGTCAGGCTTTCGACCGCCGACACGGTGACCGTCTCGCCGGTTCCGGTGAGCGTAATCTCATCAGTGCCGGTGCCGCCGGTGATCGAATCGGCGAAATTGTTGCCGGTGATGGTGTCGTTGCCGGATCCACCGATCAAGGTGTCTGCGTTGTTGCCGCCGGTGATGGTATCGTTGCCCGAGCCGCCGTCGACGGTGACCGAACTGGTCGAGCCGGTCAGGGAATCGTCGCCGGCGCCCAAGTTGAAGGTGCCGCCGTTGACGCCGGCGGAGACGGTGTCGTTGCCGCCGCCGGTGACCGTGTCCTTGCCGCCGCCCAGATCAATGGTGGTGTCGGTCGAATCGGTGATGGTGATGACGTATTGGCCATTATCGTCCTCGTTGATGGTCTCGACGCCGCTGAAGGTTACCGTATCGCCGCCGGCACCGAGATTTACCGTGTCGCTGCCGCTGCCGCCGGCCACCGTTTCGACGCCAACGATGGTGATGTCGTTGGTGCCGTTTGCGAGATTGAGGATATCGGTGCCGCTCGACAGATCGATGGTCTCGCTGCCCGAGAAGGCGCTGTTGAGTGTGATGGTGTCATTGCCGGCGGTCCCGGTGATGCCCTCGATGAGGCCGACCGGGCGGTCCGTCGAGGTCACCCAGTTGTCGTTCGCAATGGTACCGGTAGCGCCGCCCGAAACCTCGTTGGTGGCCGTCGTCCCCGTTCCCTCGTCGAGGCGCCAGTAGCCGACCAGGTTGGCTTCGGTGCCGTCCAGGACCTCGTCGAAGTTCTCGTCGATCTCGGTGGCGGTGCGGGCGTCGTTCCAGAATCGGACCTCGGTGATCTCGCCGTTGAACCACTGGCTGTCGCCGCCGCTCTGGCCGATGAAGATCTGGTTGCCGTCGATGGCCGGGCTCTTGGCCTCTGAATCCACAAGCTCGCCGTCGAGGTAGAGGTAGAAAGTACTGCTGCCCGTACTGTCATCCATGACGGCGGCAACATGGTGCCATTGCCCGGCGGTTACCGCCCCAGCCGCGGAGGATGGTCCCGAGTCGCCGTTCAGCGCGAGGTTAATGGTGCCATCGGCTTGAACGGTGATGCCGCCGGCTTCGTTGGGCAAGGCGCCGGAGACGTCGCCGAACTTCAGGACCTTCATCTGGGCCAGGGTCGAGGCCTTGAACCAGGCCTCGTAGGTGAAATCGCCGCTGCCCGTGGCGACGCCCGTTTGCGAGATCTGCACCTGGTCGCTGGTTCCGTTGAACGCCAGGACATCCCCGAGGTCGAGGGTTATCGTGCCGTCGCTGAATTCCAGATTGTAGATGCCGTGCAGGTCGTCGGCCCCTTCGTCGCCGGACGTGCCGCTATCCGTGTCGACGACCCGCTGCCCGCCGCCCGAATCGCCAATGGAATAACCGGCCATGGCGCCGGAGAACGCCGCCGTGTCGTTGCCGCCGCTGCCGAAGAGATCGTCGTTGCCGGTGCCGCCGGTCAGGGTGTCGTTGCCGGCGCCGCCTTCCAGGTCGTCGTTGCCGCCGCCGCCGGTTAGCGTATCGTTGCCGGTGCCGCCGTCGATGGTGTCGTCGTTCTCGGTGCCGATGATGGCCTC
>Ga0056135_10000353_pt1 | contig 12591 bp, 12 predicted proteins | sample WorMetG1aBELIZE1_FD_67481 | JGI IMG/M metagenome (GOLD analysis project Ga0056135, IMG submission 67481) | Marine gutless worms symbiont microbial communities from Max Planck institute for Marine Microbiology, Germany - Inanidrilus... ...
GCGTCGCCGATGAACTTGTCGATGGTCGCCCCGTGTTCGAGGGCGATCTTCGACATCTCGGTGAAGTACTTGTTCAGCAGGTAGGTCAGGTCCTCTGGCTGCAGGTCGTCCGTCGTCTGGGTGAAGTCCTTGATATCGCTGAAGAACACGGTCAGCTTCTTGCGCTCGGTCGAGAGCTTGACGTCGCGGCCGCCCGAGAAGATGGACTCGTAGACCTGCGGCGAAAGGTACTTGGAAAGCTTGTTGGACAGTCCCTCGAGCATGGAGTTCTTCTCGTCGAGGGACTTGGCCAGCTTGTTCAGTTCGGCCTCGTTGCGGTCGGAGAGCCGAACGAGGCGCTTCGAGGTCTTGAACAGCTTCTCGTATTCCTTCAGCAGACCCTCGAACCTTTTGGCATGGGCCGGATCCTCGAAGACGCCGCGCTTGAGCGCCTTCTTGGCGCCGTCGATGACCGCCGTTTCCTTGTCGAAGATCTCGAAGGACATCAGTCGATGGTTTTCAGTTCGAACTTGGCGTTCTCCAGGTCCTCGGCGAATTCCTCGCCCAGTTCCTGCATGGTGTCGTCCTCGGCGTCGTAGTACCAGGTGACCTGGACGTCGTTGCCGTTGCTGGCACATTCGTCGAGGGCATCGAAGATGCCCATCAGCACCTTGGCCGAGGAGGAATTGAAGTAGATCAACTCGAAATTGAATTTGACCGAACCGTCCTCCAGGTCCGACAAGTGCTCTTCGAGCTGGTTGACCACCGGCCCGTAGAACGTCGAGACGTCCTCAGGATACGACTCGCCCTTGATGACGAACGTATTGGCGCCGAAATCGAAATCGATTTCCGGCGAACGGTCCGTGGCGTCGATCTTGATGTTTCCCATTTTGGCCCCGCCCTAGATGATCAAACGTATGCTTTGAGACAGAAGAACGCCGACGATTCGTCCAATTCGAGGAAATCGAAATCGATGATTTCGGTCGACCGGCGGGCGATCTCGATGAACCCGAGGCCCGCGCCCTTGCTCGTCGGTTCGGTCGGTCCGCGCAGCTTCTCCTTGTAAAGGGTCCGCAGGCTCTCCTTGTCCAACTTCTGCAGGTCGCCCAACCGGCTGGTCAGCGCTTTGACGTCCTCCAGGCGGACCTTGTTACCGCAGGTGACGAAGAACTTGTCGTTCTCGGTGCCGACGGCAAGGACGCCGTAGCGAAGCCCCGCGTCCGGATCGCCCGGGTCCTCGAACGGCTCCTTCTCGGCCGAGTAGCGGATGATGTTCTGCATCTGCTCGACGAAGATGGCGAACACGTTGCGCATGGTCTTGGTGTCGGCCTCGTCGAGAACCAGCTTCTGCTTCAGCGCCTCGCCGATTCCCTTCAGCACCGGCTCGGTGACGTAGCCGCTGTAGGAAAAGATGATCCCCCGGCTGCGCAGCGAATTGCGGAACTCGTAGAAGGATTTCGCCAAGGAGTCTGACGATCCGGTCATTTCCATGGGACATCACCCTCCCTGTTTGTCCCGAAGCCAAGCACAGTCGCGCCGCCGCGTCCAGATGGTTGGGCCGAAAAACCGTTCTTTAATCGGGGATTGGGAAGAGACAGTGGATGGCGGGATCGGAGGCGGCGCGGCGCCGCGCACCATCGCGGGTATCGGCCCACGTCCGTCAATCAAAGGTCTATGCTCGGGCTTCGTCGAAGGGCGTGATGCGGGTCCCAGGCACTGGTTTGCGGTACCGCAGTTCTGTTGGCATGAGCCAGCCAAAGCCGGGGGCGTAGGGTGGCGGATGGGGTGGGATTCGAACCCACGAGACCCTCTCGGGCCTGCCGGTTTTCAAGACCGGTGCCTTCGACCGCTCGGCCACCCATCCGGCGCAGGTGCGAAATCTAGAGCGCTTTCGGGCGATCGCAAACCGTTGACTGGGTGGCGAGGCGTCACGCCGCGGCCATCTGTTTTGACGCGGCCATCCCAAAAAATGGGCAACAAGGGGGATCACGCCGATGCAGGCCGTCCCGGCATTTTCCTTCGTCTTTGCGCTCGTGTTGAGCCGCGCCCCCACTGCGGCGGGACGGCAAAGCCGCTGTTGCCCCGACGCTGACGAGCCGGTGAGAGATACAAGCTATTCCGCAACGCGGATCAATGGGACATCAGCACGGGGACCGTCATGTGCCGTAGGATGTGCCGCGTTGCGCTTCCCCGGAGCATATGGGGAAACCCGTAGTGCCCGTGGGCGCCCATGACCAAAAGATCGGTTCCTTCATCGGCGCACCGCGACAGAAGCATGTCCATCGCACCGACCTCCTCGGGCACGAGTTGCGCGGTCCGCGCCGTGACGCCATGTGCCGCCAGGTGGTCGGCGAGGCGGGCGCAGGGATCTGAACCGGCGCCGTCGTCTTCGTCGAAAACGTTGACCGCGACGATGCTGACGGACTCCGCCGCTACAAGGAACGGCAGCGCGTCGTGGACAGCGCGGGTTGCCTCGCGCCCGCCGTTCCAGGCGATCATCACGCGTTGCCCGATCGTCGGGAACTCACCGATAAAGGGAACGACCAGCGCCGGACGACCGGAATGAATCAGCACCTGCTCGACGAAGTCGATGGGCACGCCGGTCTCCTGCGCGCCCGGATCGTACTGCCCCAGCACCGCGAGGTCCGAGTAGCTGGCCGCCTGAATAACCGACCGCGCCAGGGCACTGTCCCGCCGGACCATGGCACTATTCCATTCGACGGTGATCCCGGCGCCCTGCGCCGTGTCCTTGAACTGCGCTGCGCGGTCGACCCGCCGCGTCGGAGTACATCTGTTCCGGCTTGAGCGACGCGAGGTTCGCGAGATAGGGATCGCACTCGGCGAACAGGCCCCGGAGGCGCGCACCGAAACGGCTGGCGACGGCCACCGCCAACGCCACGCGGTCCGCGCTCCGCTCCGTGTTGTCGAAATGTGCCAGGATGTCGGTGTATGCCATGTCCAAAACGCCTCTATGCTGATCGCCGCTCCGAAACGGACGCGGCCGGATCCGTCTGTGCCCCTGCGGAGACTCGGTGCCCGTGCGGCATACGCATCGTCATCACCCGTCCCACTCTACGTCCGCCGCGAAAATGTAGCCGGCCCCGTAGACCGTCTTGATGACCTGCGGATTGCGGGGGTCGGTCTCGATCTTCTGGCGAAGCCGAGACACCGCAATGTCGATGCTCCGGTCGAACGGCGATAGATTTCGCCCATCCCGTTCGTCGAGCAGGTACTCCCGCGAAAGGATCTGATTGGGCGAACGCAGCATCACGGTCAGCAAGCGGGCCTCGGAAGCACTCAGTTCGATACCGTGGCCGGACGGCGGCTGCAGCGCAAACGTCTGAGGATTGAACGACCAGCCGGCAAACCGCGCCACCGCGCCGCCGCCGGTCGAAGAGAGATCGCCATTGCCGCGATGGAATCTCCGCAGCACGCTCTTGACCCGGGCGACCAGCTCCAACGGCTCGAACGGTTTGACGACATAGTCGTCGGCGCCGAGCTCCAGGCCGATGATGCGATCGGTGGGCTGGCTGCGAACAGTCAAAACGACGATCGCGACGTCGTAGGTACTGCGGATCTCCTTGATCAGATCCAGGCCTTCGATGTCCGGCAGTCCGAGGTCGACGAGGCACAGGGCGGGCCGCCTGGTCTTGATCCGCCGAAGGACGGATTTGCCGTCTCCGAAATACTCGACATCGTAGCCGTGTTCCTCGAGCACGCGATTGACCAAGAGGCCGATATCCCCCTCGTCATCGACGACAAAAACGAGATCGCGTTTATTGCTCGTGTTCACCGGGTCACGCCCCAGCGCCGTTCGGGCTTTCCGCGATGGCGTCGAGCAACTCGCTTTGGCCGAAGGGCTTTTTCAGAACGGGAAACGCCGGATCTCCGGCGTCGGGGAATCCGGCCCAATCCGCGAAACCGGTAATCAGGACAACGCGAATGTCCGGTCGCCGCTCGCGGGTATAACTGGCCACCTCGAGCCCATTGACGCCGCCCGGCATCATGATGTCGGACACGACGATGGCCACGTCCTGAAGGGTGTCGACGAGCCGCTTCGCGCTCTGACCGTCCGGTGCTTCCACGACCAGATACCCTTGGTCGGTAAGCTGGCGGCGGACGACCGACCGGACGTCCTCGTCGTCCTCCACCAGCAGCACCAGCTCGCCGTCGGACTTGATCCGCTCACGCGTCCCGGCGATCACCTCTCCCGTCTCGACATCTCCCTCGGCGACCGGCAACAGAAGGATAACGCAGGTGCCTTTTCCCGGATCGCTCTCGATGCGGATGTATCCGTGCGACTGCTTCACGAACCCGTACACCATGCTGAGGCCAAGGCCGCTTCCGGACTGTGCGTCCTTGGTGGTGACGAACGGCTCGAAGACGTGGGGAACGAGGTCCGGGTCGATCCCGCTGCCTGTGTCCCGCACCGAAATCTGCACGTAGTCGCCGGCCGCAACCGGTGCATCGAGAAGCCGGTCGCCGTTCTCCCGGGAGAGCTCGATCTCGAACTTGAGCTGTCCACTGTCGGGCATCGCGTCCCGCGCATTGATGGCGAGGTTCATCAGCGCGTTCTCGAGCATGTGGGGATCGACCTGCGCCAGCAGGGGCATGCGGGTGGCGCGGGTCGCGACGGCGGTTTCGATCGAGCCCATCGAGTGGCGCAGCAGGGTCACCATGTGTTCGACCAGGCTCTTGACGTCGACCGCAATGGGTCTCAGCGGCTGCTGGCGCGCAAAGCTGAGGAGCTGGCGGGTGGTGTCGGCACCCCTGCGAGCCGCCCGCGTGGCCGGCTCGATGAATTGCATGATCTCGTCCCAGTCCTCGAAGTTCTTTCGGAGCGAATCGAGGTTTCCGATGATGATCGTCAGGATGTTGTTGAAATCGTGCGCCAGGCCACCGGCCAGCCTTCCCACCGATTCCATTTCTTGGCTTGAGCGAGAGCCGCCTCGAAACGCTTCCTGGATTCGATTTCTTTCCGCAGCTTCTTGTTGGCCTCGATAAGCTCCGCGGTCCGCTTGTGGACCCGTTCCTCGAGCTGGTGGCTGCGCTCGCTGAGCAGCTGCTCGTTCCGCCGCAGGTCGGTGATGTCGGTGTAGACGGTGACAAAACCGCCTTCGGGAAGAGGCTCGCCGCGAACACTGACGATCCGGCCGTTCGGCCGGGTACGCTCGATGTAGTGACTGGTGAAGCGCCGAGCCAGCTCCACGCGCTCGGCGGTCAATTGCTCGACGTCTCCGTCGCCGTATTCGCCGCGTTCCGCGTTGTATCGCATGAACGCCGAAAAGGGTGTGCCGACGACCGCGAGGTCGTCCGGGAACTCGAGAAGCTCGAAGAACCGCCGATTCCACGCGACCAGGCATAGCTCGCGGTCGAACACGGTAATCCCCTGCTCGATGTGATTCAGCCCCGCTCTCAACAGTACGTCGTGATCGCGAAAGCGCTCGGCATTGTCAGAAGCTGGAATCATGGCGCTTCCCACCCGCCTGTGCCGGCCTGTGACGCGGCGCGACGATCCGTGCCTTAACAGCCGGTCTCCGATCTCGTCGTATCTCTAAACTGCACCGCAAATCGCCGTAAGTAAATACACAATGAAACCCATCCTAATTTTGTTACAATTGACTACAATCACGAAAAAATCTTGAAACATTTATGCGAGATAAGAAATCATCGAAATAACAAGAAAACACGAAACAAGTCGTGCTTAGTGTCGCAGCGGGGAGGCGCGAATCCAATGGATACTGGCCAAGCGGTCAACTGCTATCAGATCGACCTCGATCGCAACGATGCCAACTTCGTTCCGCTCACGCCGCTGACGTTCCTCGAGCGTTCGGCGAGCATCTTCCCCGATCATTGCGCCATCGTCCACGGCGACATTCGGCGCTCCTGGTCCGAAACCCATGCCCGGTGCCGGCGTCTCGCGTCGGCTCTTCAGCGCCGCGGTATCGGCCTCGGCGACACGGTTTCGATGGTCGCGCCGAACCTGCCGGAGGTGTTCGAGGCGCACTTCGGAGTGCCGATGGCGGGAGCGGTGCTCAACACCATCAATACCCGCCTCGATGCCGACATCATCGCGTTCATTCTGGAGCATGGCGAAGCAAAGGCCCTGATCGTCGATCGCGAGTTTTCCGAACCCGTGGGTCGGGCGCTCGAGCAGCTGGTGTCGCCCCCGTTGGTGATCGACATCGACGACCCGAGCTTCGAGGGCGGCGAGTTGCTCGGCACGCTGAACTACGAGGAACTGCTCGACGAGGGAGATGCCGAGTTCAATTGGCGGAACCCGGTCGATGAATGGCAGGCGATCACGCTCAACTACACGTCGGGAACGACCGGCAATCCGAAGGGGGTCGTCTATTCACACCGCGGCGCCTATCTCAACGCGGTCTCCAACGTCCTCGATTGGCAGATGCCTCGGCATCCGGTCTACCTCTGGACGTTGCCGATGTTCCACTGCAACGGCTGGTGCTTTCCGTGGACGGTGGCCGTCGTGTCGGGAACCAGCGTCTGCCTGCGCGCCGTCCGCGAGGAGCCCATCTTCGACGCCATCCGGCCAGAAGGTGTCACCCACTTCTGCGGGGCTCCGATCGTTCTCAACACAATGAACAACGCGCCGGCCGAGATGTGGCAGGGCATCGACCACAAGGTCCACGTGATGACGGCCGGCGCCGCACCGCCCGCCGCGGTGATCGAAAAGATGGAGCAGATGGGCTTCGAGGTCACCCACGTCTACGGTCTGACCGAGGTCTACGGGCCGGTGACGGTGTGCGTCTGGCACGACCGCTGGAACGATCTGCCGATCGAGGAAAAGGCCCGACTGAAGGCGCGCCAAGGCGTGCGCTACCACATGCTCGAGGGTCTCATGGTCGGCGATCCGGACACAGTGATGCCGGTGCCCAAGGACAGCGAGACCATGGGCGAGATCTTCATGCGCGGCAACAACGTGATGCGGGGGTATCTGAAGAACCCGACCGCCACGAAGGAGTCCTTCGCCGGGGGCTGGTTCCACACCGGCGATCTCGCCGTCTGGCATCCCGACGGCTACATCGAGATCAAGGACCGGTCGAAGGACATCATCATCTCCGGCGGCGAGAACATCTCCAGCTTGGAGGTCGAGGAGACCCTTTACCGTCATCCGGCCGTCCTCGAAGCCGCCGTGGTCGCGCGAGAGGACGAGAAATGGGGCGAGACACCCTGCGCCTTCATCACGCTCAAGGACGGCATCAGCGCGACGGAGCAGGACGTCATCGATTTCTGCCGGAAGCACATGGCCCGGTTCAAGGTGCCGAAAACCGTCGTGTTCGGTCCGCTGCCCAAGACGTCGACGGGCAAGATCCAGAAGTTCGAACTGCGCAACCGAACACGCGAGCTGCCTGCCGGCAGCGGCGGATAAGGCCGACGAGGCCCTGGCGATCCGCAGACCGGCCTGACTTTCAACCGACGACCATCACGGGAGGCAAAGCAATGCGTATCCATGACACTGCGATCCGAGCATCTCTTCTCTTGGCTTTCGGGCTGGCGGCCTTCGCGATGCCCGCCGATCCCGAGGGCGTGCAGGCCGCCGAACGTACCGTCAAGATCGGCGGGTTCGGCGCGTTGTCCGGGCCGCTGCGCTCGTTCGGCGTCAACACCCAGGCGGTGATGAAAGCCGCCGTCGACGACATCAACACCTCCGGCGGCGTCAAGCTGGGGGACGGCTCGATGGCAAAGATCGAGCTGACCTTCGACGACTCCGCGTGCAACGCCGAACAGGCGATCTCGGTGGTCCGCCGCTTGGCGTCCTCGGACACCGTTGTCGGCGTCGGGCCGACCTGCTCGGGTGGCGCCAAGGCCCTGTTCGGGACGCTGCAGAAGAAGGTCGGCGATTCGTCGGACTCCGGGCTCCAGTTCCCGATCTTCACCGACACCGCGATCAAGAAGGGCCTGGCCAAGATCTCGGACTGGTCGTTCCGAAACGTGCCCAACGAAGACGAAATGTACCAGGTGCTGTTCGGCTGGATTAAGTCGAGCGACCCGAGCCTGAAGACGGTGTTCGGCGGTGTCGAAACCAACCAGGCGCACTCCAACGCGACCTGGGGGAAGATCATGAAGGTGCGCGCCGAGCAGGCCGGCTACGCGGTCGCCGGGCAGACCGAATGGCTGATGACCGACACCAGCTTCAGCACTCAGGTGCGGGAAATGCGCAAGGCGAATGCCAATATCGTCGCCATCTCCTCGCACCCGTTCACGACCTGCGGCGTGCTCAAGGAAATGGCGCGGCAGCGTGTCCGCCCCAAGGTGCTTGTCGGCCTGACAAGCTCGTCGAGCATGGAAACCCTCAAGGGCTGCGCCAAGCAGGCCGAAGGGATCGTCATTCCGACCAGCTTCGCGCCGGTCAATGACGCGGCCCAGAAGGTCGCCAGCGCGGCGGACCGCTTCGGTGGCAGCGCCGATCTGCACAGCGCCGCCGCGTGGGAGATCATCCACGTCCTCAAGACCGTCATGGAGTCGGAAGGCATCATGGCAAAGCTGGAGACGGTGCAGGAGGATCGCATCAAGATCCGCAACGGCCTCGCCAAGGTGACCGAGACGCAGGGCCTGTTGGGCAAGATCACCCGCACGCCGGAAGGCGAAGCGTTGAAGCCCTACCTGTTCGTCCAGGCCAAGGGCGGCGACTGGTCGGTCGTTCACAACCCGGGCAACTGACGGACTCGTGCCGTAGAGGGAGACGGGCCCTTTCTCCCCCTCGGGCCCGCTCCCTTCCTTTCTCGAACATCGAGCATCGGCGTCTGGAGAACCGACATGGACGACTTCCTCTTCGAGTTCTTCGACGTGGCGCAGTCGATGATCGACGGGTTCCTGTTCGGCTCGACCTACGCACTGATCGGTATCGGTTTCACGCTGATCTTCGGTGCCATGCACAAGCTGAACCTGGCTTATGCGGCCGCCGCGGTCGCCGGCGCCTATACCGGGTTCGCCGCGCTGCAGTTGACGAGCATGTCGGCGCCCGTGGTCTTCCTGATATCCGCCATTGCCGCGGGCGGCCTCGGCTATGTCGTCTACCTTTGCTGCTTCCGCTTCATTCCGCTGGCCAGCCCGTTGGCGGCGTTGATGGCCACGGTCGGGATGCTGCTGTTCATTGACGAGTTCATCATCCACCTGACGGACGCGTCGCCGCAGGCGTTTCCGGCCCTGTTCGACGACGTCATGATCGAGATCGGGCCGCTGTGGTTTCGCGGCGACCTCTTGTTCGTCTTCGCCACCAGCGTCGTCGCGACGATCGCGCTGTTGCTGTTGATCTACCGGACCCGACTGGGCCTGGCGACGCGCGCCGTCGCGCAACAGCCGGTTGCCGCGCAGTTGTGCGGCATGGGCGTCGATCGGACCAACGCGACGACGTTCGTGATCACCGGGCTTTTGGGCGGCGTTGCCGGTGCCATGCTCGCCGCGGCCGTCGGGGTTCTGTCGCCGTTGCTGACGGTTCCGCTGACCATCAAGGGCCTGATTGTCACCGTGATCGGCGGCCTGGGCAGCGTCCCCGGCGCGATCGTCGCCGGGCTGCTGGTCGGCACGCTGGAGAACCTGTTCCGGCATTTCCGCGGCGTCACGGAGCGCGACATCTACGTGATGCTCCTGCTGTTCGCCTTCCTCGTCTTCCGTCCCGGCGGGATCTTCGCCCAGGGAGCGGGACGCGACTGATGGCTGGTGCTGCAGCCCGGATGACCGAGGCGCGCGAAGACTCGGCGACAAAGGAGGGGTGACCCATGGATTTCTACTTCGGCCTCTCGCAGATCATCGGCGTTCACACGCTTCTCGGGCTGTCCGCCTACGTCGTGCTGCTGACCGGCCAACTCAGCATGGCGCAGGTCGGGTTCTTCGCCATCGGCACCTACGTCGCCGGAATGGGGACCGTGCTTTGGGGGCTTCACATCGCGCCCGCGCTCGCCCTCGCCGGTGTTGTTGGCGCCCTGTCCGCCTTTGTCGTCGGGTTTCCGGCGCTGAGGGTCAAGGGCCTCATGCTCGTCGTCGCGACGCTGGCGTTCAGCGAGATCGTTCGGCTGGGGATCTTCAATTTTACATACCAGGTCGGGCGCAACGGGGCGCTCATCGGCCCGCACGGGACCAACGGCTTCAAGCAGATCCGCTACTTCCTGGAGAGCGGCTGGTCGGCGGCGGAGGTCAGCCTGTTCATCTGGGCGATCGTCATCACGGTCATGGCCGCGTTGTGGTGGATGGACCGGTCGAGGGCCGGGGCCGTCCTGCGTGCCGTCGGCGCCGACGAGACCGCGGCGCAAAGCGTGGGCCTGAGCCTGACCGCGGTGAAGGTGTCGGCGATGACCGCCGGCGGTTTCATCGCTGCGATCGGCGGCGGCCTGTACGCCCACGTCACGACCCACGTGCAGAGCGACATGTTCAACGTGCTGCTGGCGACCTTCGCCGTCGCCTACCCCATTCTCGGCGGCCGCTCGAACGTGTTCGGGACGCTTTTCGCCGTCCTCTTCATCCAGGGCTTCCTGATCGAGGGTCTGCGCTTCCTCGGCGAATGGCGGAACCTTTTGTTCGGTCTCCTCATTCTGCTGATCATGAACATTCGGCCCGACGGCATCCTCGACGCCTCGGCCTTGCGCCGGATCCTCGGGCTGTTCGGCCGTGGGAGGCAGGTCCATGCCCCTTCTTGAGCTCACCGACCTCAGCAAGTATTTCGGCGGCGTCCGCGCCGTCGACCAGCTGCACATGGCCGTATCCGAGGGTGAAGTCCTCGGTCTCATCGGCCCCAACGGCTCGGGCAAGAGCGCGACCGTCAACCTGATCTGCGGACTGTACCCGGCGACCCATGGCCGGATGGTGTTCCAGGGCCAGGACATCACCACCCTGCCGCCGCACGTCCGTCTGTCTCGCGGGATCGCCCGCACGTTCCAGAACATCCGTTTGTTCGACGATCTGACGGTCTGGCAGAACCTGTGGGTGGCACAGAACTCGGGAACAGATTCCGGCGGCGGCAATCCGGTTCGGCGATGGTTCTCGGGATCCCGGCAGGCGCGCCGGGAGATCACCGAGATGCTCGAGTTTTCCGCGCTGTCCCACCGCGCGGATGAACTGGCCGGGAATCTGTCGTTCGGTGAGCAGCGGCGCCTCGAGATGGCCCGCGCAATGGCGGCGAGACCGAAGTTGTTTTTGCTCGACGAGCCGGCGGCCGGGATGAACTTCGAGGAGATCAAGGACCTCGACGATCGCATCCGCAAGCTGCGCGACTCCGGCACGACGGTCCTTCTCGTGGAACATCACATGGAGCTGGTGATGGCGGTGACGGACCGCATCGTCGTCCTCAACTTCGGCCAAGAGATCTCCGAGGGGACCCCCGTCGAGGTCCAGAATGATCCGGTCGTTCGCGACGCCTATCTGGGCGGTTCCGAGGCGGCGTGAGGAGAAAGCCCATGCTCGAAGTCAACGACGTCGTTACCCACTACGGCAACATCCAGGCGTTGAAGGGCGTCAGCCTCTCGGTCAGGGAGGGCGGTATCACGTGCCTGCTCGGTCCCAACGGCGCCGGAAAGACGACGCTGATGTTTACCATCGCCGGCATCCTCAAAGCGCGTAGGGGGTCGATCACGTTCGACGGGATGGAGTTGGTCGGGCGTTCGCCGGCGGAGATCGTTGGCAGCGGCCTCGTCCTCGTCCCCGAGAACAGGCTCGTCTTTCCGCATTTGAGCGTGCGCGAAAACCTCGTTGCCGGGGCCTACCTCAGGCTTTCGGGCTCGCGCGATGAGGTCAACGACGACCTCGAACGCATGTTCGATCGGTTCCCGCGGCTGCGCGAGCGCTCCGACCAGCATGCCGGAACCCTGTCCGGCGGCGAACAGCAGATGCTGGCGGTCGCGCGCGCCCAGATGGCCCGTCCGAAGCTGCTTCTGATGGACGAGCCGTCGGTCGGCCTCGCACCCCTGATCGTCCAGGAGATTTTCGACATCATCGGCGAATGGGCCCGCGAAGGGACGACGATCTTTCTCGTCGAGCAGAACGCCCACCTGGCCCTCCAGTACGCCCATCACTTCTACCTTCTCGAGCAAGGCCGGGTGACCTTCCAGGGCACCCCGGAGGAACTCGCCGAGGACGAGGTGATCCAGCGCGCCTATCTCGGAAGCGATCAGGCGGAGGCCGAACGGGCCTACGCCTAGGCGGCCATGCTGTCGTTCCTTCAGAACTGCTTGGACGGCCTGATGATCGGGTCGTCGTACGCGCTCCTGGCCATCGGCTTCACGCTCATTTTCGGCGTCATGCGACGGCTGAATCTCGCCTACGGCGCCTCGATCATGATGGGGATATTCGCCGGGACCCTGCTCCACGTGGAGGTCGGTGCCGGCCTGTGGGCCGTGGCGGCGGCGACCGTTGTCGTTGCCGTGCTCGCCGGGATGTACGTGGAGCGGCTCTGCTTCTGGGCTGTCCGGCGTGGTGTCGCAGTGGCCTCGATGGTCTCCAGTTTCGCCATCTGGATGCAGCTCGAGGAAATCGTTGTCGTTGTCGCGCCGGAACGCACCTATCCGTTTCCTCCGCTGACCGAAGCGATGCCGATGTCGCTCGGGCCGTTCTTCGTCCGGGCGGATCACCTCGCCATGTTCGGCTGCGCCTTGGCGATGG
>Ga0056135_10000354_pt1 | contig 12494 bp, 1 predicted proteins | sample WorMetG1aBELIZE1_FD_67481 | JGI IMG/M metagenome (GOLD analysis project Ga0056135, IMG submission 67481) | Marine gutless worms symbiont microbial communities from Max Planck institute for Marine Microbiology, Germany - Inanidrilus... ...
CTCTCTTCTCGGTCTCGTTGAGAAATTCTCGCCTCTGTTTCACATAATCTGCTAGATTTTGTTTCATCCATTCAAGGCATGAAAGAACTGCGTTAGTATGTTTACCGGTGCTGCTAACAACTTGATGTCTTTGGTCCAATTCTTTCAGAATCCTTACATATCTGTTTCCAAGAATTTTGTCGCGCCTCTCTGACAGCTGGCTATTCGGTCCCATGACGTTGTCACAAATGCGTTTCATTGCTTTCACAGTCGAGTCTGTCAATGCACCAGCCTCCTTGTTCCAGAGCGCCAAATCAGTGTGTCCCGTCAGCTGCTTCACAACAACTTTGATATGCGAGACCTTGCCATAAATTTCATCACCGTCAAAATTGCTCAGAGCTGTAGTCAAGTCAGTCTGCCTGTTGATATTTCGCACTATGCGGGAGACGGTCGACTCATCCTGGTAAAATCTACCCTCGAGCTGTGAATCAAACCAACCGAAATTCTCAAAGACGAACGTGTTCCAATTGGACTGCAAAACGACCCAGTACGTGGTGGACGGAAATACTACAATGCCAATGGTTCTGTTCACGTGTACCGGTGGCACCGCTGGAACCAGCTGCTTGAAATTCGTACTGCCGCAAAGCACCTCGTCTAATGCATGCAAAAGAGCATCTCCGACATCGTCAAGCTTCACTTTACTGTCGTCTCTTAGACGCTCACGCCAACATGATTGAAGATCACAGTCAATCGATATCTGCATTTCCTTCAGCTGCTCTTCGTCGGCTTCGATGATGTATCTGAATACACTTGCGGACATTTTCTTCTTCAAATCATACTCACCTGTCGGTTGGTGCGACTCTGTCTGTTGTGGTAACTCGTCGTCAGATGGCTCAACGTCTTGCTCGTCCTCGTCTTGTCTCGTAGCAGTCTGCAGATTCTTCTCCGTTTGACTCTGTCTTGCTAAATAGCGTGCTGGCCGTAACTTCAGCTTTTCGACAATTTGATCGCCTAACCGAAAAAGTGGTCCTGTCTCTCTGTGAATATGAGGCCGTGACATCTTCACAACACAAGTCTCAATATTCGCTACTTGTCTCTGCAGTAACCTTCCAAGTTTAGAGTTAAACTGCTTCGAATACTTGTTACGACTGTCCATCTGCTCGATGTGAACAACAACCCTGTCAACAGGACGGTCAGAAGAATCTGCGTTCATCCATGTCAGTAAGTCTGTCTTGTTCTGAAGTGCGATGAGAACGTCAGTGGATTTGAATTTCTGCCCAAGACCTAGATTTGTGTAATTTTCAGCTGCAACAATGACTGGATATTCCTTATCACTGGAACTACTCAATTTCTTCTGAACCACGACAATGGCAAAGTTATTCTTACCCTGATCTATACCAATATGCCTTTCTGTCAACACTGGGGCAGTTACCATCTGGAACTGTACATCATCGACCGATACCTGGAAGTCTAATGCCGACGTCTGATCGAGATATGATGCCTGTCGTCTTGACTGCGGTGGCTCAGACTGCTGCTGTAGCGTTTGCCATTCCGTCTCATTGTTTCGGTAATCAGCCTTCCACGACAGTTCCTCTTTCACCTCTTCCAACTTACCACATTTCGCCGCAAATTCTTCAGCAGCCTGTCGCAATTTAACCTCGACATTCCTGCGATGCTTATCCAACTCATTCTTCCCAATATTCGCCCACACATCCGGATATATACTGCTCACAAACAGGTTCTGCAGACTTCCTACCCTCGAACACGCAACGTACAACAATGAACCAATTTCCGGCGGCTGTCGCTTGTCAGGACTTTCAAGACCAAGGTCCACTGACACCAAGCTTCCAGACATCGTCTGGCCTTGAGCCCTGTGCGCTGTGATGTTACTTGCGAGATCCAGAGGGAACTGTATTCGATAATTAAATTTTTGATCCTGCTTCTTCCGCACCCATGCTGGTAAATATTTCTTGTCCAGTGAATACTGCTTCCTGTAAATTGGCACCCACTGACGTTGATTAGAAAACGGAAATATCCGTCGATTGCTATTTTCTTCGACAAGAAAACCATGGAATGTCGGAAAATCAACAATGATACAGTACGGCGGAGGATGTTTTCCATCGATGAGTAACTGAACGTCCGCATTATTGTAGATGACCTTAACGACAGTGCCTGTCGCCGAATTAACCAAGCCGGCCGAAACATTTATGTTTTCAATAAGACGCACTTCACATCCTATCGCTACGCACAAAATGTCTGGAGCAAACTTATATGCTTTTGCTGGCAAAACACTCAGCGTGTCGATGACTTCCTGGTTGTCTGCAGTCGCGTGGTAAGTCGCCTTACAAAGAAACATTCTTCTGTCTTCGGTAGAGGAGCATTCCGTCCACAGTTGACGCCAATTGTGCATCGAACATGAGTCGTTTTCGTAATGTATACCAAAGTCTGTCTGCAAGCCGGGAAATTTTGTCCGCTGATACGTCAATTTAGTGCAGTCGTCATCGGTCAGTTGTCCATCGCGCATGCGGTCACAGATCTCTGCTAAAAGACCGGAGTTCCTTTGTCCTCGTTGCAGCATGATACAGTTTGGTTCTAGATATTTCTTGTACAATAACTGACCAGTTTTCGATCTCACGCACTGGCGCCGTTGTTGATATTTCTCCGAAATTCCATCGTCGTATACAGCAGCTCCTCCAATTGGACGCAGTTGAGCTGGATCGCCAAGAAAAATCATTTTCTTTCCACCAAAGGGTAACATTTCCGAACCTGTCTTATTGTGCTTTGGGTTGAAAATTGCAGTCATGGTTTGATCCAGAAGTGCCAGAGTTGCTGCAGACATAGCGTTTACCTCGTCGATGACAAAAACGTCGATGCCTTTATAAAAGCTTTCCAGGTGCCTCAGTCTGTCGGGCTTCACTTCGGTCAACCGAGAGCTGTCTTCATTGTGTGACCAGCCGAACATCGAGTGCAGTGTAGGACCGCGAAAAAGAGACGCAGCTTTTCCTGTGCATGCACCAGCTTGAACTCTGCCAACAAATGTTTCGCAAATCTTTAGAGCAACCGTCGTTTTGCCACTACCTGCCTTACCGCACAAGTACAAAATTTGCTGAGCTGGATCGCAACCTACATCAACTGCCCACCTCTGTATCTCTGTCATCTCCTCGTACGGAACTGAGCACGGTGGCGGATTTGCAATGAAACGCTTCGACGGATCGTGCATGATAGTCTCCTCTAGCCTCTGCCAGTTGTAGTTCAACGGAAATGCAACACTGATCTCTGATATTTCTGGCGGCGTCTGTTCCACGATTTTCCGGAATGCATCAGGCGGCATGAAATTTTCCAGCGTTGGATACTCCGACGAGTCTACTTCGTCATGCAGCGAAGGACGAATATCAACGTCAACTTCTGTCATTTCGTCTGCGTCTTCAAACTGCGCTTTGAGCATGCCTCTATTGTCCACCCGGTCTTGATGTATTTCTCTGTTATGCCGGTTCACGAGATACATGGAATATGAGTGCTGATTGTCCCGTTGCCACGCACTTCCTGCTGGAGCAACCTTGTTCTCTTCAAACTTACGCTTGTACACCTTGCAAAACTCTTCCAGTCGTTGAAGGCTATACCGTTCGTCGATCTCCTTGTGTTTGTCTCTGTCGGCAAGCAACGTTTGTACCTCTGGCGTCAGAAATGTCTCATCCGGAGTCTTCTCCCACGGAACATACATGACTAACTCGTAGTAGGCGCGATAGAGTTGATGACGCTTGTCAAGATCCAAGTCGAAAAACGTTGTCTGTGTTGTGTTCTTGTCCTGCTGCACGAAGTCGTACTTAACTGCCGGCTCGGTGTATAGTACTGTGCTTGGCCTCACGTGTCGTCGTTTCTTGACTCGTCCGAACTCCCAGTGTCCAGAGTTTATATCTCTCGTACGAAATTTACGTTTCTTCGCCTCGTCAATTACCTTAGCGTCTACCTTCTCCGTCGTAATCCACTTGCGACTCACCGTTTCAACAAACTCGCTGAAGCTCATGACCGAAAGATCGTCTGTAATCAGCTCTCCTTTTAGCACAGTGTCCTGCCTGCAGCGCTCAGCATATGCACTATACTCAGTCCTATCTGACAGCTCAATCGTGAATTCATCATCATACGGCACCCTCAAGTTGTCCCTCTTGTAAAATCCTACGACATCAGTATTCGCAAACGACTTTGATACATTCGGCAAATTCATCACCTTATATGCCAATTCGTGCTTGCTGATAAAAGCCCTGTGAGAACAGTCTGCCAACAGAAGATGCGATAAGACTTGTTTCATGTTTGGTGGCAACAAATCTTGAGATCTCTTGTTCAAATGTTCGATGACTTCGTCCAACAACTGCGTATGTTTACCTTCCTTTGCCGCGTACTTCGTGCAATACCTGAGTTTATGCGCGCTGTCCATCAGAGTACTACAGTCGTGATTTGATCTCAAGTAGCGCAAAAAGTACCTATTTAAATTCGGCACGCGGTCGCAAGTCCTCCTATTTATGACCCGCGTTTCCATCTGATTTGCATTCACCTGCATTACTGCGGGTACAGTCTGTTTCTGCAATTTCTTTGGAAAGTCAAACCTGCAACCTTCGCCTGTCAATTTATTGCCACCACAACTTCCCGGCATACACTGGTGCAAGCACGAAACGGACGCAACCTTAGCCATCTCCGTAAACAAATTGGGATCGCACTCCGGATCGTCAAATCGTCTCATGATCGGATGAGTTTCCAAACTGACGTTATCTGCTTTGTAGTTTTTGACGTACTCGTCACGAAGCGGTTCCAATTCCACTACTTTGGTGTCGTCGTGCCCATCAATGCCCACATCTTCCGCATAGAAGGATGCCGTAGAAATCGAGTGAGCAAACAACGATGCGTAACGACTAGCTAGCAAACCCATTTCAATCATTTTCCAGGCTTCTTTCTTCATTGTCGGCTTGATGTTTCCGCACTTCATCTCCTGACGTACTACTCTGCCGTTGTGAATGATTCTGCCCAGCAGACCGGTATCTAGAACATGTGGTAGTTTCACCAGAAAGTGCCAATGTTGTACTCCACGTAATTCGTTATGTTCCACCCTTCCCCAAAACCAGCCGTTCTCTGTCGTGTCTGCCTCTGTCCAGTCCGCACAGTCTTCTTTATCTGGAATTCCACATATGTCAGTCAGGAATGCCCTCATAATAATCTTCACTTTACGGTATAGGTATATTTCCAGGTGTGGTGCATATTTACTTGCGAGTTTTGTAAATTCAGCAGTATTTTTGTCGAAAGGCTCGTCTCGTTCCATCGACTGTCCGCCATGCTCCAGCTCGTAAAGAAGTTTGCGAACGTCTGGCCATGCCCTTGGATCTAAATTCACCGTGACGAACAGATTCGGCGTTCCTAAATCTCGAGATATTGCTTCAATTCCCAAACGTTCGTTGAACCATTGCTGCCTTGAGTTTGGTAGCTGTGACATCACAGTGGTCAAGTCTGGCAAATGTGATTCGAGCAATCCAGAATCTTTGTTGATGCCGTCTTTGAAAGCATTAACTATGTTACCGATCGGAACGTGCGCTACTTTCGGATGGCTACTGATGTAGTAACCTATATTTGCATTGACAGTCTGCTCGCATAAACGGCTGTACAAATGAGCCATATGTATGTCATCCTCAGCAAAATTCCAACGTAGTCGACCATCGGACATTTTGTGCGCAAACAATGACTGCTTTTTCAACAAATAACGCCCTAGTTTGTACTCGCCAAAGTCTAGGGGAGATTTTTCGCCATTCGGATACAGATGCGGGAATGAGAGATTTGCCGACGTCGAATATATTGGCCTGCGAACTGAATTGTCTTCTAAAATCTCGATCTTTCCTTCTTTCCGTATTTTCAAAATCTCTTTAGATCTCAAGTACAAATTAGGGTATCTATCGAACGAGAAAACATGTGTCTCCGAAAATCCAGACGACGTGGCTGCATCCGTTAATCCTTCGTCTTCACGCTCCATGTTCTCTTCCAAATGCTGAGCCTCCTCTGCAGTGTGATCAACTAAACTATCGTCGACTTCTGCAAGCTCCCCACCCAAGCGCAGAGCTTCCAATGCTTCCCAACTCATCTGCAACTGGTTATTTCTACTCAATTTAATAAATTCCGGATGCCTCTCAAACAGATATAACAGCCACTGTCTCACTCGATCCGTATTTGCCACGATGTACCGCCTACTACTATCCTTAGCTCTCCGTTCAATAATCAGAAAACGATCTGCCAATGAAGTTCGCGGAAGAATTTTACTCCAGGTCGGAACTGGATCCTGAATCAACGAAATACTCTCTAGACGAAGCTTTCGATTAGCATAATAGTTCTTTTTTACCGTAACAACTGGATGAACAGGTGCTATCACTGCTTTGTCGCCGGGTTCCAGATACGGCAGATCTTCACCTTCATGTCCACTTTCTGTTCTCTTTGGATATTCCTTTGAAACTGGCCTAACCTGTTCCCAAGCTTCTGCGAACTTTTCTCTCTTATTCGCATTTCTTTCGCTCTCAACCAAGCAGTCATAGCAATATGTCGACTCAACTTGCTCAATCCCAACCAATAATCCAGTCGACTGGCACCGTGGACACTCGATTACTTTCCAGCTGCATTCCTCTGTTAGACAAAACTGCATTCTCTTGTCATTGTATTGTCCTCGAGCAGTATCATCTGACGCACCCCAAGTCCAATCTTCCCGCGACTGAAGCAACTTGCAAGACACGTTGAGTTCGTTCAGTCTACTTTCTTCGTCCTTTGTCCATTGAAACGATCTACTGCAATCATCCATCACCGTTGTATCCTGTATAACCTGTTCGACTTCTGCTGAAAGCTTCTCTGTCGTTATGTTAGTCACAGATCTAAGCAGACTATCGTGGTATTCTTTTAGTTCCATATAAAGAGGATCACTCTGCTGGCGCAATTTCAGAGGAACAAAGTGTTTCTTCATGGCTGCCATTCTGCGTACAAATTTCTTCTCCAGATCACGCCTTCGATTTTTTCCTGGATTGTTCCTGTTCCGCCCCCTTGCTTTTCCTTTATTTAGTACCTGGCGTGTCGGTTGTGTTTTTGCTGTGACTTCTTGAGACATTTTGTCAGTGTTCGTAGTGTTGCATCCATCGTGCATTCTCTTTTTAGTGTGGCGTCTTTTTAGTGATCTGAGTGTTTTATGTGTCATTTGCTCTTTTTCTGTAGACACCGTGGCGGTGCCGCCTGTGTTCTCTGTCGTTGCTGCGACTGTTGAATTGCTACGAAGGTTGTGCGTAGTATTCTGTGCACTCAACTCCGTGACAGACTTTGTTGCTGGCTTTTTTACTGATCTCCCTTCCGTAGTGTGAGTCGTTTCTGTATTTTCTCGAAGTATGTCTGTTGCAGTCTTGCTTTGCTCATGATGCTGTTCTCTATGCCTTGCCAATGCTGATGGTGTCCACACTGGACCCCAGCTACATCCGGTAACTTCACAATAGTATCCTTTTTTAGTTCGGCATTCCGTTGGCTCTCTGACACATGTTTCAGGACCTTTATGTGAACATGGAAGGCGAACTGTACTAGTATGAACTGCGGCATTCTGTTTACCTTCACCAATTTTGCCTAAATGACAACGCATTTTGTGCATCTGTAGTGAACGAGCATTGGAAGCAGAAAACGTACATCCTGAAAAATTACACAAATTCCTGTGACATCGTATTTTGTGCATTTGTAGTGCGCCGGAATTGATGCTGGAAAAACTGCATTCAGGAACACTGCATGAATAGACTGTTTCATCTGTCCTTAACTTCTTTGCCGGCTCTGGCCTCTCATTAGCGCTGACATCTTGAGTTGGTTGAGATGCTCCGACCAATGCACGGTTAAGAACTTCAACACCACGAAATTCCAACGGCCAATCCCAGACGTATCGAAAGCCATATTGTCGCTGAAGAATAGAAGATGCATCGGCTGGCCAGTTCATGGTCTCCCTTGACACCGCTTGGCTCAATACTCTTGCAGGTATAGCAGGCGGATCATCTTCCAGAAAACCTTGAAGTACGTCCGTGTGTCCCGGTAAACTCAGCAGACAGATGTAGCCATTAGTTGCATTTTCGTTGAACGCATACCATTTATGTGTAACCGTCGAATAGTTGAAAATCGCAATGTCGTACAACACTGCAATCCCACAAAAATGCCCCTCTTCGCACCAAAAATCTTGCTCGGCTGACAAGCCTCGACGAACTCGGTCAACTGCTGCACGCATATAAGCTACGTAGTCATTGACGCTCAACGATGAATCAAACTTGCCTCCGAAATTGGTCCTCATACGAAACAGATCTGGAAGAACCTCAAACACTTTTATGCAATCATCGATGATCTGTTCGTAATTTTGCTGAGTTCCTGTCAGGCAGTATGACAAACTGTTGAAGCCACAGAACCCATTTCCTCTCATCCTAACTCGTCGGTACACGTTGCCGGAACAGTCGGAGAAGAAATTTTCTTGCAATTCTTGAAAACAGTCCCTTCCGTTACACGGCGAAGCGCTGCTAGTCTTCTTTCGATCAGTGTTACATTCGTGAACAGTGCATTTTTGACTCTGCCGAGTATGGTTTGGTTTTTTAAGAAAATCCATGGTTGCTGCTAAAGTATTCGGCATCCTCGCTCCCCACCCACCACGGAGTCCCAACATAAGGGGCACGGCATCGATGGGGCAGAGCCCTGCATCTAGCCTACGGAGGATACGAAGATGCGATAGCTCCAACCTGATCAAGTTGCACCGGGTCATCCCAAGCTAAAGAACCCAGTCGCCAGTTTCTCCACCAGGCCTTTGCTAACCTACGTCGGTATCAGCAGGAGTAGGACTAATCTGCCGAAATAAAATCAGCAAATGCATCAGTCGCCGCATGGTATTTTAATCGCAAAACTACTTCCGGTCGAGAAACAACCACTTCCTATTTGACGTAACCCGCAAGTACTGGGCTGACGTTCCATAGCACTCTGCGCTAGTCTGCTAGCGACTGCAGAACGTAATGCACTCATTACAGACGAAAATAGGCCACTGACAGGCGTTTCTGGTTAAACCGGAAGTAGAAATATGACAGAAGCCATATAAATGAACTAACAATATCCAATTTGACTTTTAATACGTGGACGTTTAGCCCCTTTCGCACTAGTCCGATTTTTCAAAATGGCAGCCGCCGCCATCTTGTATTTTTAAAATTTGCAAATGTCAGGGTCCGAAGGTCAAAAGGGTTAAAATGAGTCAACGTGCCGTATATCGTGGCGATCGGTCAAGCAGTTACTGAGATACGATACTTTTTCGATATTTCCAAGATAGTATTCGTACGCCATCTAAAATTTGTAATGCAAATGCAACACGAAGGTCATTTGGCGGTTTTTATCACTCTGAAAAATTTGGTTAGAATCGATACAATCATTTGGATAATGTGCAACTTTAAATATTTTACGAGGTAAGCTTCACAACGCCTATTCACGCCCCAAAATTGGGGTCCTCCCCAGAAATAGTTGACCAAAGTTCACCACAATAGGAGATAACCTCCTACGCGCCAGTATCCCTAACCATGCCAAATGTCATCGCTATTGGCCAAGCAGAGTACGAGAAAAGCGGGATCCCCTACATCAGCGTTCACCAATCTGGGTGATGATGTACAGTAAAGCCATCTACTTCCTTCAGTGCTTTGACACTACGGGTTGGGTCATTTGACCCGTAAAACCTGTCCCCGATATGAGCTATAATGTGTTTAATGGTACGTTAAACCCTGCTCAATAAACCTATCATGCTTCTAAATTTCGTCCACTTCTGAAAAACTATAGTCAATATACTCTTCACATTAGCATGCGGCGACTAATAACTAGCTCAAACTCCTGTAAAAAAACCTCCGACGCAGCCGAATTGACTGAGAACGGCTCCTTCCCAGCCTCCCGTCTACGGAATCAAGTTTAAGAGCCAAAGTGACGTGTTGCACCAACCGCCAGCCGCAGCTGGGGAGGCACTCAATCACCAGACTTCTCACTCGACCCCGCTTTGGGTTGCAACCCACGGCAAACAGGTTGCCTCTCTTCGAGGACTGATACCACCTTTGGTATTATTGCCTTTACCAAAGATGGTAGATTACTGCCTTTACCTAAGGCAGTAGAAGATGGCTCACTTTGAGCTGAGTGTTTCCGTATGTATGCAGTACAATTGTGTATATACAACTGGCCGTTGTAAACTCGGCTACATGATAAAGCACGCCGCTGTAAACTCGGCTAAAATATACATGGTCCACCGTTGTAAACTCGGCTCTGTACAAAACACTTCAACCGCTGTAAACTCGGTTCAAAAAGTTCCAGTCCACCGCTGTAAAATCGGTGTAAAACAGCAAGTGACACCTGAAGAGAAGAATGCTCCGAGCGGTCCAACTTGTCAACGGCTTTCAGCTTCCAATCTCACTTCGAATACACTTGGGAAAGTACAACAAACACCACTCAGGCACACTAATCGTCGGTCTATCAGCTTCCAGTTTGTCTTTACTATGTGGAAATCTTCAGGTCAACTACTTACACGTCAACTTCTGTATGTCTGACAACAACTGCAAGTGACCTCAAATGCTCCGAGGCGGTCCAACTTGTCAACGGCTTCCAGCTTCCAATTTCACTTCGCACAACGGCACCATGGGGGAGCACACACCACGTAGACACAGTGATCTGTCGGCTTCTAATTCCAGCTGAACTTCCATCACGTTACCACATACTCACCTACACAGCCAATCAGCAGCCGACAGAAATGCAAAGTCAATACTGCTTCTCTATCTTCAGGTCAGCCGCGTGCATCGACTGCTTACTGATTGTTTCTTTCCATCCGCATTGTGTCCGCATCACTCAGCCAGCCTACTTACTCACATGAGTGATGTGACACCCCTCAAGTGCCTTATGTTTCCTCATCGCATGCCTTATTATATGGAAATCTGCAGGTCATCTACTTACTGGTCAACTTCTCTGTCCGACAACAACAGCAAATCACGCCGGAACAGAAGAATCCTCCGAGGCGGTCCAGCTTCCCATCTCACTTCGAATGCACTTGGAACTCGACACACCACATAGACAGTGATCTGTCGGCTTCTAATTCCAGCTGAACTTCCACCCTGTTACCACATACTTACCTACACAGCCAATCAGCAGCCAGTATTTTACTGCCACTGCATGATTGGCTTCAGAATTTCAGACCAACAACAAGTCAACAGCCAACATTATTTTGCCACTGTCAGAGCGGGTGTCAGTTTGATATGCAAACAATTTCATTTCACACAAGTTTGAATGCGCTTCCAACTTCCAACTTCACTTCGCACATGTTCCAACATAGTAGGAAGAACACACACCACACAGGCACACTGATTTGTCGGCTTCTAATTGCAACTGAACTTCCACCCTGTTATCACATGCTGACCTACACAGCCAATCAGCAGCCAGTATTTTACTGCCACTGCGTGATTGGCTTCAGAATTTCACACTAACAACCAGTCAACAGCCAACATTATGTTACCACTGTCAGAGCTCTTATCACTCTGGTATGTAAACAACTTCACTTCGCACAAGTTCGAATGCACTTCCAACTTCACTTCGCACAGGTTCCAATATAGACACACTGATCTGTTGGCTTCTAATTCCAACTGAAGTTCCACCCTGTTACCACATACTTACCTGTACAGCCAATCAGCATCCAGTTTTTTACTGCAACTGCGTGATTGGCTTCAGAATTTCACACTAACAACCACTCAACAGCCAACATTATGTTGCCACTGTCAAAGCGTCTGATATGTAAACTACTTCACTTCGCACAAGTTCGAATGCACTTACAACTTCACTTCGCACAGGTTCCGATATGGACACACTGATTTGTCAGCTTCTAATTCCAGCTGAACTTCCACCCTGTTACCACATACTTACCTACACAGCCAATCAGCAGCCAGTATTTTACTGTCACTGCATGATTGGCTTCAGAATTTGACACTAAGAACCAGTCAACAGCCAACATTACGTTGGCACTGTCAGAGCGGTATCAGTCTCATATGTAAACAACTTCACTTCGCACATGTTCGAATGCACTTCCAACTTCTAACGTCACATGGCGCAAATTCCAGTATACTAGGATGAACACACACCACACACGCACACTGATCATCGTTCTATCAGCTTCCTGTTTGTCCTTATGATGTGGAAATCTACCGGTCAACTACTTATTGGCAGGCCTAATGCAGCAATCACGTTACAAGCAGTTGCTATATACCATACACATTGTGTCATCCTTGGCCTATGTGCTTAAAGGTGATATGCAACGGTTTTTCACAAAATTGGTGAAAAAGTAGTTTCTAGCTGCTAACTGCAATATAAACCCATCTGTGTAATAAATTTTGATAAATTACGCCGCAAAATGCTAAAAAGAACAACTTTAATGGTCTGTTTAGTATAGCTATTCTTCGGAAACCATCGTCATGCGTGACGTCATATCAGGAAAG
>Ga0056135_10000355_pt1 | contig 12462 bp, 11 predicted proteins | sample WorMetG1aBELIZE1_FD_67481 | JGI IMG/M metagenome (GOLD analysis project Ga0056135, IMG submission 67481) | Marine gutless worms symbiont microbial communities from Max Planck institute for Marine Microbiology, Germany - Inanidrilus... ...
AGCATTAGCTCCCCTTGTCCTGGCAATCTTTGAACGGGGACGAGGGGAGCTACACGCTGAGCCACACGTACGACCAATTTCTTGCCACGGCGCATCACTATCGTGGCAAGAACCGGAAGAGGAATTGAACGAACTTCTTCCGATGAAGGTCTCTGATAGAGACCGAAATGTCAAGGTAAAAATGTTGGTTGTGTTGAAGTAATAGTATTTTTGCAAAAAGCTATCTGTTACTTAGACACCATGTGACCACCTCATCTCAGCCCTTTGAAGTGCCATGATATCACTGGCCAAGCGTCACTGCCATGTAACATACAACTGCATGAAAATACACACTAAACAATTTTTGGGGTGTTGTCCAATACACAAAATGGTTACTTCATTAATTACCTTTCAAATATCAACAGTCATTTACAATCTGCAGCTGTAAATGAATATAGCTAAAAATTAATATTGACGCCAATCTCAATCTCATCTCACCATAGATGAGAAAGGAATGGCTCTGGATGCGTGGTAGCCAATAGCTATGAAGTTGATGAAGAAAGCAGTACCGCACACCAGAACTGGCAAGAGCAAAGAACTCAGCAGCATCTGCTTGATCCACAGCTTGCCTTATTGCATAATAATCCATAAAACAACATTCCACAGTTACTCCAGGCTAAGCTGGGTCCTTGAAAGTGAATCTGAGATTTCTACAGCAGGTTGTTACCGGGCAAACAATGAACAATAACCCAACCAGACATACATTGCACTCTGTCAAGACGCAAACCCATACGAAGGCCATGTTGTGAAAGCATAAGTTTGGGTGTGGCCATATTGCACAGATATCAATGAGTGCCAATGCTGTAACAATTTTAATGCCAATAACAAATGAGACCAAGTATATTCATTCTACATGTACGAGCACAATATATATGGAGACTTTGACAGAAATCTGGATGACAAAACCTTCCAAATTTGCACAGTGCACACTCCACCACCGCAGTGAGCACAGGCAGACCAAAACTGCAGGCAGCGCCAGGCCACATTTATCCACCAGTTCACTGTCCAACTGGTCAAGGGGTGCCAGATGGCTACTTTGCACTTGGTAATCATGGGATCTTGACCCTTAACCTTTCGGTAAGAAAAGAAAAGGAACCGAGATACCATGCAGAACTAGAACTGTACGAAGTGCTTTGAGGTGAATGACATCGGTGGTCTTTGTTTAATTCTTCTAACAGACAGTGGTGATCACCCAGCCCTATCAACATTTCCTTATCAACGTGGGTAAACAGTCTCTATGCATCCAGTTTTCACTTAGCAAATAATTTCATCAACATGTGTTCCAACCAGTCAGTAATAGCCACACCCATGCCCTGCCCCTTTTCAAGCCACAGCTGCAGTGCTCTTTTCTCCAGAGGTAAGGTACAGAGGCTTGTTTGCAGCCTAGGTCTGTGACGTCATCTCTGTGCACTTACCCGGTAAGTGCATGCCAGACAGTGCTCTTACCACAGTCTGGGCTGCACTTACTGGGTAAGTGCACGGAGATGACGTCACAGACCTAGGCAATGAACAGGCCACAGCTGCAGTGCCAGAGCACTGCAGCTGTGGCCTGAAAGGGGCAGGGCGTGGACGTGATTGCTAACATTGTTATTGCTAACATATTGAAGTAATTATTGCAAATATAAATCTAAATATTACACAACGTGAGCACTAATGAAATCGGCGATGTAACAGAAATACAGAACAAACTTTCAACTAATGCAAAAGGTGAAAGAATAACAGACATACAAAAAAACTTATTTTACAGATAAACCAAATTATCCGCGGGCTTTACAAGGCACAGCCGATTCCGGTTCACACGCCACTCGTAATAATTTACTGTCATCATGACCTAAATCCTCAAAGCCCGACATTTTGTGTCTATTACTAAGTACTTTAGAATACGACGATGAGTGCATTGTAATCATGTGTGGACTGTCTTGGTTGTTTGTTGCAGTTTTCAACCGAGCATACCCTTTGACCGGCAGCTGGCTAGTCGTTCATGGCGCCCAAACTGCCATGCAGCTGACTGAAAGTAGGTCAAGACTGAAGGACGAGACCGACTTTCAGCCAGCCGCATTTCAGTTCGGGCACCAGGAACAGCTAGCTACCTAGACCTAACCACATTGGTGTTGGCAGACTGGAGCCTCTGCAGACTGCCATTAGAAAACACAGTTGCAACAACTGTTCATCATTTAATAAGTTCAAGTATGTTATGGTCCACAAAACAATGAATAATAACACTGACGCAGAACTAACAGCTACCTCCCATCTTTGCATACAGACTGCCACCAAAGTATCCATTCACTGGCGTTGTGGCTGCATACAGGAAAATAGCAGTACTCAGCAGAGAACCACGTCTGCAACACACAGTGCAACATGGAGTTTTACATCGCTAACAGAACTGCAACAATTACATCAAACTGAAAACATGGTTCTACATTATTATCATTATTAACATGCAAACATCGTTTTTACAGTCACTTATCTGGATAGCCTGCATCAGCCTAGTTACCCCGTAAATCATGTGACAGACAGACAGACAGACCTGTTCAACAGCCCTATTTTCCAACACAACCTGCGGAAGATGGCACTATTAAGGTAAAACCAATCTGGACTTTAATGAAGCAAGAGATAATGAGGCAGCAGTTGCATCAGCTGGACAATATTCAAATCATTCACACCTCGCTCCAGACAGATAACCATGCCAGCACCTCGTGACTCAATCTTTTTACAGGCCAAATGCTCTTCCTGACACCCAACGAATATGTACGGGGACGGTGTAGGTAACACCATTGAGCAGAACTCTAGCATCTTCTCCCTAATCTGAATGCACTAGTTGCCTTCAGGGCTTTGATACTGTTGGCTGGGCGGCAGGAAGGGCATCGGGCCTGTAAAAAACATGGGGGATGATGGAGGTGGGCACTGCTTAGTCCGGATGGAGTGGCGCCCAGCCAGATGGTAGGTGTGTCTGCCTCTGTTAATCTTGCCTTGCACCATGAAGTCCAGAAGTTCTTCTCGACATCGGCTCACCGGGTGGTCCCGGAAAAAGGGCCATAAAACAGTCGTGGTGTGGTGGTGGTGGTGATGCCCAACCAACAGCGTCCAGCACTGAAGAGGTGAATGGTGCAAAAGTTTTGTACGGCCAACTCTTGCTTCCAACACGGAGAATCACTTACTGCATCTCATCGCTCCTTTACACTTCCTTCAGTGCTCTGACACTGTTGGTTGGGTCATTTGACCTGTAAATCTGTCACCAATATGACCTATAATGTATTTAGTGGGACGTTAAACCTTACTCAATCAATCATCACTCCTTTACCATTCAATGACTCCTAATGGTCGCTCCATTAATGCCGGCTCTCTGATGTAACAATGCTAGTACCCATTACAGTGTAGACATAATGACAGAGGTAGCCTATTCACCATCCATGCTGTCTCCCAATCAATATCAGCATGGAAACTGGAAACCAGCAATGCTAATGTACTCACATGGTATATTCATTTTGCAGTCAATACACCGAAACCCCGTGACCTACTCTTTGACCTTGTCTCCATGCACATAACTGCCATAGTTGTATGAGGTCTCCTTTCCAGCCAATCACTAGGGAAAGGTACTGAAGACCCTGAATGGCAGTAAATTCAAACTTACCATGCTATTAATTTGCAACCCAATTAACCACATTAACCAGCAAAGCACATCAAAAGTCACAGCAAACAAAACTAGTTTCAGCAGATGGCAATAACTCCTCCACCAGACATCTACTGATAGAACCTTCAGTGTTCTCACAGCTGGTACGATGCACACAATCCAGGTACTCACTCCGTGTACAGCTCGCCGACGATGGCAAACACGATGGTGCACAGCGAGACGAGGGAGACGTGGTAGCCAGTGCCGATCAACGCCGTGAACAACAGGCGATGTGTCGCTGGACGGAACACGTCGCCGTGAATCTGCTTCCAACCGTACTCGTCTCCCAGATCACGCTCCTGGCAAATCAGTTTCAGGTGCATTCTTACAGACATCTAGCGGCTCACCCTCACCTTCTACAATACGAGTTTCTGTACAGTGGAGTAGCAACTTTATGCATCACGTACTTATAGCGCGTTAGTGAAAGCAGAAAACAGCAGATACAGGAAAGCACTGGAACGGTGGATGAACTCTGAAAGCTGCTGTAAACTGTGTGCTTTAACTATAGCATTCTAACGTCAGAGGTGGCAAAACTTCTGTGCTGGTTCTAGCTCAATTTCATCAATGATAGTGTAATGTACCATACACTTCAATGCATTACATTTCCAACTATGCTTAGACTACGACGGACTACAATTCACAAGTGTTATATTAAACAAACATACAAAAACTATTAAATGTCACTCGTACAGTAATCGCTAAATACATTTTCCTTAACTATTTCCTCATTTCTACATCCGTCGAGGTACTGGCGTGGCTATCTGTCTGGCGCGAGGTGCAAAGATTTTGCATATGGTCCAGCTGATGCCACTGCCACCCCATCATCTCTTGCTCCAGTAAAATCCAGAATGGCTTACCTTTCTGGTGCCGGCTTACCCAGGTTGTCCTGAAAAAAAGGCCATTAAACAAATGTATTAGTAGTAGTAGTAGTAGTAGTAGTAGTAGTAGTAGTAGTAGTAGTACCGGTAGTAGTACATCTGTAGTAGTAGTACATCTATCTGTTACAAACTAATGTACCAAGTTCAATACAGATTACTCATTATACTGACAGACAGACACACAAACAGACATCTACAAAGATAACAATTCTGTTTGCTGGCTGCCACATAAATGCTGGATACTGAGTAATAACAAGAGCCTATATATAAGTAATATATACAAATATAAAGAATACCATATCATCTCCATCTTCCTCCTTGCTGTATCGCGCATAGTCTTTGCGCAACGTACGCATTAAGATCATGCTGACTAAGCCAACAAGGAAGATAACCATCATAAACGAATTGAAGATTGAAAACCAATGGATCTACATACGAAAACATTATATTGCTGTGTTATGCCACCAACTGATGAATAACACTTAACTTTAAAAGTGCAAAAAGACACCACACGTATAACGAAAGTGTTATTAGCAACAGTCAGAAGCAATGTTTAAAGTCTTCATAATTTCTAGTGATACTTTCATTCTGAATATGGCATGAAGATGGTGAAGGTAACACCAGTGAGGAGAACTCTAGTGTTTTCTCCCTAATCAAAGTTCACTAGTTGCCATCAGCAGGTTGGTTGGTTGGTTGGTTAGGATTTAACAGTGCTTTTAACACAAATTTGGTCATATCACACTTTTAAGGTAAGCTGCCATCAGCAAATGCATCCGAGCAGTAAAACATAGCTCCAACAAAATCCTCCAGTTCTTCTCTGCCAGACAACACAGTCTGGGCTGTATGATGGCTGCAAAATGGTTATGTACAATCATTGTGAAGCTGTAGTTCAGACAATCCAACAGCATTATATGACATAAGACTGTTTTCAGTAACTACAATCACTACTAAACAAAGTTGCCAAATCCACGACTTTTAATGGCATGCTTAAAATAAATTATCATACAAGTACTATAAAAGTAACAGGTATCATGAAGAACAGTCAGTTGTTAATCATAATATCCAATCACATGAAAAAAACAAAATTATCAGCAGCATATGCAAATGAAAATTAACTGATAAACACTACGAGACAATCTAACACAATTCAATTCATGTTTAACAGTGAAGCAGTTACGTACTCGATGCTGAAAGAAATTTGGATCCAGGTATTTGTCAAAACGATCGGCAAAATTAATGCTGGACTTCTGCCACTTTGCCTGACATATCACCAAAAGGCTTCAGTATTCACAGACAAGACCACAGTACGTAATGCAGGCATTACCAATGTAGTATAAATACACCTGCTATTATCAAGAAAAAACACAAATGTAATCTAATCTAATCACTTTGATCTAATGCCAGTTCCGCTGCCGTCAGCCTATATCAGCCACTGCTCAGCCGTTGACAGTTAAATTCCTTAAAAACAACCGCCTCAGATCATTGTGAAAATCTTATCAGTTATTCCTTACACAAACGCACAGCCCTTCTTAAAAGTCCACAAAAATCCATCCACACCATCTCACAGAGAGAAAGAACGAATACACTCACATGCATTACCTAAATCACATCTGATTTTGCAGATGTAACAGAATCACAACTGAGCAGTGAACACAGACAGAAAATACCTCATAAGTGAACTTCAGCTGAACATTCGGCTGCAATTTGACTTTGGATTCACTCGTCAAGTTGACGTCAACAATGTGCTTTCCATTGTAGCCAATGTCCAACTTCTTGTGTGTCCATATATGCACATCTTCTCCATCAATCTCTCCAACAATACCTACAGCATCACACATCACAGACGCTTTATACAAGAAAATTATGCCGACGTCATGACTAGACAGCTCACAGTGAGCCGGCAGTTTTGTGCCAACAACAAAGAACATCTGAACTGATGATTAAAATTTTAACAAACTAGAATATGGCATGGGACAATTCCCAACGTGATGGCCGTCCTGCCAAATATAGGTGGTGCCCTCTGTTCAAGCCGCAAAGTTTGGCTGACGCCCACTACTAGAGTGCCATGCAGTAACACTGCCAAGGCGCGAAACCTGTTGAAATTTGCTGGGTGCCCCAAACCAACGAAACAATCCCAGCCACTAGTAAGCCATTCACCATATTGTAAGGACACATGCAGAAGATATTGCTGTTTAACGAGTTTTTTCCGATTGTCAATACATGCCTTAGTTGTGAAGATACACCCCGACAAAGTTGTGCAATGGTGCACAGGTGGTGATTTTTTGCATCCTGTATTTCCAGCGAGCCACGTGCAGCACATTTCAGACCTGCATTCTAAATTCGCACTAAGGCCACACATGTGTACAAGTATGGTAGACATCCAATCTCCGACAGCTGAGAAATGGCGAGGAAAAAAAGAAGGAAGAAGAAAGAAAGCACAGGGCAAAAATATAATCGCCTGCCGTATTACACAGGGCGGCCATAATTAATACATGCACAACCATTTTACAGCCGTTCTTCACGTTCAACAGGTTTCACTAATCACTATGGTTCCCAAAGATCTTCCAGAAAACAATGACAGAATGATGGAATAGCATTTCTTTTACAGGCCATCATGAACAAACAGTGTCCAAGCATTCAAGGCCTTACTACTATTACTACTACTACATCCGTTTAACGGCTTTTTTTCCAGGACAACGTGGGTAAGCCGGCACCAGAAAGGTAAACCATTCTGGATTTTACTGCAGCAAGAGATGATGGGGTGGCAGTAACATCAGCTCGACCATATGCAAATCATTTGTACCTCGCTCCAGACAGATAACCATGCCAGTACCTCACCACTGAGTTTTTACAGGCCAGATGCTCTTCCTGCCACCCAACTAACAGTGTCAAAGTACTGAAGGCAGCACTCAAGGCCTTTTTCAAGGTGCTTTCATATTTTTGTGCCTTACTGACACAAAAATATGAAATCAAACCTAATAAACCTCAGCAGTGAGCAAACATCACAGACAGAATGCCAACAAACAGTTGTAAATGGCTGTAACTGATTCTAAGCACCTGACCTAGAAAAACATGCAACGTTACACCTAGAAACTTAATAGTACTGCCCATTATGTATACTATACTATACCATCTACCAAAAACTCCTCACAGACTTAAATACAAACCCCAGATTGGCAGGTCGTCGATGTACATCTGATACCAGTAATGATTGCGGATGGCATAAAGAAATGCCTGATACCTGTCATCATCTAGTGTAATGCTGCAGTATTCTGTGCGAGGACAATCAGCTGTCACAGCAGAATACAAACATCGACTTGCAAACTGTTCTCTCTATACCTGTTTGTTTGTTCAAGACTAAGACCTCAATCTTGTGACAAAGACCAAGAATTTTTTCTCAAGACCATCACAAGACTGCATCTCAACATCAAAACAAGCTGGATTCTGTGGAATATCTTATACCAGTATATGCAAAATTATCAATTAGTCAGTAAATGCTCAATATGAATATGGATAACAAAACAAGTGGTGCACAGTGGTTATCTTTTAGACAGGTAATACTGGCTCATACACTGATTTTTATCCATATTCATATTCAGAATTTACTGACTAATTGATAATTTTTCAGCACCTCTGAAGTCTTTGACATTCTGGTACTATACAAATCAGATTATTATTATTATTATTTAGCATAAAGGCCATCAAATAAGTTTATTGCTTGTTATGTTGTAATGATCAATTAATCACCAATTTTTGCTGAATTATTTTAACTCATTACTTTCAAGTCATACACATTACAAATATATCCAAAGAAAATAACACACTACAGCTGTCAAATTAACATGTTAAGGAATTAATTGCAGTTTTAACATGATCAGTCCACCCTCTTTTTTGCAGTGCTCACTCTTTTACTCAACCCGAAAATTCCATGCTTTTCAACCAACCAGACACCCCAAAAGTGTCCCTTCCCGTGGGGCCATCAACATCCCCATGTAATAAATGTTCCCTGGACCCATCCAACTCAGCATTCCAAACTGCATCTCGATAAGTTCAGCAGTTTTTGCACAGCTCACAGCAGACAGTCTTTACACTTTACAATGTGCGGTAAAATGTAATTAACGTGCGATTAAAAAATTAATCGCTGTGATTAATGCAGTTTAAATAATTCATCGTTTTACAGGCCTACAACACCTGCATTTAGCAGTGAAAGTTACACAATTAACCTGACATAAAGAAAGAAATCATAAACATTTTAATTTATGACAATGTTATTTTACCAACCTTTGTAGTCAATATCAAGACCACTAAAGACGAGTTCTACGCCCTGCAGTGCCTCACTCAAAGTTTCATGGTAGTGACTAATATCCTTCTTTGGTCCTTCACAGAATGGCAATGAGAAGTATGAGTATGTCTCTTGCCTATTGTGATATGGACCAACAGTGTTCATCCATAAAACTACTTCTTCACCATCTTCATACTGCACAAACAGCATCCACACCTCACTGCCATCACTACCAGCAAATCAGTGCACATACTACTAGTCTACTACACATACTACTACACACACTACTACAATCACTTCTTGCCTAACTTGCCTGTATTCTCCCGTACTACTCCAGGTTAGCTTGGCTCCTGCCCACAACCAAAACATGCACCTACATTTTAATGGTCATGTATTAGGTCAGGCTTGGTTAGCCAGTTCCCCTCCATTTCCTTCCTCAACTGATTCCCAAACAGAACTTTCAGGGATAAGTGGTGAGGTTTCATGGAGCCAATGCCCTTCCTGTCAGGCTGTCACCCAACCAACAGTGTCAAAGCATTGAAGAAAACTCAAAGTACTGACCCCCAACGAGGGAAACCATCCAATGGCATCACTCTTTTTTCATCCATCACCAGACTGAGGAAACATTTGTTGCTCCCTTCACGATAGTCACTGGTGCCAGGTTTGAGTGCCACAGTGGAGACAGTCTGGCCAAGCATTCGCACTAAAACATATTGTTCTACAGTGTCTCAAGGCCTTTTACATTTTCAGTAGCCCAATCTGCATGCGCTTACATACACACTTTTTACAGTATTATTGCTGCATCAGTACTTCTGTTGCTTTTCACATTGCATTTTATTGTCTTTCTTTGTGTATATGTCAGACAACATTATATCGTGTTGACGTACCAAGTGGCATCTTGATCCATCCAGCCATTTGGCCACAATATACATGGGCCGAAAATTGGGGGGCTGTGCCCCTTTTTTGCAGGAGGGGGCAGCTAAGATGGTGATGAGGGAGACTCTCGATAGATTTCAAGGGTGAATGATCACGAACCTTCACTATGCTGATGACATCATCCTGTTGGCACCTTCGGAGGCAGAACTACAGGAGTAGTGGTGGATCGTCTAGACCGAGTCAGCCGCAAATACAGCCTACTCAAGACCAACGTAATGGCGAGCGACGGCATAGCGTGTCGCATACTCATTCAGAATGAACAACTGGTGCAGGTGAATACGCTCCTGTACCTTGGGTCTCTGATTACACAAGATGGTGAGTGTACGACAGAATTCAGTACCAGATTAAACAGAGGGCAGGCGATCGGGGCATCACTGCAGAAAATATGGAAAAGTCACAGCATACCAATTTCAACGAAGATAAGACTAATGAAAGCGCTAGTGTGGCCTGTTGCCACGAATGGCTGTGAAAGCTGGACACTCGGGAAGAATGAAGAAATCCACGTCTTGAGGCCCTTGAGATGAAAGGATTGAGAAGGATGCTGAGTGTTTTGTGGACAGCAAAGAAAATAAATGAGTGGGTTCTCAACAAAGCTGTAAAGAGGGAACTGTCAGACAATGTCAAAGCAAGGAAGCTAGCATACTATGGTCACACCATGAGGAAAGAAGGGAAATGCCTGGAGAAAGAAAAAATGCAAGGATCAATGCCAGGTGCACGCACGCGAGGAAGACAGTAGTGAGTTCCACGTATGTGGAGCTGCGACTGAGAAAGCCCGCCGTGCGAATTTTGTTCATGTTCTTGCACGACAGCAGCGGAGTGTCGGCAGATCGCAGAGGCCGAACAGGAACAGCAGGCTGGATCAGGCTGTTCAGGAATGATGGCATCGATGATGAAAGCACCTTGAATGTCAGTGTCGCATGGACACCCCGGCACCAGTGCCGAACTGTCTGGACATTTCGCAACAGTGCTGAAGTGTCTTGGGTCCGAATCGTTTCGGGTCCGAAGTGTCTGTACACCACTGACTGTGCTGTCCCATTGTCTGTCCCATCATCTTTTAGTATGACCATTCCTGCTGGTCTTCAGACTTAGCTACGACACAGTCGGTAACTACACACACAAGAAAAAAATTTAGCCCATACCGGTAAGTCAATGTTCAAAGGAACTTGCCTTCAGTGCTTTGAAGCTGTTAGTTGGGTGGCAGGAAGGGCATCCGGCCTGTAAAAAAATATGGGGGGACGGTGGAGGTGGGCAGTTCGGATGGAGTGGCGCCCAGCCGATGGTCTGTGTGTCTGCCTGCCTCTGTTATCTTCCCTTGCACCATAAAGCCCAGAAATTCTCTTCTGGCACCGGCTCACCCGGGGGGGGGGGTACCGGAAAAAGGGCAGTGAAACGGTTGTGGTGGTGGTGGTCAATGAAGGAATGGGGTCGCAATTGTGTTCACTGACCACACCAAACTTAAGTTACGTTCTAACAACAGAAAATTAACTTACAATATGATTGTGTTCGTCGGCTGTAATTAAAGGTATGAGCACTAGGCAGTGAAATAACAGCCGTAATCTCCACGACATTATTTTTCACCAAAACTCTATACACAACTCCAACGAAAAGCAAAATGGCGTCCACTCCAGCCACGTAGGTAAGCAACAAGCCACGCCTTCATTGGAAAGTGTGATAGTATTTTCACAGCAATTTACTGCAACGAACTTACTCATAATTACGTAATGATGCACGTCGTCACCTCATGTGTGCCACCGTAAATCTGCGTATGGTGGTTATGTAGAGTTTCTCGCGCGCGTCGCTGTGTCCCTTCCAGCTCAATCAAAAGAGGGTGGAGTTTAGTTTCTCGCTTGAGAAAGGTACATTGTTTATAAACAACGTTTGATGATAAGAACGAATAAGTTGATGGTTTTTCTGTTACAAAAATGACTGACAGCAACTATGCTCAGAGCATTGAACTTCCTGCTGATCAAATATTTCGAAATTTTACATCTGCGAAGTGGTTTGCCCTGGATATAGGTGAGACCGTTAGTAGTGATGTGTATGACCTGGATCTGGACGAATAAAAAGCTGCAGTGGCCTCCAGAAGATATAGAGAATATATAGCCCGGTCCACTTCACTTACAATCAACGCTAGTGATTTGCAGCATTGCCAGTTAAAGGAACCGGGTACCTCACTAACTGACTAAATTTGGGGAAGAAACCTGAGCATCACCTCCCAGCTTACACTGAGACAGTACAGTAGTAGAGGTCATGCATCTCGTTTCCTACAACCACAGTGCAGCTGTGCTGCTTACTCTAACTCGTTCCTTTCTCGTACTGTCTGGGACTGGAATGTACTGGCGATGGATCCACTCCTTTTTCAGGTAACTGGACACTTCGCCTACGAGACATTTTGCCTACTAGACACTTCGCCTTCGACATGGACACTTCGCCTACTGGACATTTCGGTAATAGACTCCAATGACACCGTCACTGAAACCAGCATTTTTGTGGCTTAAAAACAACATCAGACATCGTTACATATGTATTACTGAAGAAAAAAAATACCGGAGAGTTGAAATTTTGGACGTACGGAACACGGCCCCTACGATATGTGATGACTTGGTCGTTCGGGCACTATGTCACTGCTACGTGTATATAATACTGTCTGGACTTTA
>Ga0056135_10000356_pt1 | contig 12385 bp, 9 predicted proteins | sample WorMetG1aBELIZE1_FD_67481 | JGI IMG/M metagenome (GOLD analysis project Ga0056135, IMG submission 67481) | Marine gutless worms symbiont microbial communities from Max Planck institute for Marine Microbiology, Germany - Inanidrilus... ...
TACTACTACTACTACTACTACTACTACTACTACTACTACCACTATCACTACTTTCTTGCAGCCATTATACAGGACAAATTGCATTAGCCAGCACCACCAGTTAAGAACTGGAGGATTTAGTTGGAGCAAAGTTTTACTGCCTGCATGCGCTTACTGATGGCAACCAGTGCATTTAGATTAGAGAGAACACGCTAGAGTTCTCCTCAACGGTGTTACCTGTGCCGTCTTTGTACCGCTACCCGTGATTGTATAACAGGATATATCAAGCAGCACTATGAAGAATGCTGGCACAATACAAAGTGATAATTTATGGCCGCCCTATGTAATAGGGCAGGCCATATATATTTTCATCCTGTCCTTTGTTCTTCTTCTTTTTTTCTTTCCTCGCCTAATCTCAGCCGTCGCAGATTGGATGTCTACCATACTTCGACACATGGTGTGGCCTTAGTGCGAATTCAGAATGCAGGTCTGAAACGCGGCTTGCTGGAAATGTAGGACACAAAAAAATCGCCAAAAAGTCGCCATCTGCGCACCATCATACGACTTTGTCGGGCTATATCTTCGCAACTAAGGCACGTATCGACAATCGGAAAAAAACTTGTTAAGCTGCAATATCTCCTCCAGATGTCCCCACAATATGGTGAACTTCGGCCTATTAGTGGTTGAGATCGATCCGGTAGTTTGGGGCACCCCAGCTAATTTCAATGGCTTTCGCGTCTTGGCAGCGTTACTGCACGGCAGTCAAGTAGTGGGCGTCAGCCAAACTTTGCGGCGTTGAACAGAGGGCGCCATCTATATTCGGCAGGGCGGCCATCATGTTGGGCCATGGCCCACGTTCTAGTTATGGAAATGTTGTTGTTGTTGCAGCTGAATCGGTTAGTGGTGGTTGACAGTGACGGGTGTGTCGAAGGCATCGTCTCACTTTCTGATATTCTTCGGCGCCTCGTACTCAGCACATCTGATGGATCACAGACTGGTGAGTACGATTCCAGCTCTCTCCGTGGCAGTGACGTTATTTGTCGAAACACTGTCCTGCCTCAAGACAGTGTCAAGACGTTTTCTGATTTTTGGTCCCTCTCCTCCAGTAGACATGATTTGAACTATGATGATTGTCTGGAGGATAACAGAGAAAATTATCAGAACTGTTCTGTGCTGTGTTGTGTACGACAGTTGTACACTGATATGCACACACATGAGCAGTGTTGGTTTAGGTTTATTTTTTGTACATTTGTTTATGTTTAGCATTTTGTGTGTTTTTGGTTTAGCTTAGGCTATTTTGTTCTTGAGTTGTTTGCTTTTCTTGTTTAGATTTAGTTTCTTTAGTACTACAAGCTTGTGGCTTGTGGCGTCAGTCTGAGTAATGCTGCACATGCGAGTCAAAGTCCCCAGTCCAAAACCCCGCCCCGCGGGCCGTGGCAGTCAGGGACGTCTCACTGAGTCAGCTGTCATCGCACACGCCCAACAGCTGCAGTGCGATATACATCACGGGTTGACTATTTAACGGCTTAACTGCCAACGACCGCTGACACCGGATATATCGGTCGCAGCAGCGCAGTCTGTCGCTGGGTAAAGGGTTAATGCTCGCTGAGACCGTGGCACAGACAGGCGGACATGGACAGACGCTTCCGATTATTAGTATATGATGATGCCAAGAGATTGGCTGGGAAGAACGTCTGTGAAATGACGTGTTTTGTGTCGAGTGGGACATACATAGAACCTTAACTCAGTCGTTCAGTCTGATTTTTGGTCTTGAAACCTGCAGTCAGTGCTGCCTGGATCTGAAGATGAGCAGGTCTTATTTAAACATTTTGCCATTCAAATGTGATGCTGTAATGATTAGAGCATTTGACTGGCGATTGGTAGCTTGTGCAGTTGCGCTTTCAGCTGCCAGATGTTTTACTTCCTTTTATGTACCGAGCCTGGGCATGTTGTTTATGTCTTTGCACCCTTGATTTGCTTTTATGCAGATTTGCGTATTCCATCTTTTTAGAGCCCAAGGTATCTGAAGAAGAAGAATGTGATACTTAATGAAGTAGTCTGATTAGCCAGTCTAGAGTCTTACATTAGGTTATTGCTAAGGCGCAAGAAGTTGGTTGACAAGGGATTTGGGAGCCTGCATTCAAGTAGTTTGTTCACAGTGAATCAGCGAGTTGCTAAGCAAACTTATAGTAGTGATATTGACCGTAAATGATTGCTTTCTTTCCATAAATATGCTAACAGCTTGTTTGAGTTGTTCTGGATAGGAAGCGTAGAAAGTTAGTGGTGTTATAGTTGTCGTTATTAAGTTACACTTGGCTGTTCATGCAGTAATAGTGGTTATATGTTTTTGTCATGTAAGTGACATTATTTTTGAGCACGTTATTCATCATTTCAATGCTTTGACGCCATTACTTGGGTGACAGAAAGTGTGTCTGGCGTTTCAAAATTCCCTCCACTTCTCTAGTAAGGAATCCAACACAGCAAGGAATCCAACACAGCCTGGAGACACAGCGAAACAGAAGGCCGGTTAAACAAGGCTTGAAAGTACTAATGGCATATTATTCTATGTTGAATATGATCACTGTTCCTGAATATTTTTAAAGCAAAAAATTTCCAGAAAATGTGAACAGACTGGCTGAGATGAGAAATTGACATTTGTTGCACCGCTTTAAATTAAAAGGATCAGCTGTCACTGACAAACCCGCACGACGCACTGAGTCACGGCGAACATGCTGCAAACAAATAAGGTGGATGCTCAGTGTGATAAACTTGCGACCGAACTAAGTGGCACCACTTCTCGTCAAAAGTGGCCAATTTGTAGCTACCACACCTGCATTTAACCTATCCCACCTGCATTTAGTGCCTCCGCTGGAAGTGAGCCCATTTGAGTTTTGCTCAGATTTTTGGCATCTGAAAACGAGTCCCTGGGCTATCGTGCGGCATTGTTTGCGTGATCTACGTATGGCCGTTTCAGTAGAACACCCACTTGTGACAGACAGACAGACACGATGACAGCTGATACCGATGCTAGCTAGCGTTGCACAGGTAATATAAACCGATATGCAGCATTTGTGTGGAGCCTTTAGTGATGTTCGTTTGGTGTGTTGAAAATCTGTTTGTAGAGAATTCCGATGTTTCCACATTCTGTGAAGTGCTGGACGTGTAGAGTGTAAAGTTGGCACGGACTGCGTAAACATCTGCGTGAAGTTGTCGTCGCTGGTCGGGCATCTTGTTGACCAATTCATCTCACCACTGCTGCACTTGATTACTGACTTGTTTACTTACTTATTTGGTTATTTGTGCACGAACCATGGCTTTACGTTGTCATATCGTTGCCGTTGTTTGCTAGCAGGGTGTCATGTCTGACACCAGTAACCATTCATAGCCTAGACTACAGCTTCTTGGATTTGTTAGTAATCTTTGGCGACCTTTATTACAAGAATACCATAAAACTGGAATATAATGAAATGTGAAAATCGGTGGTTTTTATTTTTAACACATTGCAAAGTCTGCAGACCAGTACATGATACGTGCAAGGATTTTATAATGTCACGGCCACAAGTGCGATTTCAGTCGGATTTAATCGTGGACAAATATGTGATCATTTAAAACATTTGGCATTTAGCACATTTTTTGGCATTTAGTTAGTGATAAATACGAGGGTTGTTCCAAAAGTTTCCGGCCTCACTGGGAAATATTGGGTAAAAATTAAATTCATTGCAACAGTCTAAAAGACAATTCATTTACATAATTATAGATGTAGGTGACGTCATTTTGATGTTGATTTATTACGAAATTTAGCAGACGATATTTGCTATGGTAGAAAATAATGTAAATATGGATAAATTTCAAAAATTCACAGTTATAAAATATCTGTTCCTTAAAGGTGGGGTCCCGTCAAACTTTGAAAAATTGGATGGATGTCTGCCGTGAATTCTACTTACAGAAAAAGAATGTTTTGGCGACAACGTTTGAATGTACGATGCATCAGTTCCATGAAAATTTGAATTAAAAATTTTGGGTGACGGAAGGCAGTGAAACAGACAGTGGTTCCAAGTGGAACCGGAAAGGGAAGTAGTGAAATAGTTTGTGTTATATATTCTGTTGTCCTTTTTCCTGTTTTGCTGTTTAGTTTTATATTTGCATTTGTTATTGTTACATTCTGGGCAAAAAAAGAATACGATGGTTTATCGTTGTGTTAGTAAATGTGCCGGTCGAAGCTTTTTACTGGGGCGTCTGACGGCAGACGAACGTAAACATGATGTAAAAATGACGTCACGGATGACCGAACAACAAATGTACGGAAAACCGGATCGGAAACGGAAAGCGAAACGTAATCTATTTTTAGGAATTTTCTCTGCGAAAATGTCATGAGAATAATGTTCTTTTTTAACGCAAAATTCAGTTGTGAATTTTAACAAGCGGCTTGTTCGTCAGTTATTTATGTAATTGTCTTTGAAATAATGCAATAAAAATATAGCGCACTATAAGACTGGTATACAAAAGCTGCAGAAATGATGGAACAAGTGCATTGAAGTTGGCAGAGATTTATGTGGAAAAATAAACTAGTCACTGTTGTTGTTGTGTTGTGTTTCTTTATATATGAGGCCAGAAACTTTTGGAACAACCCTGGTATGAGTATGGTTTTTGGGTTACAAAATGTGGAACATCGTGTCTAATTTCGGTTCTAGAAACATTTCATGTTATGTGCATAGTTTTATGGTATTCAGAAGCAGTTACCTAGCCTGCATGTAGCGCTACAGCATAACCACTATAACAGTATGTAGACTGTATGTAGACTGTGATCTGTGATTGGATTTGTTTACTGTTTGTAGACACAGAATAGAGAGCTGCATGGGGACAACTTTTTCTCGCCATATCCGTCAGTTTCCCGCCCCCCGCCACTGCATCTTCGTCACCTTCATCTGCATCCCAACGCATCGGTCCCTATCTTCATCTATCCCCATCCTCATGCACATTTTCACATGCTTCGTGTCATCCACATAATTTTTAAAGTCATGTTAATGGTAATTTTCATGTACAAACTGTACACCAGTAGCTGTTTTTTAAATATCTCAAATATGCCACGTGGCTATTTCTTGGCCGTAGGTCAGATTTTTGCAGCCTTTAGTTCACCAGGCTCGGTATTTGGTACTTTTTTCCTATCAGTCGATTATGCTTTTTTTGTTAGGGATGTCAAATTAACGCATTAATTAACATGTTAAAGAATTAGTGTGACTTAAAAATTAATGCCACTCAAAATTTTAACACAGGTGGAATCATCATGACTCCCAAAAGGCAACACTCTGCACAAAACCATGTTAGATGACGCATAGATTATTATAATCGGTCCAACCATTTTCTGCACAGCTTACCTTTTTACTCAAACCCAAAAATCCTATGCTTTACAATGCTTTTCAATCGGCTGGACACCCCCTAAGTGCCCCTTCCCATGGCGGCATCTACATCCCCATGTAATACATGTTCCCTGGATCCACCTGACTCAGCATTCCAAACTGCATCTCGATTGGTTCAGCTGTTTTTGTGCAGCTCATGGCAGAAAGTCCCTGTATTACAATGGGCATTAAAATATAATTAATCCAGAAGTTCTCTTCTGGCACTGGCTCACCCGGGTGGTCCCAGAAAAGGGCTTTAAAACGGTTGTAGTGGTGGTGTGGTGTGGTAATCCGCGATTAAAAAAAGTTGATCGTTTTACAGGCCTAATTTTTGTCGAATTATTGTCTCCATTTCCACTGCATTACCATGAATCTCTCTGTCCTCATCCATGTTTTTGCCGTAGACTGTGTACCCTTCCCTCAGTATTACTGCATCTTTTGTTGTTGTTTCTGCGGGTTTAATGTGCTTACTGCAGATTGCCCATCGTCGCTGTCCCCATGCAGATATCTAGCACGCAGCTGACCAGAGTCCCAGATTGTTTCATATTTGCTTGATTTTTCCGGTACATTTTACTGTGTATATTTCCCGCTGTGATCGTTGTGTTTAATTTGTGGCTTTTGTTATAGACTCGTTGTCCCATACCCTCTGATGGCACGTTATGCTGTGTCGAATGTGGATTGTCGTGCCAGTATTTGCCAGCTTGAGTATTAGTATTTTTTCGAGGACGGTTTTTGACATCGCCGTATTTTCGCGTATCATTTCTGTGAAGTATTGTGCGGAAATATGTTGTTTCTTGTATCGTGACTTTTCGTTCATTTGGAGCGTTGAAATACGTACCCTGCAGAATTTGTTGCACTTGAGTTAAAATTGGTTGTTGAAAATGTGTAGCGTTGTGGGTTTTGCTTGCATTGCTCGGTGTTGTGTGGAATTGTTGGGCTTTCAGACGACGACGGATTCATCGTTGGCGTGTTATTGCCAATTTGCAGGGTGGTCATGACCACTTTTTGGGCAGATTAGGTGAAAAATCTTGAAGCAAGCCATAGTACCCTGATCAATCAAGGCCCTGTGGCAAGGATATATTGGGTTCTTCTGGAGGTATTTAGTGTCTGCTGAAAAAAAACTAGTTTAAGTCTAAAATGGTTCCATCTGAAGCGATTTTAGCTGGTTGATCTTTAAAAGTGGGCACTTTTAGCGATTATTGTAGGTCTGAGGATGTTCCAGCTTCTCTCGTAATGAGCATATTTGATTTGAAGCTGGAAAACTGTTTTAAGTGTTTTAAAACTAGTTTCTTTGTGACTTCAAACAGCTAGTGTGGTAATTGTAATGAGACATTCCTGTGTGTCATTTTGTATGCGTTTTAAAAGCTTCTGGTTGACAGCTTTGAAATTATGACATGTCTGGATGGAATGTATACCTTATAAACGTTCTATCTTATGTAGCATTCTTCTTTTCAGTCATGTAAATATTATTTGTTAAATACTGTAAATGATACTAATACTGACCTCGATTTGGATAACTTAGTACCAATAACAACATTGGCAATACTTCTCACTCTTGTCTACCAGCAGTTGTAATATTTATGAACTCTTTTGACTATCGTTCTTTTTTGGTTTATCACTGTTATTATTATTAATCTCCGGAGTTGCATTTTGGCTGTAGGTATCTTTAAAGTAAGTACTGAAGTATTATAATTTTCTGGCAGTTTGCGACGGTAAAGCTCGTGCGCCACGAGCGAAAATGATTGGATGATGTCTGTTGAAGTTGCGTTGTGCGTGCAAGATGTGTGGAGTGACGTACGTGTAGATAGTGTTTCCTGTGCATATATTGCGCGTGACTAACTGATTTATTTTGTACGGTGATTCCTCACCGTGGACTGCTGCCAAGTTACAGTTTCACTGTCGTTTATGTGATACACGTAGTCACTTAGACTTGCCACATGCGACCAGGCCTTTAACGTAGGGCCGCAGAGCGTAGAGTTTTTGTGGTTTTGCGTGACAGGCACATGTATGTAGTATTTTCTGATAATATTAGTTTGAGTAATCGTCTGACATTTGCTGTTATATATCTTGGACAGGCACGCGTTGTTCCGTTGTAAGTTTAGTCAGTTATTTTTTCTGTTTTCTTTGTTGAATATTTGTTTAGTTGAAGGTGGAATTAGGCAGAGCTGAAGTCAGTACCGGCATGATGAGGTGGATGCATGGTACGTCATTGAAATAGCCCCTCAGTAATGTTGAGGAACTTCTCAGTCACTGTGGTAGCCAAAATATTGTAGACTTTATCAAAGGTATCAACTTGTATGATTAATCATAATGCTAAAGGCACAGTATAATGTAAATTATGTTGAAAGTACTGTATCCTAACTTGGTGAAATCCGAATGCTGGTCAAACAACAACAGAAGAAACTCTATGTTGACTGCAGTAATACTACCGTAGCCATGGCAATACCATTGTGATCACAATAATACTACAGGAATGGGGACGTATTATGTGGTAAAACTGCAGTGATGAGGACAAGAAATTCTGCCGCCATGTTTTAATATATTACTAAATATACTGGCATCCGAGTGATGAGCTGCTGGCGTGGTTATCTGTCTGCAGCGAGGTGCAAATGATGCCACTGCCACTCCATCATCTCTTGCTTCGTAGAAATCCAGATTGATTTCATCTTTCTGGTGCCGGCTTACCCAGGTTGTCCAGGAAAAGAGGCCATTAAATGTGTATTTGTCATTTTGATACTGGCATGGGAGAGAGGGGGTGAAAAGAAAGCGACAGCTCTTTCCCCGAGGAATTCAGCAATGGAAGATGATTATGGGTGATTATCACTGGTCGTGGTCACTGCTTTGAGTTCCATCTAGTTCTTTGACAACGTTGGTCAAGTGACCGGAAGGGCATCTGACCTCTAAACAAGAGCTCAGCAGTTACTGAGATGGGCGACCGTTTGGCCACAATAGACATTGGACCAAAAAGTGGGGGAGGGCTGCTGTGCCCCTTTCCGTGGGGGATGCTTGGTCCCCATCTAACACAACGTCGCCTGGGCCGATTCCTACCTCCGTGCCAAATTTCATCTTGATCCATCCAACCGTTGGGCCACAATACATAAACGTCACGGACAGGACAGACAGACAGACAGCGATCGGATAGCATAGGGTGAGTCGTTTTACAAACTATCGCCCAAAAACCTGTGCCATTTAGCCGTAAAGTATTCTTGTAGAATAAGCAGAGGAAGAAAACCCAGAAAAATACACTAGTTGCTGCAAAAAAAGTAGCTCCTTGTGAGTTTTGCTAGTATTTCAGCCGTCAGTTAGAATTTTCGTACAAAACTTTACATGCATATTTGGAGTTCGTCTCTGCAGAGATTTGCCCACTGTGCACTGGCTCTCATAATATTTCACAAAATTATGCAATTTTGAACGTAACAACCTTTCAGTTTCGACATCTTAAAAGCGTCTATGCATTGAAAGAGCAGAATAGTGTCGTTAGCGTCTAATCTGTCCAGAGCTATGGTTAGAGGCTAGACTTGGGTCAGCCCCACAGTTTGATGAGTTAAGTTAATGAGAGGCTCGGCATGACTGAACCGTCCTGGCTGTAATAAGCCTGATGAAACTAGTTAGGATGCCATTTGTATGTTTAAAATATTATTTGCTACCAGTGGGATGTGCGCTGTGCATATACTGATATTTAAATTACTCCGGGAGGAGGGGGGGGGCAATTTTGAGCTTTTTCTTCACCCCGCAGAGGGGCACGTTGCATTGGGATACATGGCCATCCTGCCAGTTCTACAGCGACTAGTTTTTGGGCAGTCGTTTGTTGGGCCCATGTCTACTGTGGCCAAACGGCTGGATGGATCAAGATGCCACTTGGCACAGAGGTAGACCTAGGCCTAGGCCACATTGTGTTAGATGGGGAACCAGCTTCCCCCTCTCCCCGAAAGGGGCACAGCAGCCCCCTCTCTTTCAGCCTACGTCTATTGTGGCCAAACGGTCGCCCATGTCAACTACGGCTGAGCTCTTGTAATTATTCACGTCATCGTGGCTGCTGTACAGCACATAGGGGTAGTTGGTGTGTGCTGTTGAGTTTAACTTACTTCGGCAGTACACTGTGGCGATGGAAACGGAATGCAAGAATGTGGATATATGGAAGCGAAGTAGTGACAAAATGTGAAAATAAAATGTACATTTTAAAAAAAATGGTGGAACCATTTAAAACAGAGAACCATGCATCAGTCTGTTATTGTTGGATTATTATCTTGTTCACTAGGACATATTGCTCATATAATTGTTCTAGTAGTTCTCTGTAAACCATACTGTGTAAATGTTTAATCAGTAGTGTTGTTCTGTTATACCTGTAAAAGTCACCATCCACATGGCATGGCCATGTCTCGACTGAAAATTTTTTTCTTGGTTTGCTGTATAAATTGCCGAAATGTATTCAATGAATTCTGTTGTTGCATAATAGGAGTTGATAGACTTTGTGCATTTGATTTCATATTTCATTGGTGGGACACCGCTAAAAAGAATAATACAAGTTTTGGTCAGTCAACAGAAGATGCACGGATCTCAAACAGATGGAGAAGAGATTGAGCTGGAGCTGGATAATCCAGGATCAAGTGGAAAATGGCTGATAGAAAGAATATATGTGAGACGAAGCTTGACTTGATACTGACTGAGACGGTCCATTTGATGTAACTGTTGCTGGGACCGTGTTGTTGTTGGTTGCTGAGATGGTTCAACTGTACGGAACATTAAGCACAGTTTGACAGCATAGAATATTAAACACTGCATGTACAGACGTACTGTGCGGCTGACTGTTTTTGATACACCGGATTAGCGATAATCATGTGCATGTAATTTCCAGATAATTTAGCAACGGATGCTGCTGTACATATCAGACTGCATGATAACGACCTGACAGCGTCGGTCGTAAGTTCCGCTAAATGCATATTGTTGCCAAGCTGATTCGTGGCATTTTCCTACGGCAAAAAAATGAGTCGATGGACTGAATCGTTTGCTACTATGTTCTTGGTCCAAACACCAGTTTCTGCTGTTTTGGGGCATTAGGATTTCTGCATAATGATACGGAGATTGCAAGCAGCCTAGCAGTATTATGTTTGCAACTTGAACTTTTGTAAGACTCGCTGCTTTAATGGCAGAGGTGACAATAATAACAAGTGGTCAAAGTAATTTGACAAAAAGTTTGCATCGCCGCCGCACACGGAGTGGTCCCTGCACTTTACAATGGGCCGCCCTTTCCTCCCTCAAAATTGCCCCTTCCCGTGGGCGATCTGGATCCCCATCTACTGCATGGTTTCTTCGACCCATTTGAGTTCACAACCCAAGCGGCATCTTGACCAGTTCGGTGGTTTTTGCAGGGCTCATGATCCTGACAGACCAGCAGACAGACCGACAGACCACGCTACTCCTTCTGTAACCATAGTCCACATCTACCTAGTGCTGCGATTCGGCCTAACAATAATAAAGATTTATAAAACGTACAGTCACTTAATGACTGGACTGAACTGAATGCTGTATGATTCGTACACATGTCTTGTGTTTGACTGCGTGTTTTCTTTAGTATGATACTTGCATCGCTAGCAAATAGTTAGCGTGTTTGTTAGTGGCAGTGCGGGTTTCAGAGGATGGACAGGGAAAATTGTGGTACGGTGGGGTGGCCCCCGAAGTTTTTTTTTTACTATTTTCGTGCAAAATCCTGCATTTCTGATGCACTTTGGATCAGAGAATATGCTCCTCAATGGTTGTTTACCGTGACTTTCTTCAGTCACTTTCAGCAAGATTGATATAACAGTCTCTGGGTCAGAGATATTGCCTTGACCCAGCTTGTCTAAAACTGCGGTCAGATGACCCGGCTGATCTGATAGCCCCCCTGCCACTGGTTTTTGTAAGTGTAAAATAGCTGCAGCTGATGCTCGGTACGTGCCAGTGATTAGGCTGCAGCTTTGACGTACTGGACCAGTTCAGTGAACGGTGTCATGAGTAGATTTTTGACAGGATTCGGATTGTGTTTGCTGCCAAGAACACGGGGACAGATGTATCCGCAAAGAGATCCATAATCATCGAGACCGGGACCTAAATTTTGGTTGGGATCTGAACTTCTGAGATGGGTCTTGACTGAGTTGCCTCAGGCCGGTGTCGACAGAGATTAGAATGAGTAAGTGTCTCCGGAGTCTCACAGATGAATTTTGGTCGACAGAGGTAATGTGCACGTTGCAGTAATCCACCCAGGTCTGTATCGTTGGACACTGAAACGGTTGCAATGCTGTATAGCACCGTTGATTATTGCATTATTGCAGTTAGGAAACCAGTCTGTCTGCATATAAATTCTGGCCTCAGTTGTAGATCAACTACAACCTCTGTAATTAATTACAATGTAGCAAGACAAGTCTAGACAAGACCTCTGTCCATATCGTAACATTCCTGTTAATGGAATCCGTTATAAATTGTGTGGTTACAAGAAAAATGATTATATTTTTAAATGTCGTTTTCTGTGATGGTTTGTAAAGACTGCGTGTAAGAAATTTTGATGTTTAAAATTGTTACAGTCTGTATATTTTGACTTCGTAAATTATGATTTTCATATTGGTGTATTGGTATTCATAAACAGTTTGCAACTCTGCATGCCACCAGGCATAGTTACTTACTGAATTGGTCCATTTGATACGTGTATAATTTGCTCGTTTTGCAAGTCAGCTGTTTATACTTGTACATGTTGTAATATTTGCACCAACAAAAATTTCCAGTATATTACTGAGTTTTTGGATCTTTTGTTGTGCCAGAATTTTCAATTTAGGTTCATAGTGCCAAGGATAATGGCGACGGTCAAAGTATGAATGTGGCCTGTGGAGCCAAGAAACTGTAAAATTTTGGGATCCAAGTCCAATGTGACCCGGGGCACCGTCGCCAGTCTTCATAGACCCCCTCGGGATGGTCATCATAAACTGAAAAATAACTAGAAACCGTAAGCGTCGCCGAGCCGCTGCAAAACCAGCAGCATG
>Ga0056135_10000359_pt1 | contig 12327 bp, 15 predicted proteins | sample WorMetG1aBELIZE1_FD_67481 | JGI IMG/M metagenome (GOLD analysis project Ga0056135, IMG submission 67481) | Marine gutless worms symbiont microbial communities from Max Planck institute for Marine Microbiology, Germany - Inanidrilus... ...
CTAAGGCCGAGATATAGGCTTGTCCATTTGGAGCTTATCCCGCATGGCATGTATATCGGCTGGGGAGCTCAGGGTTATTTAGATATTTCTATGGGAACTCAGGGGCGAAAGGGTTAAGGCTGAGAGAAAATGGATTAAGAGAGTGGAACTACTTGAGGCAAAATGCCTTCCTTCACGTGGCTCTAACTACAACAAAAGCATTGAATAATTCATAAACATATTATTAGATAATAATAATATAAACAATGATCACATCAATGGAGTTCACATGGAAAAATGGCCAATAAAACAGTTGACATGTCTGATTGTGCATGCATGCATGACAATAATAAAAACTAGAAATATGTTCTGTGGAATGTGGTATCTGAGCCCAATATGACCGACACTGTCATTTAGTGTTCACATCACAACTGTTGGCCTATTACAGCAAACAAGACTGCTGTTCAAGCTTGTAAAATGATAAACAGGCAACACTACACACTTTAAAAGTATTGTGCAAATGTGCATTACCGGTAATGTTAATGACTGCAATGGGTGCTAGCAGTCAAGAACAAATGCAAATGCAGTGACATTTTTCCTCAACAGTCAAGTTAGTAAGCAGATAAAGAAAGGCTAATGTCCACTGAGCGATTTCACCATTGGCAATATGAACTGAATCCAGCCACACAAATTCTGCACCAATCACACCTCAGCAACAAGACGACAACCAGATCACCCAGGTTCACATGGAAGAGCCGCCCCGCAGCAAGTAAGTTAGTACCAGTGAGAGGAGCGTTGTTAGGCCGCGCTGTAGCTGCTGCTGACGATGCTGACGAGACACTTGCATCACTGGCTGCAGCCTCGGCCGACTGAGTCACGGAGTTTGCAGCCGCTGCAGCCGCGAGGCTGCTGTGCTTCTGATGCAGACGAGCCAAGTGCATTGCCTGCTGCTGGGCCTAACACACACACACCAACACACATGCTCCATCGGTAAATGGTAATGTCAGGCTTTTATGGGAGGAACTGGAACCACAGACTGGAAGACTCAGACTGTTGGAATATTGATCTTTTAGCTCAGACTTAGCTGAAGTAATTCCAAACACTGTCTAGCCAGGACGAAATTTCAGCCCAGTACTGATGCCAAATCCTGTATAACACATAAAGGAGACAATCTACTTGGCACACTTTAATGATCAATAATGCGTTCCATTGCACAGCATCCTGCACTATTCAGAATGAATCTTTTGAGTACGATTTCTGCCATTTCAACGTGAAATATTGCCATCAACTGCAGTTGATCAGTAGCAGTAACCTGTTGTAGAGAGTCGATGGCGGAGTGCCCAGCAGCCTGCTGTAGTTGCTGGTGCAGCTGCTGTAGTTTCTGCTGGACTAAATGCTGTCTGTTCATGTGATGCTGATGACAACACTGATGATCCAACGTCGCCACTGACGACGTCCCACCAGCAGCCACAGCAGCAGCAGCAGCATTGCCAGAGCCGGCCGAGTGACTGGACACTGGCACTGTGGAAGACTGTGCAGCCTCCTTCACCTACATATCAACAACAGTCAGCTGTAGCAGCAACAACCACCACACCACACCACACCACAACCGTTTTACAGCCCTTTTTCCGGGACCACCCGGGTCAGCAGGTGCCAGAAGAGAACTTCTGGACTTCATGGTGCAAGAGCAGATTAGAGGCAGACATACAGACCATCCAGCTGGGCGCCACTCCATCCAGACCAACCAGTGAACACCTCCACCATCCCCCCAGCAACAACAACAACAATTACTCAAAACCCAACGGTTGCAGATGACAACTAGCAGATAAAATGCAGTGGTGCTAATAGGCCTCTGTTCATATGTGTCTATGTATTGCAATCAATCTCAAGTAGACACTACCCAGTGCATAATACAATACATTACAGTTAATGCACAACAAAAGCTAAAAGGCTGACAAGCAGGCAGCTTAATCTACTCCATGGAACCATAACTGAAAAATTAAGGAAATAAAAATAAACAAGTGGTCAAAGTAATTTGACATAAGGCCGCATCGCCGCCGCACATGGACGGTTCAGTCGTATTCTTCACCCGTTGCCAATGTGCACCCCATATATAGAAAGCCAAAAATAGTTGCCATGGCAACATCCCTTAGAACCTCGAAATCGGCTATGTCTTCATCGGATAGCTTGACCCCGAAAACACACCCCTAGAATCAAACAAAGTGTCGCTAGCTATCATAAAACCAAAGTTATAGCCCATCGAAAGGCAAAAAGTGGTTGCCATGGCAACGTCCCTTAGGTGCAGGGTATCGGCAATATCTGCATTCTGTTGACGGCCAATCAAACCCTCTTCATAACTAACTGCCTAGTCACTATCGTCCACACAAAGGCAGTTAATAGCAATCTTAGTCGCAAAATTGGTTGCCATGGCAACGACCCTTTGACGCTCAATCTCGGCTATGTCTTCGTCGAATAGCTTGACCCCGAAAACCCACCCTTAGAATCAAACTGCGTGTCGCTAGCTATCATACAACCAAAGTTATGGCCCATCAAATGCCAAAGCCAGTTATAGCAAATTGCGTCCCAAAATTGGTTGCCATGGCAACGTCCCTCAGCACCTATTGACCCCCATCTAACACATGATTTCTACGGCTCATTCGAGCCCACAACCCAAACAGCATCCCTATCAGTTCAGCCGTCTTTGCACAGACGACCGTAGAGAGTCCCTATACTTTACAATGGGACTCCCATTCTCCCCCAAAAATTTTCCCCTTCCCATGGGGGGATCTGGACCCCCATCTAATACATGGTTCCCCGGGTCCACCCAAGTTCTCAACCCAAACGGCAGCTCGATCGGTGACAGACAGACCACACTACTCGGTCGGTAAGAATCGGCCGTATCTACGTACGTAGTACTGTGATGCGGCCTAAAAATGAACAGCACAGAAAATCCAGTTCAAGTTGTAGTCTGTGCAACAGTCCTCAACTCCTCATGACAAGTTAAAACAGCAGTCAATGGACATGGAAGCATGTAAATCTTAGGTCGCAAAACGGACATGTCTATCCAAGGTAATGTAACAGCCAACTGAAGCACAACTGCACAGTGCTGATACTGGCAATGCTCACCATGAGCTGAGCCTGCAGCTGATGATGCTCGTGCTGCAGCTTCAGATGCTGCTGCAGTTCATTATGCAGCTGGCGCTGCAATGCCAGCTGTGCCTGAAGATGCTCTCTCTGCTGCTCCAACATTACATTACGTTCCACGTCGGACGCCAGCTGCTCGTTGGCTGCCACTGATCCCGTCTGACTGGCCGTTACACTTGCTCCTGTCAGATCTCCGGGTTTTAAAGGCTTGGCAGTTTGGCCAGGTACTGTCGGAGACTTGGCCGACCGTCTTTGACCTTCAGCACGTTACAGCCAATGTCATGCTAGCACGGCATCACTCCACATAACAGTCAGATGAAAACACAATATGTCAACCTTCAAATTATATTTGAGTTGATAGAAAAAAAGAAGTAGTGCACTTTCTAAGAGACAGTCCCTAAATATCGTTATTCTTACAAATACGCTGATTACAATGATAATGTTTTAAAATGATCCAGGGGCAAGTGTGTCCAGCAGCATGTGGTAGCTTTGTCACAGACCGCTGTCATTATTTAAGCTTTGATGTGTATTTCACACAAACAGACATACAGAAGCAGGACAGGTATATCAAAACAAGACAAAAGATACGCTCAAGACTCCAGAAAAGTTTAGATCAAACTATGTACAACTAACACCAAACTTATTTCTCAAACTGATCAATGATTCACAAAACTGATTAGCAACAAACAGCTGATCTGTTTACATCTGTACTTGTTGCTGATGCTAAAATGGGTGGCACAGAACAGACAATGATGGGAACGTCAAGCTACTCATGCCCTCCACAGACAATCATCCTTCCTATGTAATCGACAGGTACAAGCTTTGACTAGGTTCAGCGACAGGCCAAATCTTGAGTTAATCTCATCCTTACCTTTACTGATGGGTCTCTCTTTAAGTTTAGCCTGTGCCTGCGCAGCTGCAGCGTCCAGGCCCTCAGCCGGAGTGCGTATCACTGGCGGCACGTCACTGCTCGGCGTCGTGCGCTGTTTCTGTGCCGGCAAACCATCCGACTGCATTCCTGAGTCAGCCTGGCTTGTCACATCCCCACACGCATCCTCAAACTTATCTCCCTCCTCCTCCGACGACACAGACACGGACAGGTTGTCCAGGTCACGTACGACATCATCCAGACATTCTGCAGCCGCAGCCAGCTGACTGGCCGCCTCACCGCCTCCAGCCATCTCCTCATCACTTCCACCTCCAGTACGCATGTACGTCTTGAGCTGTTCCAGCACCACTCGGTCCAGCATCGTCTCTCCCAGCACCGCCTTCTCCAGGATGGCAATCGCCAGCTCCTCGTCTCCACGGAGACCGTCGTCAACAACAACCATCCTGGTTGCCGCAGCACTGCTGTCGTCGAGGATATCAGCTCCAACTGCCAGGTTGTTGGATGCCGTACTGGATTTCCCCGTCTGACCATGGCACAGACAAAAAAACAGCCATTCATTGCCAATGCCAGCATCAAATTACACACACAATTACACTACCAGTTTATCAAATGCATGTCCACATTTTCAATACCATATTTATGACTGTCAAACGTTTCTTAGCCAAAAAAATTGAAGAGAGTAAGACCAAGATATAGAGTTGTAGACCAAAAAAAACCTCAACAGGTAGTGCAAAAAAAGACTGTTGGGCCTGGTAATGGAATGGGGATACCATGGGCCGTATGATGATAAACATTAAAGATATTGTACAATACCCACAAAGACAGTGAGTGAATGTTCCTCCTGGTACTGCCTCACCTGGGTTGTCCTGGATGCCTTTAAATGCACTGCTGCTGTTCTTAAGTGAAAAATTACAGCAGACATTTGTTGGCTAGATCTGCCACACTATGACCGACATCAGCTTCTCAGCTACTATTCTGCATGAAATGTGGCCGTACCCCAGTCCGTTCCTGCAGCTCGCGTTCCAGCAGCATCAGTCGATCCAACATCTGCTGTTTCACAACAATCTGCTCCTCGCGATCCAGGGCGAGCAGTTCGCCCTTGCACGCCATCTTGCCGACAAATGCTTCCCAAGATCCATCACCTGTCTCCATCACTCTGCCACCAGCCACGTCCCGCGACACTGGCAGCAACGCCGACTTTTCATTGGCTGCCGCCTTCACAGGAGGACCAATGCCATCAGCCAACTCTCGCCCTATGTACAGACATCATAACAATCATAACCAGGCAACGGCATTCACAGTCTGACAGCAGCATGCAGAAACTACACAGTTCTCAACTATAGTTTAATGCAAACACTGTATGACAAGTGCTGAATGCTTCAAGGATGACAATCTGCTTATTTGCTGACAGCACGTGCAATGTAAGTACAAGCTACAAATATCCTATATTCTTTAAAATAAGGCCCTGCAAGGAGGCTGACAGTCAACGCCGCGTGACCTTGACCTTGGATTGGGTCAAGGTCATATCAACATGCACAATACATAGGACTATCAGCATACACGAGCATATGACTCTAGCCTTTAGACTCAAGCAATAGGGAAATGTGGCCCTTCGAAAGTGCTGTAATATCGACATTCTGCGAAGTTTGAAGTCATGTGATAGCTTACTAAGAAGGAAATTCAGAAATCAGGCTGCGACACGCTGTAGACTAGGTCCCATATAATCATATCAACCAACAGCTGTGAGCTCCATGCCAAAATAGTGGAGGAGATAGACCTAGAAAAGTACAATTTTCAGAACTTCAGAAACTCAGTGGCCTTGTTCTTGACCTTGGATGGGGGTCGAAGTCATACTGGTGCGCATATTTGGTCAAGTCTACCCATACACCAAATTAGACCGAAATCGGAAAAACATTTTGTGGACAGACAGACAGACGTACATACGGATGGAAGGATGGACCTGACTTCTAATTTATTAGGTCACCGCTGAGCTATGACCTAAAAAATGATCAAAATTCTGAAGAAAAAAATATTTGGCCTATATGTATTTTTCAACACAAACTACACTTTCACAAAGCTCTTTCTGTCAAACGCTCTTTGGTACTGACTACTAAGTTCCAGTAACGATGTTATTTCTGCAATACACCAAAGTTTCAAAAAAAAAACTGCAACAGTCACCTATCAAAATTACATGTTAGCAGTACTGTGATACTTTAAAACCCACAACACACAATTCAGTTACACCCACACATTTCTACAATCATTCAACAGGGAACAAATGACAGATGTTAACTGACCAGCATCAGATGTTGCTTTAGCGCGGTCAGTTTGACTGACCGTGTCCACTCTTGCAGCTGCTGGACCATCACCAGAGACACTCTGACACAACACAGGCACTATACATTCACTCATGTCACACTCATGCACCGCTGTACAAGCCACCTACTACTATTACTACTACTACAATCGCTACTACAGCTACTTTCACTTTACGCGCAACACAGGTGAAATAATCTCTCGTTTAACGACCTCTTTTCAGGAAAACTAATAATCAGTAATCTGGCACCAAAAAGGTAAACTATTCTGGATAATGATGCATTCCAGACCTAAACAGATGTTGCTTAATGAAGTTGCTAATATCGCACAGTATGACTTGGTGAATTCAAGGACTTTCAAGCACCTGGCCTGTTTTCAAGTACTTTCAAGGCCTTGAATTTAGGAGAAAAAAATTCAAGTACTTTCAAGGATGTGTGGGAACCCTGTGGATTTTAATGAAGCAAGAGATGATGGGATGGCAGTGGCATCAGCTGGATCATATGCAAACCATATGCCCCTCGCTCTAGACAGGTAACCATGCCAGCAACTCGTAATTCAATTTTTTACAGACTCGATGCTCCTCCTGCTGGCCAACACAACAGTGTCAAAGCATTGAAGGTAACTGAATGTTGATCAGATGGTTCATTAACACCATCTTCAAGCTGCAAGAATAAAGCCATGGCTCAATCAACATTCAACTGTAAAAACTGCGGATACGTGTGTGCACATCACTGTGCACAATTATAGTACACAATACCACACAGAACAGTGCTCATAATCTTCCCTCTTATCCTCCTGGAGAACTAATTACGTGTTAAATGATCAGAGCATGGAGGAATTACCACAAAGTAGGTACCAATCTCAGATATCTAATACAGATACTCTTGCCAGCTAGGTGTGTATATACAATGGGAAAGCAGCACACACCTTGTTACCATGTGATGCAGCATCAGACGACGCTGACACAGTATTATGGCTGGCCGGCCAGTCCAGTAGCAGGCTCATTGTCTCAAAGTGACCGCCCTTCGCTGCCTCCATTAACATTGTCGACCCATCCTGCACGACAGTTGCAAGCACACATGCACCGTTATCAGGAGTAGTAATAATAATGCATCATTTACATTCACCACATTACACTACAGAAATGATGTATGCAACACTGGCGAGAACGCCAGCGTCCTCTCGCTAATCTGAATGTGCTAGCTGCCATCGGCAAGTTCATAAGAGCAGTAAAACTTTGCTATAACAAAATCCTTCAGTTCTTGACATGTATACACATATCAATCTCTCGTCTCTGATATAGCCATATTTGTGCTGAAAAGGGACGTTAAACTCCAACTAACTAACATATCAATATCAGGGTTTCCATTCTGTTACTCCCCCGAATTCCAGGCCTTATCCAAAACATTTCTGCAATCTGGCTACATTGAAATAGCAGCTTTTAACAACCACAAAGAGCAAAAAAAACGAATGGAAATGTTGAGTAAAGTTTATCGTCCAAAGCCAGTAACAGTTCCAAATGCTTCAACTACACAATGCAAACGAAGCATTATATAATGTTGTCAAATATGAACCAATACTATCCAGGACCACAGCATGTAATTTCCAAAATTAAAATGATTTCATAGGACTTCCAGGGCCTGATGAAATTTGACAGAAAAAAATCCAGGACTTTCAAAGAAATTATAACCACCACCACACACCACAACCGTTTTACGGCCCTTTTTCCGGGACCATCCGGGTGAGCCGGTGCCAGAAGAGAACTTAAGGACTCCATGATGCAAGGGAAGATTAACAGAGGCAGACACACCAACCATCCGGATGGGCGCCACTCCATCCGGACTAAGCAGTGCCCACCTCCACCATCCCCCAGGAAGAAAGAAGGAAGAAATTATAAGTGGATGAAGAAAACTGAGGGGAACTGGCTAACCAAGGGTCACATGGTAAATGGCTTGCAAAGTGGAGGTAGTTAAAGTGGGACGATAAAGCAACAAAATTTAGAAAGTATGCAACGATTAGCACCAGAAACAACACATAACTGTTCATTTCAAGAGTTAAGGCTTTCCAGGCTACTGGTTAAGGTCTTTATGTCCCACTCAACACAAAATAGGTCATTTCAGAGACGTTCCCCAAGCCAATCACTTGGCTGGAAATGGAGAGGGGCCTATTCTGGTTTCGGCGCTACATAAATCTGTCACTTACTTACTTAAATAAACACTTACCCACTTACTTACAGCCCCGGACCCACACGGGGCTATGGTACTGATAACCAAGTTTGCAACAAATGGTGGAGGTGGGCACTGCTTAGTGCTTAGTCTGGATGGACTGGCGCCCATCTGGATGGTCGGTGTATCTGCCTCTGTTAATCTTCCCTTGCACCATAAAGTCCAGAACTTTTCTTCTGGCACCGGCTCAAACAAGGTGGTCCCGGAAACAGAGCCGTAAAACGCTCGTGTATATGAATGTGTGAGAAAATATGTTAAAAACACAACAACTATAAAGCATGCAAAAAAGATTGTTTGCAGTCTGTTTTGACTGCAATCTAGGCCGCACACTAAGTTGACCTAATGACTGTAACAAGTCTACCAGAACTCTCAATCTATGTCTGGTAAAGCAGTGTGCACCTTGAGTCTGTGGGCAAAGTCGGCTCCAGAGCGCAGCAGAAACCTCACGACGTCAAGATGTCCGTTGTTGCAGGCCAGAGACAACACCGTGTGATCATTACTGCACGTCATCTTGTTCACATTCGCACCTGACATCACCAACCAACACCACTCTCAACTACGTCCATCATATCCATGTACCACCAGACCACGCGGACTCTTACTGTAGTGCCCTGACTGACTCAGCCTTCCACCATCTGTCGGGGATTAAAATAATTATCAGCTTCTGGGCTGAGTAGTAACAATAAGTGGCAATTGTGGATGTAAACAGTTTCCTTCAGTGCTTCGACACCGTTAGTTAGAAGAACACCTGGCCCACAAAAAATCTGTGCCACTTATCCTGAAAGGTTTTCTTCGAGAACAAGCAGAGGAACAAATGGCTGACAGAAGTAGATAGATGGATAAGCACAGTAGCAGCCAACATGTGTATTCACAGCCCAAGTCAGCTGACGTAGTCTGAGGGCTGGCACTGATTATGCATTCATCAACCGAACCAGATGAACTGTTGCAATGGCTACAGTCAAGATAAGAGCACCATAAACATTCACTACTGTCATTATCATGAATTACTATACTACAGCAATTGCTACTTCTATTATGTCCGCTACACCTTAAGTGAGCAATGCAACATGCTGTGGACATCACAGGCAGACAGGTGAGGAACATCACCAATGAGACGCACAAGACATGCACCTTTGCTAACAAGGAACTCAACAGTCAGCTGATGTCCGTTCTTAGCGGCCCTCATCAGCGAAGTCCGACCTCCTTCCGACTCGTGATCCTACACACACACACAGTCGATCTGAATGAGGACTGACTTCAGTTCCTCACTCTACAGCCCCCCTGCCAATACAGCCAGACAGTAGCATCACACCACAGAACAACCTCCTCATCATCAGAACATACACATACAACTACCAGACTAACAGAAGAGACCATTGGGCAATGTCCAGTGCAATCACAATATCTATAAACTACTGTAGCAAGCCATACTTCTTTCCACTGAACTATTATTGACAGTCCTTCAGTGCTTTGACGCTGTTGGTTGAGCAGCAGGAAAGACATCCGGCCTGTAAACAAACTGAGTGGCGAGGTACTGGCGTGGTTATCTGTCTGGAGCGAGGTGCAAATGATTTGCATTTGCATATGGTCCGGCTGATGCCACGCCCACCTCATCATGTCTCGCTCCAGTAAAATCCAGAATGGTTCACCTTTCTGGTGCCAGCTTACCTAGGTGTCCCAAAAAAGGCCGTTAAACAGATGTAGTAGTAGTAGTAATACCGTTTACAGTGGACGGCACACCCCTTCACCTCTTAAGGAAATGTTGTGCCACTATGCAGACAAGGTATCGCATGCTAGGGGCTTACACACTACAGCTCGAGGAGCTATGTAGGATATCACCATCAAGCCTGTTGCGGTTTACCAAAGCCTCATTGGGGTTATAGTAACCTTGGTTACATGGGGGATGCACACTGGGCCAACATCAAAATGGCCTCAGCGCTGAGCAGTCTGTCCTTCAGGCTGTTCACTCCAAAGGTAAGGTAAGGTAAGGTACAGTGGACGGCTGAGCAGGCATAGTGACTTGAAGCAATGTCACAGAATATCATTAACACTGGACACAGAATTCACTGAAGTGGATATGACAAGAAATCTAGGATACAGCGGCGGTAACTAACCAGTTCAGCGCCATGGTGAATCAGAACCTCCGCAACCTCCGTGTGACCGTTCTCACATGCATACGTCAACGCGGTTCCCTTCGTGAACGTCTGAGCATTCACAGTGGCTCCTGCACACACGGACAAGATAACACCAATCACACATATTATCAGTCTACACCCACTGACCAGGCACTCAAATCAAATGTGCACTGCCACAGTTGATGACAGATATCTGCCATCCATCAACTCAGCCGTCGTTATGGCCCATTATGTCCGTGCTGTTCCACTGTGTCCAAGTGGTATTTGTCTGGGTTACAGCTGACTGACTCAGTTAAGGTTTAAGGTCATATTCATCACAAAACAGGTCATTTTGGAGACGTTCTTACTAGGCAATTTCTTTCTTAGTACTGAAGAAACTAAACCTAACACAATAAAATCAAACAGAGGAATAAAATGGCCAAAAAATGCACAAAAGACAAACCTAAATCTAAAGAAACCTAAACCTAAACTAACAGCTAACTTTAAGAACTGCTCATATGTGCTTACACAATACAGCACAGATTCTGATAATCTTCCCTCTTATCCTCCAGATGTTCATTGCTCAGATGTGGTCTGCTGGAAGGAGGGGTGGGTTACAGTTACAAGCTAGGAATACGTAAAATATAATGAAATGGACACAACAGAACACTACCAACAGAATGGTACATAACAGCCTTTTCCAGCACATGGCTTAGGAGTGAGGCTTATCATACAAGTTTGCAAGAGACATCCTACAGCAGCTCTGAAATAACGCAAGCTGCATATGACAACACATAAGCAAACATGTTTGGTTTAATCAGTCGAACAAAATAAATGGTAAAACTTGTTTTGTTGTTAAACATATAAATTTACTATTATTATTACTTACCCACATATGCTGTAAACTTTAACAAGAATGTTTAAGAGCAATGTTACAGATGTCTGGACTACAACAAACCCTTATCAAATATTTGTCACATTCTATTCTCACATAACATGTAATAAGTTCAGAGAGACTAGGAACATATGATACAATTACAGTACTACGTTAAAATAGGTTGAGACAGTATGGGCATTCCACAAAAGATCAGGGTGTAAGACCTACATGTAGACAGAAGACCAGCAGAGAAGTTTGTCGGACCCAACAAACAAACAAGGAGGGTGCTATGGACCATAGTAAACGAAGGATATTAACGGAAGACATTAACTTAATTATAGATACTGCACAATACTCACTAAGACAGGCAGTGAGTGTGCGCATGGTTTTTCCGGTACCGGCTCACTCGGGTTGTCCTGAACAAAGGACCGCTAAACCAGTTGTTGTACACTGCGCACAGAAGAGTTCAGAAAACTGTGGTATTCCCAAAATAAGAACCAAAAATACTCCCGTATAGTACAGGCTTACAACTGGAAGTGGTTGCTAGTATATCACCTGCAGCAATGAGGTATTTGACCAGGTCGACATGGCCTTCCTGCGCTGCTTCCATCAGTGGTGTTGAACAGCCAAGCTCCAAATTCGCGCCAGAGTTAATAAGAAGTTCAGCAATCTCCAAAAATCCTCCGCAACATGCTAACGTCAATGCCGTCTCCTGAGTCTCCTCCGTCTGCGCATTTACTTCCGCTCCTGATCACACACAGCAACACAACACCTAATTAGAGA
>Ga0056135_10000360_pt1 | contig 12254 bp, 17 predicted proteins | sample WorMetG1aBELIZE1_FD_67481 | JGI IMG/M metagenome (GOLD analysis project Ga0056135, IMG submission 67481) | Marine gutless worms symbiont microbial communities from Max Planck institute for Marine Microbiology, Germany - Inanidrilus... ...
AGATATTGCGATCTAGGGAAGCCATACAGCTGCATGCAATAGCACGCAACTGTATGGCTTGGTTTCCTGATATCATGCTCACTGGACCCAGAGTGATGGATATCGACACCAAGATATGTAAAAGACTCGATGACTTCAACAACTGCGCTGCTCATGGCGGACTCCCTATATTTTGCAATATGCATTAAAATGCAATTAACGTGCAACTAAAAAAATAATAGTTTTATAGCCCCCAACAAATAACTATTTAACTAAGTTACATGGACATTTACTTGATTCAATTAGTAACATTAGTCACACTGTACCAGAGATCACAATCCACAGCATTCAGAAATGAATTCCACGTTTGTTGTTGGTTGTTTCAATGTTCACAAGTACTGGTAATAAACACAAAACTTCTCATAGACTGATCAAACACCGCACATCTTGGCAAGACACTGTTACAGAGAATACGAAAAGTTATCATCTGTTCCGCGCTGATGCAGAGGTCCAGAATGAACGGGAAAAAAATCAAGGAAGCAAACCATGATGAACCTTTGCTGATCATCTGCGAAGACACGAAACCCATTGAAATTTGCTGGGGTGCCCCAAACTCATGAACAGATCTCAGCCATTAGTAGGCCAAGTCCACCATATTGTGAGCACATGTGGGGGAGATATTGCTGTTTAACAAGTTTTTTTTCCGATTGTCGATATATGCCTTAGTTGCAAAGCTATAGCCTGACAAAGTTGTGCGATGGTGCCCAGATGGCGAATTTTTGGGTCCTGCATTTCCAGCGAGCCGCGTGCAGCACGTTTAAGAGTTCAGACCTGCATTCTAAATTTGCACTAGGGCTACACCATGTGTAGAAGTATGGTAGACGTCCAGTCTGCGACGGCTGAGATTAGGCGAGGAAAAAAAAGAAGAAAGAAGAAGAAACAGGAACAAAATATAATGTCTGCATCTGCTATGTAGGGCGGCCATAACTAGTACAATGCACCAGACATAGGCATACATATACTCCAGTTGGTATTAAGTAGCATTATGAACTTTCAACTTTTCAGTGACCGGTAAACAGCAGAACAACACTAAACAAAGCTATAAAACTGCTATGACATCCATGCTGTTTAGTTCACTGTGAAAAAAACAATTCAATGCATGCTGAATGACAAACAAAGATCTATTTTAACTTCATTACTTGATGTGCAGCCAAGCTTGCAAAGTGACCAGCAATAAAAATGTAAATGACACAACCGACATCTAACCGCAATGCACCAACAACACAAGCCATCAAGAATGAACGACCTAAAGCTGCACTGTCGACAGCTGCAAACTGCTGTAGAAACTCAACACAACTGCACACTGCTGTACACTCTGTACACGCTGACGATGCTCTGCAAAGTACTTCAGCTGGTTTACAGTCGGTCGAAACAACGCCAGCAAGTACTATTCATCAAACAGAACAGCGACGTAAAAACGTTGTTGCAATTGTTCAAGCAATCAATCGGTGTACCAATTTGTTCTACTCTACGACCCGGAGCAGACGGCGCACGCAGTTCTGACGCTTGGCCAGCCGCGCCAACGAACTGCGTTCATCACCGTCGTACATCGCTGCCTTGCAGAAGAACAAATCACAAAACAAATAACATAACGGTTGGACGACGACGCTAAATACTCGGCGGTACACAACGTTAACTCCAGTCAGGGTCACCGGTGCAATCGTCACTGTCACTGCCACTACCATCAACGTTCCATCGCTTCTTCTTCTTCTTCGGCTTGCCCTTCAGCATTTTTGATGACCGCGATATTGACAAACTGCCCGGCGGACGACCTCGCCGGCGTTCGGACGTGGACAGTTTATGCAGAGAAGACGACGGTCGGAAGAGAGAAGACGGAGTGGAGAAGCTACCTCCTTCACTCTGATAAACACACAACACACAGACACAATAGCAACAGTGGACAAACATTGATGTAATGTTCACTGATGAAAAGATATTTACCGTGACCACACCGAAAAACCCGCAGAATGACCGACTGTACTCATATCCAGCAACCAGGAAGAAAGATAACGTGACAAAACGCCTGCGCACACAATTAACATTGTTTACTGTTGTTCTGCTGTTTACCGGTCGCCAAAAAGTTTAAAGTTCATATGTATGCTGACATAGGTTCATATGCCTATGTCTGATGCATTGTAGTAGTTTTTGCTCTTTTATTTATTTAATCATGCAGCAGGGACAACTGTGTGACAAATAAAACCCAAGTTTAAGAAGTGATGGCATCAGTCGGCGAGTACCAAGTGGTTGACATTACACCAGTTTGACACTTGTTGATCATGGAATCAAAGTTGGTGAGAAGTATTAATCATAACGTGATGTGTTTCCACAGTTCATGCCCGCATATATCAGATCTCAGGCGAGTTCATCTTTCAGCAGGACAGTACTTTAAGAGTTGCACCTTTGCAAATTTCACTACTGCAATCTTGTGTAATCGAAACAATTTCAAATGTAAAAAATTATTAATATTATACTAAATGTTATTAACAACATACAAGAAGTACATTTGTAGTGCTTAGTCTTATAAAAAAAGTCTACTCAATTTACTGTTGCTCACCATTGGCAACTTCAGCGGTGTAGCTGCATCGGCATCAGGATTTGGACCTAATAGACCCGTTTCTGGATCCAACATTATCGATCGTCGGCTCGGGTCAAACTGCCTTGGCTCAATCTGCCTCGGCTCATACGGCCTGGTCTGCAGGTTCCCGTTAGGAATGCCACCTACTGCAACTTCGTCGTCATCGTCCGGATCAATTGACATCATCAGCAGCTTGAACTGCAGTCAACATTACATTCAGCAGCATCTCAATTACACCGACACAACAACACCAACATTGTACAGAGTAACTACTTTTCCAAGCAGCATGCAGAAAAGAACAACATGGTTACATATAATGCATTCCACTACACAAACAGTATGTCATGTTGCATGAAAATATTAAAGATTAAGACTAATTTAAGATTTATTCCATTTTTGACACAATTACAATTCCACCGAAATAACTGCCTGTTTTCACTTACGTCAATATAGGCTTCTATCAGCTGATGCTTGCTCTGTGCAATAGGCTCGGGCAGCTGTGTTCCTAACCGCATCAAGTCCAGCACCTGCTTTGGATGAAACTTTACACCAGCTTTCCGACTCACTGGCTTCTCAAAAGTTTTCGCCGAATCAGTTGGAGAGTAGCGTTGAATTTTGCTATACACAAACAATGTCCGTATTCAACAAAGTAAAGCAATGACCACTACACTGCATCATACAGTGACAGAATTTATAAAGGAGGTCACAGCAGTAACTGGGGTTCACTCAATAGCACCTGTGTTTTATGTCGTTTTCAACAACAATAGCTTACATCATTCCTAAAGAGTGAAAACATGATAAAACGACAACTAATACAGATTAACATAAAGAAGAATATACAGCATCTTTCCTCTCTAAAGGTCTAAACAGAGGGTCTTTCTAGCCATCTGCTTGACCACGGAGGACACAGCAACAGTAAGTTAATGCAATAAAATGAGGAATATCAAATTTTAAATTTTGTATGCGACATAATCAGGTGTGCTGTAGAAACATGTCTCACCTTCTGCTGCCTCACACAAGGCTGACTGGCTATTATATACTCATCACTGTCATCAGCTCAGTCGTGTACAGTTCAGTGTATTCACAATTCAAGTCAAGCGACGTGAACAAGCCATGGTACACTTGATGACCATCCAGCATTTGCCTCCTCCTCCTTCCTGCCCTGTGAACTGATGGCAAGGGATGCTATGACACTGTCAGTGAGGCTCACAAATGCAGTGATCACAAATCTTTATATATTAAATACGGTAAGGTGTCCGTATATACGTCCGTAATGGTGGGCATGGCCAGCTCAGTAGCGAATGACGTCACAATGAGAATGACGTCATAATGAAATCAGGGGCTGCAAGCGCCGTAGGCACGAGACGTCATAATGAGAATGACGTCACAATGACAATAGCTGGCTTATGGAGATATGGTGATTGGTGACATGTGGCCATGGGTTGCACCGCTCCAGTGAATACCAAATACCACAGATAAAAAACTATAAACTTTGAAAATTCAAACTTCATTAAACATCTAAAAATGAAACATTACCTATCAGTAAAGCCATACATGTCCTTTAGATGCTGTTTGAGAACAAGAAGTAATACGCAGCCCTGACATGTTAAGTACAGATCAAATAACGCTTGCACCGCTGTGTCAGGTAAAGACTCTACACACATAACAACAATGAACTGCTTCAATGACATCTCAGGTCTCAGCTTTCTAATGCATCAATGACTATCGCTACTACTAGAAACTTAGTTAGAAAACTACATCAGCACAACTCAGCAGATACTTATGTAGTCTGCAAGTAGTCATTGTTACTTTCTTATTTGTTAATGCAGACTTCTCACATATTTATACCACAATACCAGACTCCTTCCAAGTTATACTAAGTCTGCTGGTAAGTTTAATGCTCTCCATTTCATATTTGACAAACAGGGTGGCCACTCTACAGGCACTGCAAAATTGCCTCACATTTCCATGACTGTGGCACACCTACCTACTCATGTTATGTACACACCTCTTGCTATCAGTATAATATAAACGTCAATGTGTCAATTCACAATGATTTAATATGCAGCAAAAGCCTTAAAACACTGATATGAGGCAGCCCACAACACTGTACTAAACACTGACTGACGTAGCCCCAAATGTGAAGTTCGCGATAAACAGTTTTCCACAACAAGATTTTTTCCCTGAAATTCTCTGACAACTGTTAAATTCAATAACAGTTTCACGTTTTTCAGACAAGTTGTCACACAGCACACAACGTATCACCCAATCATTCTCATCAAACCACACACATCACATCACATCACACGGTCAGTTAATGTTTTCCATAGTCACTCCAGAATGGGCCGGACCCAAACACAGGTAACTGGAGCAGGATTTGTACATGCTGGTCAGCCAATCAACAGCATGAAAGCACTGAACAAATCAAAGCATCAACTCAAGCCCAGAAACCACTGACCGAACCTCACCCGTTCTTGACATTAACTCAACTGACTTACGACCGAAGGGACACCAGACCCTTTACACCAGCTCTTAGACGCCAGTATCCACGTTAAATAATAGTACAGAACAGATGCACTCAACATTTCTTTGTTGACACACATTTACGCTTGCCTTTGCACAGCCTATTTCTCACACGTTAACCCTACCAAGGCACCCACATAAACCTGTCATAAAAGAAGACAGGGATAGAAATGATAGCCAACTAGGACCTTGTGATAAAGATTGACAAGTGCGATAGAAAAAGTCAACAAGAGTGAATATACAGGTACATTACTACCCAACATTCATCACACATTGTACAGTTAATCAATCAAACACACACACATACACATGCAACTGTTTTAAGGCTCTTTTTCTGGGACTACCCGGGCGAGCCGGTTCCAGAAGAGATCTTCGTCTGGACTTTAGGATGCACGGGAAGATAACAGAGGCAGACACATCGACCATCCGTGTGGGTGCCACTCCATCCGGACTAATCACCGCCCACCTCCATTTTTATGCTGGATGCCCTTCCTATCACAACCCTCCCACATTATCCTGGCTTGGGACAGGCACCAAATATGCTGGCTTGCATCCCCAGTGGCGTGGTTGTACAGTTTATCAATCAAACACACCCAAAATCCCACATGCACACATACATCACTTTTACCACACGTACGCAACGTGAAGCCCTGATTTTCTTCTCCCACTTCTGAAAAATAACCTCTGCAGGTTTCTATCAGGCCAAATGCCGTTTCTGTCACTCAATCAACAGTGTCAAAGCACTGAAGACAACCAAACACATACACACAGCAAGATGAGCACAGGATTTGCAGCTAACATGCGAGACGTACCGGTCAATGATTCGATGTCTTCATCATCATCATCATCTTGACGAGGCCGAGGCTGCTCTATGACGTTCCCTTCCTCATCAACAGTGTCGACTTCAACGGAACTTGGATACAACAGCTATACAGCAAAATCCATCCACAGCACATTAAAAAACATCACAGTACAAGTCAGCATCAACTTGCACGGTTCAACACTCTTCCACACAGTAGAATTTCAGAAGAACTGCTCATCTTACGCCACTTATACCCAAAGGTTCTCGTCTGGAAAGTGGGAAAGAAAACCAGAGAAGGAACCGACTAACCCACGTTAAAATGGAGGTATTGGTGCTAATATTAACAAAATCCGTTTCTCCCTCTGATTAGAAACATGCACCACAGCAACAAACACAGATCAACAAAAATCTACTCTACAGATACTACACTTTATTAACTAAGTTTACTGCTTCTGGTAAAATACTGCGGTCACATGCTTGATTGATTGACTGATTGAGTTAAGGTTTTACATCCAAATTCGACACAAAATAGGTCATTTCGGAGACGTTCCCCAAACCAATCTTTTGTCTTGGTATGGAAAAACTAAACCTAACACAAGAAAAGCACGCATGCCTATTCTGGTTTCGGTGGTTCATAAATCTGTCACTTATTTACTTACTTAGACATTTACCCACTTACTTACAGCCCCAGGACGAACACGGGGCGAAGACACTAAGAAATAAATGCACAAACATAGGGAACGAAAGTGTGTCAATACTATTGGCACAGTGCCGGTTCCCAGAAATGGGCATTGCCAATACAATTTTTTAAGAATAATTTTGACAGAAAAATTAACAGAAATGATTTTGTCAAACAACAGTCAAAAACTGTTACAGCATGTCCTTACCTAACTTTTGACTGCAGTCGTTCGTAAAAATTTTATTATCCCATTTTACGTAATTTTCTACACTTTCGTTCCCTATAGGCAGCAGACACTTACTTCCTTGAACGACTGCAGCAGGTTGGAGCCAGACACGGAGACGATGATATCCAGCTGATGCATAATAAACAGCGGCTCATCTTGCTGTTGATACGGGAAATACGCCAGGTTGTCAGCGATGTATATCAATTCACTGAGCGGCGTTCTCTGCATGCACGCAAATGAAGCAGTATACTTCACAATGACACATACAAGTACACTAACATCGCATACAGACAACGATAAGAAACAGACAGCATATAAGTGCAGTGTACAATGAAACATACAGTGACTACTGCTATTCATTAAAAATAATTTTATACACACGACAGATAATATTTACTAGTTTACCAAATGTCAAAACCTAGGAATAATAATGATAATGACAATGATGACAAGTGGTCAAAGTAATTTGACAAAAAGGCCACATCACCGTCGCTTATGGACGGTTCAATGGTACTTGCCAGGTTGCACCAGTGTGCACCCACGTGCTTCCTTGGGCCACACAAATGGCATCTCGATCGGTTCAGCCAATTTTGCACAGCTTGTGGCCGTGTCGTCGGGCATGCCTGGCCACGTCTTTTCCCCTAAAAATTGCCCCTTGGCATGGGGCGATCTGGACCTCTGTCTAGGCCTAATACATGGTTCCTTAGGCCCACCAGAATCCACATCCCAAACGGCATCTCGATCAGTTCAAACATTATTGCAGGACCGCCCAACACGGATGGTTCAATCGTATTTGCCAGGTGGCGCCAATGTGCACCCCTATGTCACACATTTCCTTGGGCCCAATTGAGTCCACAACCTAAACAGTATCTCGACTGGATCAACCGTTTTTGCACAGCTCACGGCAGACTGTTGCTATACTTAACAACGAGCCGCCCCATTTCCCCCTTAAAATTGCACCTTCCCATGGGGGGGATTTGGACCCCCAAGTAATACATGGTTCCTTCGGCCCAACAGAGTCCTCAATCCAAACGGCATCTCAATCGGTTGAGCCATTTTTGCAGGGCTCACTAGCGTGACAGACCGACAGACCAGGCTACTTGGTCTGTAAGAATAGGCCGTATCTACATACATAGTACTGCGATACCGCTCTTATGGGGAGCTTTGGTTGATCCTTGCAGCTCATAACTGAAACTATCGCAGCCAGCAACCAAATCTGCATTCTTGGTATGACCCCGTTGTCAGATCTGAGCCCCAACAAGCATGTTTCTAGTGCCTCTGCAACGTGCTTTATCAGCTCAGACAGGCCTGATGTTCAGTCAACGTTGAATCAGCAGCTACATTAGCCCTTCCCTTCAAGACATCACGCGGCCTCCGAATTCCACTGACTTGCTTCAGCAAGTATTGAATGCTGCTGCTCACAATGCCAACAATGAGTCATGCTTGTGAATATTGTTGACAGTGTGAGTCTGTCTCATCTGCTGCATGCTGAGCTGCACTGGCTGGATGTTTGTTAATGAGTGCAGTACAAACTCAGCACAACTGTTCATCCGTGTCTCCAGTGCAAAGTTCAACAGTACACCATAGAAAGTTGCACCCAATCTCTGACACTGCCACTCAGCATCATCTGTGGTCTGCCAGCCACTACCAGTTGTTTGTACTGCACCACCATCACCGAAGTTCAACATTTTGGCTTCTTCTGACAATTTCTGGCATGACTTAAAAACTTCTTGTTTTCCCAGTATTCGAGGCTTTGCAATTACGTGTTATACAAATCAATGACTGACAATGACGTTGACAACGTACCCTCCTGCGACATCAGAGGCAAGGAGAATGAGACATAAAGAACACAAAGACATAGACTCACAGCGGTGTCGTCAAACATGTTGAGCAGGCTGGTCAGCAGGCCACGACGCTGACTGCGATTGCCACGTATCAATGAGTACAGGTAGCTGTTGAGGCTCGTCGGGATGTCATCGACCCTCGCGCCTCTCAGTGCATCCGCGCTGTTACCACGCTGCAGCAGCTCGTGTAGCCGATATGACATCTTCACTCCTTGAATAGCTTTCATCTGTAGCACAAACTCACCACATTCACCTTTCCGCCATAAGCTGTATTCAAATGTATCAGTTACACACATAACAGGCTCAGGATCCTTCCTGCATATATGTCACTACTATTACCATTACTATTTTTAGGCCACTTCGCAGTACTACATATGTAGATGCGGCCTGTTGTTACCAACCGAGGAGTCGGTCTGTCACACTAGTGAGCCCTGCAAAAATGGCTGAACTGATCGAGATGCCGTTTGCGTTATGGACTAGGTGGCCATGGAACCATGTATTAGACGGGGTCTGATCTCCCATAGGAAAGGGCAATTTTTGGGGGGACGGAAGGGCGGCCCATTGTAAGTATAGGGACTGTCTACCGACAGCTGAGCATGAACAGCTAACCCAATCGAGATGCCGTTTGGGATGCTGAGTCGGGCTAGACTCAAGAAATCATGTGTTAGATGGGAGTTCAGATCCCCCAATGGGAATGGGAATTTTGAGGGGGAAGGGCACGCCCCAACATCTCCGACGACACTGCAGTTAGCAGTGCAAAAACCGGCTAAACTAATCGAGATGTCATTCGGGTTATGGACTTGGATGGGGTCCGATGGGCCCAAGGGAGAGTGTATTAGACAGGGGTCCAGAGCAACCATGCAAAGGGGCAATTTTTAGGGGAAATGACATGCCTGGCGACACTGTCGTGAGCTGTGCAAAAACGGTTGAACAGATCATGATGCCGTTTGGGTTGTGGGCTTGGGTGGGCTAAAGCAACCACATATTTGATGGGGGTTCAGAGCCCCCATGGAAAGGGGTAATTTTTTAAGGGAAAGAACATGCCCGGGCATCCCAGAAGACACTCTGCTGCAAGCTGCACAAAAATGGTCTGATGTCAAATTACTTTGACCACTACAGGACAACGACAACCTGCATTAGCTGGCAACCCTAGTTCAGAACTGGAGAATTTCTGCTGGAGCAAAGTTTTACTGCTGACGGCAACTGGTACATATGGATGAGGGAGAATTCTTCTCAACGGTGTTACCTGCACCATCTCCATAACGTCTCCTACTACCACTACTACTACTATCACTAATTCAGCTTTTGTTTAATATGTTTACTTTGTTTATTTACCCCAGACTGAGCCAGGCAGTGAAAGCATTAAAGGGTGCAGTATACATACTTACTGCTACAACAACTAGTGGCATAATATAACGCCACTACGAGTGTACCAAGCACAAACTAGATCAAGCAATGCAAAGCCATTAACTATATATAGGTCATGGAAATGCCAACCGGGGAATGATTTACTACAACTCTATTCATAATTACTGCTGACATAATGCCAACATTAATATCATTCACGCAGAATGCATTCTCCCCACTTGCTGCAGCCTGGCAGAGTACTAACAACTAACCAACCAGGCATAGAGCGAGCACAAGCACTCGCTGACATTTCACATTCGGTGCTATGTTGTCATAGCAACGAAGGCCATGCACCGACACTGCAAGTTAGTTAGTTGGAGTTTAACGTCCCTTTTCAGCACAAATATGGCTATATCAGAGACGAACCGACACTGCAAATCCGCCCAATACTGCACAACTAGAGGGCACCCCCCTACCATTCCCCCAAGTTATATCTGGGTCCATGCAGTAGTGTGGGAATGCGGCAAGGGACAGACAGACACACAGACGGCTATGACCACTATACATTTCACGTCTGCTATGCCTCACACCAAATGTAACTATTTTCACTGACTGGGGGACTGGTTGCCCATACCATGAAAGCTGCCACAACATAATCTACTTGTTTGCCTAAGAAGCAGCAGCATTTTAACAAGTAATTTCAGTCAAAAGCTTCTCAGTATCTTTACACCTTTCATCATCTAAAAGAAAATGGAGCAGTTAAGTTTATACACAATACAATTAATGAAGCAGACTTGCAGTAACTTGCTTAATGGCAATTCCACAGCAAAACACTGACCTGAATGAAGCCTGCATACTTCTTGTCAATTTCCAGCAGCTGCTGATCAGCTTTCAGCCTGATATTGATGTCTGGGTCTGAGCTCATGCAGATCAAGTACGGAACACACTGTGAACACAACACACAATCCAGTGACAACTGCAAAACCAGCTGTGCAGTGGTGAAGATTTGGCATCCACACACACACATCAACACTTGGTTTTTGCTATCTCATTCTCTTTTCCAGGGTTACTCCAAGCTGCACCAGTAGCTCCAATGGAGTACCCTTAGAGATAACTGGAATGGGATTCTTACAGGTCGGATTCTTCCCGTCACCCAACCAACAGTATCAAAGCAATGGAAGGGAACTCAAAGCACCGACTCCCACTCACTGGACTTATCCTTCCTTGATCCAATAATGACTCTTGAGGCAGTGGACACTCTACCTTCCACACTGGCTGTCACTGGCTCACCGATGCTAGTATCTCTGTGACAAAACTGACAACTTACACACACCAACATGCACTTGTAGACACCACACTTTACCCCCAGTGCTGCCCCCAGTGAGTCACTTCGAACATACACCCTATCAGCCACGTGCCACATGACCCATTATGTGAAAGCATGACATCATCCACGAAACCAGAAGTGCATAACATATTGCACCGTCATCAGGAGGACTGAGCCACAGCCATGGGTAACGTGTACAGAAAATTGTGTGAAGTTTGGAAATGTGGTCTTTGATGCATGCAAGTGGATAGATATATGGATAAACAGACAGACACACAGACACACATACAGACACGCTTATCACAATACTTTGCACCCTTACCAGCAACGAAAGAAAATATATTATTATTATTAAGCACATTTATAGAGCGCACTTTCGCAGGATGCCACAAGTGCGCTAAATATAGTAAGCAGAGTGCCCGGCTCATGTAACTGCTGGAGTCTAGCAGTTGACTCAACAAAGCCAACCAGCAACTGTTGACAGATAGACCCTGCACATGGTCACAACGAGGCATAAAACTTGCTATTTACAGATGGACTGAAGTAATACCTGTACAGGATGAACAAGGCCCTGACGAAGAATAAGGACGACAACTTCAAGTGCACTCATGCGGACCTGAGACTGCAAGTGGAAGAACGACTCCAGCACCTGCTTCAGGTACACCTGAATTATTGTGCTCGCCATTCTGCAACGTGTCAACACCTCACCTTCACCATCAAACGCACGACACAAGCAACTACTACTACTACTACAACTGTTTTACAGCCCTTGTCCGGGACCACCCGGGTGAGCCACTACCAGAAGAAACTAGCGGCTATGCTACGGTGGTTCACGGCCGGGGGTGCAATCCGCATCGCTCATGATGACGTCATAACTCGGAAACTATAAGAG
>Ga0056135_10000362_pt1 | contig 12165 bp, 8 predicted proteins | sample WorMetG1aBELIZE1_FD_67481 | JGI IMG/M metagenome (GOLD analysis project Ga0056135, IMG submission 67481) | Marine gutless worms symbiont microbial communities from Max Planck institute for Marine Microbiology, Germany - Inanidrilus... ...
TTCTGTCTCTTACTCCATTTCAAACTAGAGTTTTTTAATTTTCCCGGGGCAGCATGCCATAGACTCCCTAGTGGTTCTTCAGCCTGCAAGTCTGACCCATGAGTATACTCCACAAATCTTGGATCCGTCCTGAAAGTGAAATCTGTAAGTACAACTTGAAATTAAAATGTTTTTACAGCAACAAAATTTTGACATTTTAAAATCACAACAAACTAGAGATGTTTGGACGCATATCAACGTGATGATCGCCCATTCTTGTGTGGTTGGCGCCACCTGGCGATCACAATTAATAACAGTGCCATGAGTCCGGCTTGTGAAAAAAAGATCTGACCCTATCTCCCAAGTTAAGACTGTTACTTTTGCCCTGTAATAAAGTGGAGAGGGTCCGTCATAAATAAGACCGGCATCGTAAACTAGCACTCGCACGACAAATATCAACAACGATTTCGCTGCTCATTGTTCGTGTATCTCTGAGATTAGGCTTGCAAAATTAGGAAATAAATAACAAACAGCTGCAGAATATATGCTGCCTGCTACTACGTGGAACGGGCGACCAATAAATGCACAATATTGCAAGCTTTATTTGTCAGTTTCAGTGACGAACTCAATGCACTGATAATCAGGACCAGGTTCGGGAGTATTCCGACTGTTTGATGGAACAGGGCAGGTGCAGCGGAGCGTTTTTGAAAGTGATATGCCCAGTTATGGGGTCTCGGGGATGGAAGTCTTCTAGTGGGGTCCAGGGGCTAAGCCCCGACAAGCGGTCTGAGGGAGGAGCCTCCAGAAGCTGAAACATTTTTGTAACTGATACGTCAAACTTTGAAGGTTATATACATCTAATCGCGACAATTTTTGCAACAGCATATTGTGCTACGTTATTTTTAATTTAGCTCAGTGCTGATACTACAACGCAAAAAGTGATAGGCCAGTTCAATGGACTGGAGTACCACTTTATACACAAATGGTGTATAGGCTCCACCACCACTGGAACAGGGCCCCACAAATTTATAGGACCACAATATTTTGCAGGATACCCACAGAAGGGCTGTGCTAAACAGCGGAAGTGAAAGACAAAGTAAGGGACAGGGCCTGAGCCCCATATTTCTACTAAACAGAACCCGACAGTTGTAAACCGATGTTCTGCTAATCATCTAATCATGCATCTGTGACATGCGACTGTCAGTCTGTCACGATATGTCACACAATGCCAGCGACTCCAGCACATATCAGCCAAGAAATGGTCTCATACGTTTACTTCAGTTGCAGTTGACAGCAACAACATTCTGCCTCATCGGGCATCAGTTCCGACTAACGATAAAACCATGATAAAACCAGCAGCCAACAGACGAGGCCACATTAGGTAATTCAGCAGAAGCCATCCTCATCACTGGGTGTCCTCATCATGTACGTCACTTTACTTCTGAAAATAAACAAAAACTGTATTACAGCCTACCACAAATGCTTTCTTTGACTTGATTTGAGAAATACTTTAATTACAGAACTGCAAAGGTCATGATATTAACTTACTAAGACAGATTAGCAACGTTTTGCAACTAGCAGACAAAATTACGTAATTTAGCACATAAACACTGAAGAAAACAATCATCTCCATAATATAACATAATAACAAAATATGCAGAAGACATTACAATAATGGTAAAATTAGTCCCATGCGGGACTGACGGTCGACTCCTCTTGAGTGGCTTTCAAGCACTTGTGACTTGACCTTGACCTTATCGGGTCATATGGCATATCACTGTGCACGCATCAACTACTATCTGCATACCAAATTTCACTGAAATCGGAAAAACTTGTTTCTGTACGGACTAACAGCAGGGAACCTCCAAGTTCAAGGTCATGTGACACAAAAACTAGGACAAATATACGAAATTTCATTGAAATCGGAAACACTTCTTTCTGGACGGACTAACCACAGGGACCCCCTCCAAATTCAAGGTCATGTGACACAAAACTAGGAAAATTATCAAAAACCCGGTCGGATCAAATTTAGATATTGTGCTCTAGTTTATTTAAGAATTAGTGGTCATTTGCCACCTTCTATTGTAAATGGTGGAGGAGATAGACATGGAAAAGTGCAATTTTCAGAACTTCAGAGGCCACTTGACCTTGACCTTGGATCAGGTCACACAGCATACCGTCGTGCATCAGTCATGGACCTCTATCTACATCCCAAATGTCACTGAAATCGGAAAAACTTTTTGTGGACAGACGGACATACCTAATGACGGACGGATATTTCCCCCTGTAATGCTATTAGATCGACTCGCAGGAGTCGACCTAATAAAACGACAGTAGACCTAAATCTGAGTAAACTGGATGGTCAGACCAATGCAAATACCTAGAATTGAAACAGTTCCATCGTAATGTACTAAATAAATAGTACTCCTTGATCCAAAAACGTCCCCTATTATTTATTGAATAAGACAGTCAAAAACTGATTTTTTTCTAATTTTTGGCACATGGAATCCTGAGAAAATTCCACATCAGGTTACAAATATGTCCACCTCACCTGCAAAACTGTAGCTACTGTATCCTGAAAAATTCATATCGGCAATTTTCAACAAGTTGTCTTCAGCATTTACAGCTGCAACAGAAAAGTTCTCAGAGTATGAGATTATGTTTATTTTTTACTGATATAAAACGGTTCACTCTGTCTCTCCAAAAACTCACAAAATGATCTACTATACGTGCCAGTGGCAACCAAACAGCATGAACCCAGTGCCAGCCATCTTCTGTGCATGCATTCCACTTCCAGCAAGTTCATAAGGTCTCTCTTCCAGTATCGAAACTCAGTTATACCAACTTCATTTTCATTAAACCTGGCCATAAAATCAAGAGGCAGTATTGCCGAGAAGTGTTGCCGATGCAGTAACTGCTGCCATTGACCTGCAGCATTGCTGGAGATGTGTTTGTCTTCCAGCAAGACAGTGCATCAACACATCACACTCACGACATGGTCGAGCTTCTGTGCCATGAGACATCCCATTCATTAACTGAGATATCTGGCCAGCCAACATTACTGACTTAAATCCAGTTGATTACCATATCTTATGATGTTACTTGTCTGAAATTCAAGTTGCTATATAACACAATAATGAGCTATTTTCAAAGCCATCCAATTTTTCGGGGAAGAAAGATAACATCGATCAGGTGAACGAGTTCTGTATTTCACAAGGTGAATGCAGTCACATTCTTCAGGTGTGGTGGACAAGTACAAAATCATTTATGTCAAATTTTTTCAGTGTATCAAAAATGTCTGCCTCTATTAATCTTCCCTTGCACCATAAAGTCCTGAAGTTCTCTTCTGGCACCGGCTCACCTGGGTGGTCCTGGAAAAAGGGACATAAAATGGTTGTGGTGTTGTGGTGGTGGTATCAAAAATTATTAAAATCGGTTCACTTGTGACTGAGTTATTCAATAAATAACAGGACTGGCGTTTTTCACAGCATAGTATAGACCGATGTTGTTAACAAGAGTCACACTTACACTTGCTAAGCGTGTGAACACATCTATGTTGACATCTCAGTGAAGCCTTTGCTCGTGTGCTCAGCAGCCAATGATTCCAGCTGCATTGTGTAGAAGTTGTTGAAGTCAAGTCTGCAACAACCACACAGAAATACACACATTAATTAGCTAATTAAATTACAGAAAATAACGGCCACAGTAAGTTAACAGTATGGATCTGGCATCAGATCTTGCAGTCAGTGATTTATAAGGCATTATGTCCCTACTGACCAAACGAATTACAACAATTATATGAATGTTACATTTTATGAAACAAATTTATCATATTTATAATATTAATTTGTCAGACACTGTAATGATGGATGGAACTTACGAAGGTCAGGATTTGTTGCGGTGGGCAGTAGGCTTACAGCAGCAGCTGCGGCTTAGGCTATTCGTGCTAAAGGAAGAGGTCGCACTATAATATACCCAGATAGCTAGCGCTGACCAAGGGCATGTGTGTGTCTAAGCCGAAAACTCTACGTGGCAGAAGGGAAGGAGACGGCGACAAGAATGCAAATGAATCCACATCAAATATAGCAACTGTGTGCACTGTGCACGTTCACATCTGAATCACTGTCACAGCTCAACAGTCGTCAGACAAAATGTTTCCTTTTATTCACGGTTACTAAGTCAGTGAGTCAAACTACGAAACACACACTGCCTTCCTCGACAAATGCGTCGGCCTATTTCTTTGCTGTGTTCGCACGTGAAATGGACGACGGACCTGTAGAGAATGTTCATGAGCTTGTGTTCACAGTTGGTCACGCTGAACTCCATGATTCTGTTCAGCAGGTCCATCAGGTTCGTCGAGAAATTACGGTCAAACGTCGATATGGAGCGTTCAAAGTTGTCACTGCCAGCCACCGTATCAATCTGAGACAGTAGAACCTGCAAGTATGCGCACTGTAGTCACCGCTAGAGGTACTGGATATTGCTGGCCGCTCATGGCAGCATTAACTCTTCCAGTACTAACGTCGACAAGTCGACCTATGATCTGGGTGCTAATGTTGCCTGAAGCTGACAACAAGGGGTAGGGTGCTGCAGTGTCCCTCATGTGTAGACAACAGTCGAGAGGCGTCAACAGAACTGACTTAATGTTAGTTCACTCACTATATGTTCAGTACCGGGCTGAAGTAAAAAAGATTTATTCCGCATCAGAAAAATCAAGGCTAGTGTCGGCTCACGTGCTGTGGCTGAAATGCCCGCCTCTGACAAACTGCTGCAGCATTTCTGCTAGATTTAACAAGATGAAGTTCCATAGAGCAGAAAAAATTGCTTCGCTTCCTGCAAATTGTGGGCCCCTCAAACTGCAGGTGCTGCAGCAACCCAAGAACACCCTCCATCAACGCAGACCTGATGGTACTGCATGATCTGTTGTGGTATGAAATGCACAGCATTCACTATTATTATTATTATTATTATTATTATTATTATTATTATTATTATTATTATTATTATTATTATTATTATTACTATTTACGACGACGACGACGACCACAACAACAACAACAACAACAACAACAACAACAACAACAACAAAGTTAATATTTACATTTTAAGTCCAGCAGCCCCATGCATTATTAGAAACATATACTGCTGAGTCCAAATCTACCAATTTCTCCGAATGCTGACTGTGCTGAACCCCAGTGAAACCATGATATTCAGAGGCCATGCACCAGAAGACGGTCTGCGAGTCACATTGCTTCTCATACAGCACAGCGTACTCAAACCAAGTAAGTAATTGACAACACAACAACAACAACCGTTTTACGGCCTTTGTCCGGGACAAGTAAGTAATTCAGAAAGTAAGTAAATAAGTCAGAACACTGGCATAATGGCACCAAAATCAAAAAATGTCAGAGCTTCAGAACGTTTCATATTAATCAGTCTAATCAAATGATTTTTTGCTGAGCTCCTGATGCATATGCTACTGTAACATACAGAAACAATGTTACAAGAGTGTACTGCAAACCACATGAAATGGCAAACATGTATTACAACATCTAACAAACTGCTGTAATAGCAAACACGTAAAGGATGCTATCTGCTTCATCATTTGCACAATTTCCTGCAGCAGCATTCAACAATGTAAGAAATGTCAGGGCCCTATGAGTATCACAGATATGCGTGATATCTGTGTTTATTTCTCTAGATAAATGCACTGGAGAAATAAACACAAGCATATTTTCTGATCACAAGAGTAGATAATTGTTCTCACCTTGACTGAGGTATTGCGGCTTTCATCACGTTCTCTGACCGACTGTGTGGAGTCAGTGTCTGTCATGTCAATGTTAGTGCTCAGCCGCTGTCAACCATCATCAGCAACATCACATCACATCAGAACTGCATCAACAGGCTGTCAACATCAACGTGTCCGCTAAATGACTAACAGCAGCAACATCCATGATATTCAAGCAACAGTCGGCACAGAATTACAGAGTGTTTTAACTGACGCAATTTACAACCATTATTGCAAAAAGCAAAATATACAAACCACGACTAACTTCGCTTGTAACGTTTTCATCGCAGGCTACGGACTGCTTGACAAAATTTATTACTGACTGGATGTCATTCCCAGCATGCAAGTCATTAAAAGCAGCAAAGCCAAATGAGCAAAATATTACTACTTCACTTTAATGGCCATTTTTCCAGGTGAACCTAGATCAGCCGGTTCCCCCTCGGGTCCTCCTCCATCTGTTCAAAAACAGAACGTCTGGGGATCAGTGGAACAGGGTTCTTTCAATGAACTGGATATCCTTCCTGTCACCTAGCTATCAGTGTGAAAGCATTTAAGGGAACACAAAGCACTAATCCTAACCAGTGGCCTGGCCTCATCCTTTCTTCATCCACCACTAGACTTCTGATGCAAAGGTTGTTGCTCTTTACACCGGCGCTCTGACGCCAATACCACAATGAGCACAATAACAACTGATTATGTTCCAGTTTCCACAAACGACTAAGCTGCTGGTTCAGTTAGTCACAGATCTGCAAGGGGCAAACAACTGCACTGTTGGTGCTGTCTCAGCTGTGATCACTAGGCCTGGACGACTATGGTCTCAGCATTTCTCTTGCAGTCTCCTTCCTGCCACCAACTTCACGAGCTACAACAATAGAGGTCATTAGACCCAACCAATAAAACGGCACATCACAAAATGTGTAACGTAGGTGCAAGCTGACCTGCATGAAGTTGGAGAACATGACGCAGACCATCAACAGTTTGTGAACAATCTTGAGCAGGTCGGGACTGGTTAGCATGCAGTCCTTGAGACAACTGCTCAGAAAGTCCGTGTGATATGTCAACACGTCGTCCAAGTTTGACACCTTAAACAATAGCACCAGCAACAATGAATTTGTGCAGTACATAAACAGTGTATGTCACTGTTGTTTTCTTACAGACTACTACCACTATGACACAACCAGGACTACCCGCGTGAGCCAGTGCCAGAAATCTTTTTCTGGACTTTATGGTGCAAGAGGGGATATCAGAGGCAGACACACCGACAATCCGGCTGGGTGCCACTCCATCGTACTAATCAGTGACCTATCTCCCTCATCCCCCAATTTTACGCTGTATGCCCTTCCTGCCACAACCCTCCCATTTTATGCTGGCTTGGAACAGGCACCAAATATGCTGACTTGCACACCCCCGTGGCTTACCACTACGAGTCTCAGTTTCTGTTTAGCCGGCGACTTTAGGCCAGGTCTTTCAAAAGTCTTTCTGGAAAAACTTCGACGATTGTAGCAGTGAGTTTTTTATAGGCCAGATGCCCTTATTGCCTCACGAGCAACAGTGTCATTGCTACGAAGGCACCATTTCCTCAAGAGATTATTGTGAAACAGATAAAACATTTCATTATCAACAGCTACATGCATCTGCAAAGAATAAACGAAAACTCACTGAATGAACGAAACTCAGTTATCAACATCTGTTAAAGAACTCAACCAAAATCATCTTACAAACTTCACAAACACATGCAGACTTCCACACAACAATGTGCAACAAATCGACAGATTCGGTGGCACTTTTTAGTAGCTGTAGTACAAAGACTATGTCACATTCACACATTTTGTAACTGAAAAATCACACAACATTGACAGTGAAGTTCAAAACACTGTCAACTTCTTACATACACAGCAGCAACTTATTGTCACACCACAGCAACAATTACTGACAATGCAAATGAGGATAGCAGACTTTGCCCCCGGCCACACAGTCATTCGTGAAAGTAACAACAGCAACAGCACTGGCTATCACAGTCCGTAGTCGCTTCACAGTGAACGTGCATACCACTGTTGCCCTCTGACGAATGACATTAAACTATGACGGCAACGTGGTATCTCTATATATGCAACTATGGGCAAACTTGACATCATCCACAAAACCGGAAGTAAGGTGGCCCAAAAAGACTGGCACCATTTTTTGTAGGCCTTAACTTTACCAAACATTAACCGATTTTCAAAATTATTTCACTATCAGTATCAGGAGAAAATTTGTAGTAATACTATCATTAAACATCCCACTACACCTCAAGTGTGTTGCTACACTACTTTGTGAAATGTCAAGTGTCTTAAAAGCAACGCGCCACTCGTCAGTGGCATCGCCGGCTTAAGTGCGCCGTCCAGCAGCAAGGCGGAACATTTGACGCAAAAACTGCAGGATATGACATTGACAGTTACTTTAGACAATAACTGAGACAATAAACACGTTGTTTACTGTTGTTAATTTCTTAAAATGTGTTGATACAGAAGTTGTCTTGTTTTCAATTGTTGCTTTTAAGACACTGGACATTTCACAAGGTAGTGTAGCGACACATTTTAGGTGTGGTGGGATCTTTAGTGATAGTATCATTACAAACCTTCTCCTAATTCTGATAGTGAAATAATCTTGAAAATCGGTTAATATTTGCTAAAATTAAGGCGTACAAAAAATTGTGCCATTTTTTGGGGCCACCCTGTACATGATATATTGCAATGTTATCAGAGAAGAGAAGGGCTGAGCCACAGGTAACATGTACAGAAAATTTCATGACGTCTGGGCATGCCATCTTTGAGATGTGCGAACAGACATCAGACAGACAGACATAAAGACATGACCATAGCAATACTAACCACACCCCTGTTCGTGGCAAAGTAATAAAAAGCCAGTAAATGTGACCATGTCACACATTCACAAAAGTAACAATGTGAGTCAAACAATTCAAAATTTTCAAAGAAATGCGTGAGAAATCAAAGCGTACAGTGTCCATGTTTGACTCGAAGAGCTGCCAGTTGGGCTCGATGACTTCAAACATCATGTAGTACTGGAAGTTCTGCACAAAGTTGAGCATTCGTTGGCGAAGTGCAAACGCCGTCGCGTACCATCGTGTAGAGTTGAGAGTAAACAACTTTGCTGACTTGTTACTCAACCAGACGCTGCATTCACACAACGACAGTGACGACAACTCTGCACATCGGCTGAGTGAGACGTACAGAGTAACTATAATTTCCAGCAGCGGTTCCCAACCTTCTCTTCCTCACGCATCCTTTCATCTTACGTCAGAATGTCGTTCCTCCCTTCCAACATTAACTGACTCAAAAGACGAACTCTAAATAACATGAGATGTTACGCAGTGAAACACGATACTATTTGTGAATGAAGTGTGCCATATGGATCATCAACTTATGTGCTGTAACGGGATTTTGCATCAGTATGACACTAACATTTCGGCCTTGCCAGACACTTACTGGAATTACTTCAGCTAGATCTGATAAATCAATATTCCAACATTTTGAGTCTGCCAATATGTGGATCAAATGCCTGCCCGTGTAGTCCAGTGGTCTGATTACTTGGGCGCCATGTGCAGTAGAGTGTGACATGTGCAGCAGCCATGGTCCGAAGTTCAATCTGAGCCGAGAGCCGTGGCCCGGTAAGGTGGGTCCATCTACGAAAAAGTAATTATATGAAAATAATTCCTATGCACATGATGATCAGGGAGATAATCCTGGGCAGGCAACAGAGAGTTCGACGGTGTCCTCTATAAAATGTGGCCATTGCTGGCATCTTGATTAGCAGCGTCAAGATGCTAGCCATGCTGACAGCGGCTGAAGTTACAGATGTGGCTGGGACCGCTGACTGACGTTGAATAGCAGATGTCAATCAGTCGGGCCTAACCCAGACAGTAGGCCACGCCTAGAAGGGGCACGTTATAAGTGCCTGACAAGTTGCTGACGCCTACTCAGCCCTTCCTCACCCTTCAGTCATGCACACACTCGCACACATCATCAACCGGCCTCCTCGACTCCTGGGTTAGCACAATAGGCCTGTCATAAAAAGGCCTCAGTGCATGGGCCCAGAGTAGGCTGGACCCCTGCCCGAAGGAACAACAACAACAACGTGGATCAAATTCCCCCTTAGGGGTATTCACCCTGATCGGGAACCCTTGATTTACAGAAAGAATTCACGGACTGAACTATCAAATACAGACTCTAAGCTGTGTTCAACGCGTCTGCAGTGGAACAGAGTTCAGCAGACAATCAGGAGTTTCATCAAGACGAGAGCTGAGTGAACAGACTGAGCAGTGAAACTCACTTGCACAGCTGTCGCTCGACATGCTTGCAATAGAAGAGATGACGAAACAACATCTGGTACTTGGTCAGCGCCTGCACGTCAACCAACAGAACACAGACATCTCACACGTTTAATGCAGACGTGTCGCACAGAAATGTCACATGACTGACACAAAAGATGTCACACGGACAGAACGCACATATTTCACACTTGACACAAACATGTCACACATGTGACACAGACTTGACCAATTCTGCCTGACAAACACTAGCAGAAGTCACTCTGTGGTTAAACAGAAGAGGAAACACACTTTGCGGCTGATGACGAGGGAAACAGGCCACTTGACGACATAATCAAATGTGAAGGCTTCAAGACCCGAGAGATGCAGATCTGTCGGATCCACCTTGTAATCTGCAGCCACAACAGCAAAAGAACAATCATGCAGCACACACATAGACACCAGTTTAATGACCACTGTCCAGGTAAACCTGTGTTAGGTGGCTGCCATCAGCTAATCTAGGTTTATCTGAAAATGGCTACTAACCGTGCAAAAACTGCATGACTGGATGTTCTGTCCTGACATCAATCAAGGCAATCAACTCAGTGAACTTCATCTCTTATTTGTCCACAAACTGAAACCTGAGAAAAAGGACGTTGCAACCTTTTTGTCAATTCGCTAATGCCAACACTCGAAGCAACCGTGTTGTTAATGAATATGTAACCACCACCACACACCACAACCGTTTTACGGCCCTTTTTCCGGGACCATCCGGGTGAGCCAGTGCCAGAAGAGAAGTTCTGGACTTTATGGTGCAAGGGAAGATTAACAGAGGCAGACACAGAGACCACCCGACTGGGCGCCATGCCATCCGGACTAACCAGTGCCCACCTCCACCATCCCCCCGAATATGTAACTACACACAAAATCAATCTAAATAGTAACATAAGTGCTATAACGAGGACTACTAGACAAATGTTTTCGAAACAGCAGTACCGAAAAAGGCAGCGACTTGGTTTCGCATACGCTATTCATTTGTAGTCGAACGAAGCTGCTCTAAGCTGAGCCAAGTTAGTACCATGGTTACTAATCACATTCGTGCCAACAACTCAGGCTGACCAATGATGGGTGCAAATGCTTCTCAACCTTGTAATACTGCACACATGTGGCACACAACAACTGTTAGTTATGGTTTCACTCTGCTGCCACATCTGTGTGGAACAACACACTGGAGTTTGTACGATCATTTCCCAGCAAAACATTTTACGGCCGTGACTGAAGACATACCTCTTTGCCATTTCATATGACGTTGGACCATCAGTAGCATAACTTTTATCACTTTATGGTAAAACAATGTGAAATTTTTAAAAACATGTCACTTAACATACATTTGCATCAACATCAAGAAATGACTAGCTAAGTTGACCGATGGTAGTAGCTGTTAATCGAATCAACCAACCATACAACACAAGTCTGTCATGTGCAAGTTAAATAGGGTTTCTGTGTGTCAAACAAAATCAAGCTCCACACAATGAATTTGTTTTCTATGCAACACTCAGTATCAACTTAACATACACAGCATTATCTAATGTAATGAAGAATGGAGGAATCAATGTATACTAAACTAAATATAGTAAGACATCCTTCTAATAATTTGTACCTTTTTCTTGCTTGGTTTCAATGGTTATAATCTTGAAAAGCTGCGTAATGAGATCAAAAGGCAGAAGAGCAACCCTAGCACAACATTACAGTTCACTGTTATTTTCATCCCATGTGTCACAGTCCTTAATGAACAGTGATGGTTCAACAGCTCAGCTACAGTTTGATTTAAATTCTGACACTTATTTACATTTTGATAACTTTTGTTTCTTTAAAACACACACACGCATACTGACTGACTGACTGAGTTAACGTTTTACGTCTCACTCGACACAAAATGGGTCATTTTGGAGACGTTTCCAAAGCCAATCTCTTGGCTTGGTATGGAAAAACTAAACCTAACATAACAGAAGCACACATCCAACAATAAAAAAAATGTACAACACAAAATAAACAGAAACAAGAGCTCAGCAGTAGCTGAGGTGGGCGACCG
>Ga0056135_10000366_pt1 | contig 12077 bp, 13 predicted proteins | sample WorMetG1aBELIZE1_FD_67481 | JGI IMG/M metagenome (GOLD analysis project Ga0056135, IMG submission 67481) | Marine gutless worms symbiont microbial communities from Max Planck institute for Marine Microbiology, Germany - Inanidrilus... ...
ACGGGACTGCTGTAAGTATTTTTTCTCTAATAGAGTAATCATCAGATGGAATCAGCTGGATCAGCGGGCAGTTGGTGCTTCCAGCATCACTGCATTCAAGGGGTGCTTAAAAAACAAAATTAGGGAAACGAGGATGGGCTTCTTCATGGACTGATCCGCTGAGCCCTAGGCCTCCCTGGTTAGTTTTCTGGCTGGTGAGGCCACACAAGGTGAGTAAGATGAGATTGCCTTTCAGCGAGTTGACTTCAATGTTGGTGAGTTGTCCATTTGCTGAGTTGATCTCTCGACAAGATCGTCAATCATCATGTTGGCATGTCAGCAACTTGTACATAAACTTTACCCATAATTATTATTGTTGCATGTTTAATCACTTAATAATTTCTGGACATGCTGTTTCAATAATGTTCTTTGGTTGTTAACATAAATGTGATAGGTAACTAAAGTAGTTTGCCCGTAATAAATGTTTTAAATGCCTTGTACCATTGGTGTTTGCTGCAGAAGCGGAAACTTCGTTCAACGAAATGAAAATTTCTGATGCAGGTAGGTAAAATACATTGAGCTAAAAATAGTCAGTTTTATTTTGACAGTAAGTATGATTATGAGATGAGATGAGAGTGACATGCCATTTCTGATGGTGATGATGACTGCATTATAAACAAAGAGTTACTACCACCACACCACAACCATTTTATGGCCCTTTTTCCAGGACCACCCGGGTGAGCCGGTGCCAGAAGAGAACTTGTGGACTGTATGGTGCAAGGGAAGATCAACAGAGGCAGTAACACTGACCATCCGGCCGGGCGCCACTCCGTCCGGACTAACCAGTGCCCGCCTCCACCATCCTCCAATATTTTTACAGGCCAGATGCCCCTCCTGCCACCCAACTAACAGCGTCAAAGCACTGAAGGCAACTACCGCATTCGGATTAGGGAGAAGACGCAAGAGTTCTCATCAACAGTGTTACCTGCACCATCTCCGTACCTCTATTAACAAGCGTTACTATCAAGGAAAATTAGATGTACACTAGAATGTGGGCTGATGCCCAACGTGATGGCTGCCCAGCCGAATATAGGTGGCGCCCTCTGCAAAAGTTCCATAATTCCATTCCGAGTGCTGTGCAGTAATGCTGCTAGTGCAGGACTTGGACGTAATGTGAGTTTTGCACCTGGCAAAACTGCTTCAGGGGGCAAGAGCCCCCGAAAATGTATATGTAGTGTACCAGTCCAGAAGATGGCCAAACATCGTGCAAAGTTCGGTTGGCCTCCAGTGAGCGTCGTCGCTGCAGTAACGAAGCCAAGATGCAAAAGCCGTTGAAATTTGCTGGGGTGCCCCAAACTCCCGAACCGATCTCAGCCGTTAGTGGGCCGACGTTCGCCATATTGTAGGGTCATGTGGAGGAGATAATTGCTGTTTAACAAGTTTGTTTCATGTTATGTAAGTGTTTATTTTATGTATGTACTGCCTTCAGTGCTCTGACGCTGTTGGTTTGGCTGCAGGAAGGGCATCCGGCATGTAAAAACTGAGTGGTGATGTATTGTACTGGCGTGGTTGTCTGGACTATATGCAAATCATTTGCACCTCGCTCCAGACAGATAACCATGCCAGTGAAATTAATCAGGACTCAGCCAGAATTAGAAGAGTCTGTGTTAACCAGGTGACCATGATATCTGAGTACACAATAGTAGGGTTTGCTATCGGTCCGTTGTCTGTCTGTCTGCGATGTTGGTGTATTGTGGCCAAATGGCTAGATGAATCAAGATGAAACTTGGCACGCAGGTAGGCCTCAGCCCCGGCCACATTGTGTTAGACGGGGACCCAGTTCCCCTCCCCCAAAAGGGGGCAGAGCCCCCCCAATTTGTGGCCCATATCTGTTGAGATACCACTTGGTAGGGAGGTAGGCCTTAGCCCAAGCAACATTGTGTTAAATGGGGACCCAGCTCCCCTTCCCCGAAAAGGGGGCCGAGCCCCCAATTTTCGGACCATATCTGTTGTGGCCAAATGGCTGGATGGATCGAGATGTCACTTGGTAGGGAGGTAGGCCTCAGCTCAGGCCACATTGTGTTAGACGGGGACCTAGCTCCCTCCCCCCGCAGAGCACAGCAGCCCCTTCCCATGTCTGTTGTGGTCACAGTCGCCCATCTCAGTTACTGGTGAGCACTTGTATTATATGCCGTTGGAAAACGTTGACGAACATATTTACCAGACGGATGTATGTGGCACTGTTTGTGACAGGAGTTGAAGATGACAGCACTGAACAGACAGAGATGCTAGACACAGGTGATCACACAGCAATGTTCAGTGCCAAAGCATTTCTTGTAAACGTGTGCAGGGGTGCAGCTTCTGACCGTCTGGGGTGAAGCATAGTCGCAACTACCATAGGGGCTGGAGGGGAACGGTTCCCCAGCTTTTCAGTTGGTTGGACGTTAAGCTATTGGTCCCCTCCAACGTTCGGCAGTTGTGAGTTGCAAAACAGTGCAGAACATTGGCAAACCGTTGCTGTTGTATAGCCTAACACAGCATGTGCTATGATAACATTGATTCACATGTCATGAACTCCGACAACGTAAGACATACTTACAAATTGTTATTTAACACATTATCTGTGACCGGTTGTTTGATGAAAGTAAGAGACATTCTAATAACTTTAGCAAGTGTTAAAATTTTTTTTGGCTGGGACTTCAATTGCCATGGACCCGGTAAAGGAGCGTATGATGTTGCCATACCCGTAGTCAGCTGAGAAGGAGATATACCTCCCCATTTGCTACCCCAACGACACTTTCAGATCTTGGGGTCTCAGTTTCCTCCAACTTTTGGACCATGGATTTTATATTTCCAAACAAAAGTTTGCTCGGCCTCTTGGAAGGTTTTGCTTATTTAATTAAGACATTGCTTTGTAACTGTGTGAAAGGAACTTGCAGCATTGTTTGACACAGTGAGGCAAGTTGATAATAGTGGAATAACAGTCATTTGTGCTGTATAAATCACACTTTCTATCTTCTCTGTTGCATTTATATTTTGCCAGTTTTGGCACGAGTTACTAACACACATACTAACCAGCCTTCTTTTCTGAAATTACTCCCGATTAGGTTGGGGCCCCAATAGGGAATGTTGGGAGATATTTGAACAGGTTTTTTACAGGCCAAACCTAACCAATGGTATCAAAGCACTGGCATTGATTTTCTGTCTTCTTTTTGTTTGTACATATCCCTAATTCCCAATCCCATCCCTTGCTTGTTTCATTTGACGTTTTCGGTGTTTTCGCATGTGTTCCATATTTTGTTGCAGACTTCATTGTGTACGAGATATTTCGGTGTGCTGGTGTATGTCTTGCCAGCTGCTGTTACGGAGTACGCTGCCGCTAGTTATGATTACGAGGCGCGTCTGTGTCATCTCAAGATGTGGCCCGACTTTGCTGGATATGGGTTTAACCTGCACGCCGACCGCGCGACTCCCGGCCAGTTTGTCGGCAAGGTTGACGAAGGATCGCCGGCCGAGGCGGCCGGCCTGAGACTGAACGATCGCATCGTGGAGGTGAACGGGCACAGCGTCGAGGGCAGAAGTCACGCGGACGTCGTTGCGGACGTCAAGTCGGTGTCGGGAGAAGTTCGACTGCTGGTCGTGGATGCGGCCACGGATGAGATGTGTCGTCAGAGTGGCGTCGTGCTGTCGTCGTCGTGTCTCACCAACGTCCAGGCTATCATCTGCCCCGACTCCAACCCATACACCAGCATGGGTTCTGTCCAGTGTAGGCATCAGTATGCTGCTCAGTTAGAAGCTCCTAGCTGCTACATACACTGTGTGTAGTTATAGTTAGAGCGCTTGGTCAGGTTGTGTGTGTGTGTGTGTGTAAAAAAGGTACAGGCTTCCCATACTCGGTACCGAGTGCTGGGCCTGGAGCTGATCCCGGTGTACAGGCAGTCAGCCTGTGGGTGACCGTAAGTCATCCACCCGGCGGTAGGCTGCCATTACTAACCACCACGGCTTCGGTTACCTCCCCAGCCTCCTTTGACCGGTACCAAGTTATACTGCTTGGTGACAGAGGCACATAGGTGTGAAAAACTTGCCCAAGGTTGTTACGCAGCGTTGCCCCGAGTGTGATTTGAACCCGCAACCTGTTGATCGCAAGTCCAACACTCTACCTGTTATGCCACCACACCACTGTGTGAGTGTGTGTTAAGACAATAACTTTTGAGCAAAATCACCTTTGACCTAGATGTGTTGCATGCTGGTTCAAAGTCATGGTCATAGATCAAAAATTGCAGTCGCTGGATGAAAATTGTTCCTTTTTCGGCTATGGATGGACATCACGAGGCAACACCCCTTTCCCTCAAATAAGCATCGTTGGAGAAATGATGATTGTCTGGAGGGTAAGAGGGAAAATTATCAGATCTGTTCTGTGCAGTATTGTGTGAAACAATTGTGCACAGTGCAATGCACACACATATGAACAGACCTAGTAGTTGTTTGTTGGTTAGATTTAGCTTTTCTGTGGTTATACTGTGTGTTACAATTTATTTGTGTTAGATTTAGCTTTTTGGGATTATTTTGTGTGCTTTTGTTGTGTTAGATTTAGTTTCTTTGGTACTGTGCCAAGAGATTGGCTAGGAAGAAGACCAAAATGACCTATTTTGTGTCTAGTGGGACGTAAAGCCTGAACTCAATCAATCATCGCAAGGCGAGACGAGCCGACCATTTTGAACACAAAACTGTAGATAAATAACAGCGAGCTAGCTGGTTGTTTGTGCTAGAATGGTCATTGTGACCTCTAGTTAGGGCTTTCTGGTTGTCCTTATTATTGAGATACGTGTTAGTTGAGCAAGAACTCTTGAGAGGTTTTGTTCACACTCTGGTGTCTTTTTTGTTTTGTTCCATTTTGGTGTTTGCAGCTTAACACTTAGCATTGCTATTCTGTTGTAAAAGTAGTTTTTAAGTTGACATTTTCCTCCCCGCTTGACAGTCTTCAGCTGATGTCACTTTTATTTTCATTATCGTAGCTTGCTGGCATTGTTCTCTCTATTGAGATACTTTCACGGGTACATCAGTCATGTTGCCATGTAAGTGTTAAGTGCTTGTTGGTGAATATACTTGTAGTGAATGGTGAAGAAGAAGAAGTCGTCACATCGACGATGTCACTGCCACCGGTAATTGACATCTTGCTGCTCGTTAGAAGCTCCTAGCTGTTTGTTTTTTGTGCTAGAGTGGTCGTGATGGTCACTGATATTACCGTGTTTATCGAAATGTTCCTTCAGTGCTTTGGCGCTGTTGGTTGGGCAACAGGAAGTCATCTGGACTGTGAAAAACCTGTTCGAGTTATGTCCAAAGGATTTCCCGCGACCTGGCCTATCCATGGGCGTAGCCAGGATTTCTCAACGGGGGAGGGGAAGGGAGGTCTTCCCTACCTCCCTTCCCCACTCCCTTCTCCCTTCTGTCCCGTACCGTCCCCTTCCCTTCCTCTCCTCTGTTTCCCTCCCCTAGAAGTTGACCCCTTAAATCCAGCTAGGCGGTCTGGGGGAGCGCGGTAAGCTCAGAGCCCCAGCCGAAATTGAATTTGGTGCATTTTAGCTGTAAAATATAACATCTGATGGCAACAATTTTAATGATTTTCCTGTGAAAACCAACTCATCAAATGTTGTGCAAATAAATGACCTATACCACTAAGTTTGTAAATTTCACGTTGGGAGCTCCGTTTAGAAAATCTAGGCCGCTAATGCGGGGTGCGTGCTTCTCCATCAGTGGAGAAGCTTTGAAAATGAAGGCCAGTTACACAGCGGTTGCAAATAGTAGTGTAAAATAGTTGAGATGCCATATTGAATGATGCTGGTGTTTTTGTTATTATTATTATTATTATAAACGTTGATGTTTAGGGTGGCATCGCACAAAACGTTGCAGGGCCACCTAACAAACACTAAACAGTCACGTGTTAACAGTGACGCGGCTCAGGTATTAGCATCCTCGCCAAAGGATGTCCTGAAAAGTACTGTCTGCAGTTGTTGTCAAAAGGCTGCCAGTGACTGTTGATCTCCCTAGTATTTTACAGCAGTTTTGTCAAATGGGATGCTGTAAATTTCATCTGTTAATACAGCATGTTGTGGTTGTTGAATGTACAGACGGAACATGAAGATGAGTTCCAGGTACAGACAGACAGATATTTGTTGTGTTTTCAGTGTTTGCGGTACGAGGACGGCAGGGGCGTCGCCAGGTGTAAAAATGTGGGGTGGACACATGGGTCTGGGGGCAAAGCCCCCTGAAGCTAAAAGGTTTTGTCATTGGAACACCCAGGCAAGAGGCAAAAGTTGTCACTTCCGAATCCAATTGGTCGAATAGTACAGAATGTAAAATAAAAATACAACATAGATATAAGAATACAAGCAGGGAAACATCCATTATGAATTTTTATCACAGACGGATAGACAGAGGGACACGTGCCATACAGACAGAGGGACACGTGCCATACCATGTACCGAGCTAGCATGACGCCATGCAGGAAAAAAATAAACACGGGACGGGAGGAAGTAAGAAAGTAACTCGGCAAGTACATCAGTCGGTGACTGCCAGGCACTGTACCGAGCTGACACTGACAGTGAAAATACGACGTCATTCAGGAATGAATGTCGTACAAAAGTGATGTTGTGAAATAAACAGGGTAGTGCGGGACTGTCATGGCGAGCGCATTGGCTGCATATTTTAGTATTTTGAATTCAGAAATTCGGAAATTGATAGGATTTGAATGTGAGTACCGAGCCGTCAGTTGAGCGGATTTTGAGCAGCCATTTTAGCCCGCTCACCGCTCCGTTCCCGCTCCATGACGTCCCGCTCACCACTCCGCTCCCACTCGCCCAATTTTCGGCCCGCTGCGCTCACATGCTCTGTGTACAAGACTACGAGTTGGCCTGTATTTCAAAAATTCAACAGACAACAGCTGCCTTAATTTATAGACAAATTCTAGCAAGTGAACAGATTTGTGGGTACTTTGCCCCCCATCCCCAACTAAACTCAACGGATTTGCATCAATCTCAGGAACGGCCTCTGGCAAAAGTGGGATGGTGGTGACGCCTCTGGGAGACGGTGCAGGTAACACCATTGAGGAGCACTCTAGCGTCTTCTCCCTAATGTGAATGTGCTAGTGCTGGCTCACCCAGGTGGTCCTGGAAAAGGGCTGTAAATGGTTTTGGTGTGGTTTCAGTGTTTGTTTTGCATTTTCGTCACATTTTAATTTACCGGCACAGTTGTATTTTTTTGCTTCCTGCTCATTTACATCTAGTCTAATCCATGCAGCTGTTATGACGATGAAGTTGGCATATATTGTGAAGGTTTGTCCCGTGTCAAGAACTGGCATAAAGATAGCAATGTCCTATACTTTGGGAGTTGGCTATTGGTTGAAGGATGAGGTTTGGTGAGTGTTTGGTTGATGTCAGGAACAGCATCTCAAAACACAAAAAATTTTGCACCAATCAACCATCTGCTTCAGATGGACAACACTCTAACCCAGGTTCATTTGGAAATGGCTGCTAGACCGGCGTATGTGTGTGTTCATCATGTTATTTGCTTTAGTGAATCATGCATAATAGCTGGTCATTGGCATGTTACCTCTGTTTGTATGAGTTGTGTTGTGGATTATAGTTGCCCATTGTTGTACTTCTGTTTTAATTGGTGAATGTGTGCTTTTGTTGTGTTAGGTTTTGTTTTTCCATACCAAGCCAAGAGATTGGCTTGGGGAATTTCTCCAAAGTGACCTATTTTGTGTCCAGTGGGATGTAAAATCTTAGCTCAATCAATTGGTTATTATTCTAGTGAGGTGCCGTGCAAGTAATTTCTCACTTGAGTACTGCTTGAGATGAGAACTTGTTAAAAATTGACAGATGAAGAACCATTTATGGCACTGAATGGCCTATAATGTGCTGATGTGCCGTTAAGAAACTACTCACTCACTCACTCACTGACAGATGAAGAAATAACACCAAGAACACAAGACAATTCAGTCACAGAATGAAGTAGACATAGAGCGAGTACAGCATGTACTCGCTAGCATTTCACGTTCGCGTTATGTTGCCATAGCAATGCAACCTGTGCACCGATTGCAAATCCGCCCAATAGTGCACAACTACGGGGCATCCCGTACCACTCCCCCAAGTTACATCCGAGTCCGTGCAATAGTGTGGGCATGCGGCCGCGGACAGACACACAGACGCGCGGGACCACAATACATTTCACATCATCTATGACTCACGCGAAATGTAATAAGTCAGTAATTGTTGCTTTCTGTTGCAAGTTATGTTGTGCAGTACGACAGGCAGCGAGCAGTGGTGATGGTTAGTGACAGTGCTAATGGTGATTGTGATCAGAGTGCTGCTCATACAGCAGATGACTACGATGACGCTGCTTATTCAGCAGCGGTCAATATTGAGACAACAAGGGACTACGAGGAAGAGAGAACTCTTGAGCAGCCACAGCATAGTGCAGTAGTGGTGGGTGACTAGATTGCTAACAGCTGCCGATTGCACTGTCGTGTCCGCGTATTTCATGCACCTGCAACTAACAGCTTGCGATAACATTACTAAGCACATTTTCTCCACTGCAGCAAACATCGACTAACTTTTGTTTGTCCACATTCCGCAACAAGCCATAAGCCATTCCATTTCCACTTGACATCTCTTCATTCATTGTCACTGTACGCTGTCAGTATGGTTATCCTTGTTTAGTCTGCTTTATGTGTTACAAACCATTGCACTTTCTTCATTTAAATGCACATTTCTCAAATATAAACAATGTTTGTCCATGTTTTCTTCATACTGCCTCTGCCATTGATGATTTCCCTGGAATGGCTAGGCTAAGTTGACGTAATACACAGACCAAATACACTTGTTAGTCATGGTACTCAAGCCTAGAGCCAGTCAACAGCTGAATTGTGAGATGGAAGAAATGTTAAGTTGTGTAACAGTAGGCCAGAATGACCAGGCTTGACATGGACTGGCAGCCTAGTTGTGTATATGTATGGAAGTGTGTTTCACCAACATTTGCTTGCTGGCTGACAACTGTGTGGCCTGGGAGAAAGATTGTCATTTTAATGGTGCTGTCTATGGTGCTATACTGTTTCTAACAGTCGCCATCTTCCTTGCATTATTATCTACTAACCCACACTTTGCACTGTAGCATGCTGTAATTAGTGGTGGCTGATTTTCATTCTTTATCGTTTTCATGAACTTTTTTATTTTGCCGTTTCTCACATTAATTAGCAAAAACAACAACCTGTAGTTTGTCGACATAATTGTTGAAACTTTTTCTGCACGATGCGTCATATGTGCTTTGGCAATGCTGTCCGTCCAGCTGTCTGTCATCTTGTGTCAGAAAAGTTGAGCATATTGTTGGACATTTTCATCTTATACCATGTAATTGCACCACATGAAGTTATGGTAACATTATGATTGGTCACTGATAAGTAAGTTAAGCAAGCAAATTATTTATATAGCACCAGTATCTTAAAAAGAATCAGGGCATTAAGTCACTGATATGATGAAGGTGTTTTAGCCAGCAGGTTACTTTACAGGCTGGAACAGTTTATGTCCATTGTCAAGGGGAAAATAGGCAATGAGGAATGAGATGGGAAGGCGCAACGCTGTCACAGGGCCTGAAGTATAAACACTGTGCACCAAATAAAATAAAATAGAATAGAGGGTAACTCCCAGGATGACTACTTGTTTGGAAAATCTGGATATGTTCAGAAATTTAACAGCTTTCATGGAAATGTCAGCAAAAAATCTTGTCAGGCAAAACTGTTTATTGCTAAGTTCATGTTTATGACTACATTTATGTGTTGAATAGATGATACAATTAAGCTTGTTGATTTTTCACAATTTCTTAAATGTTTTTAACCATAAATTTCATTTACGTGTTTACTGTTTGTATTATGTTTGTGTCTGTGTGTGTGTACGGGCAGCTGTAAGTGCTGGTTTGAGCCTTACTGTCACTGCTTGTTTATCGTAGTATGTCATTGTAACTGTACTTGATGAGCTAAATGAATAAATAAAAAACTAGAATGTGGGCCAATGCCCAACCTGATGGTCGCCCTGCCGTACATAGGTGGCGTCCTCTGTTCAACGCCACAGTTTGGCTGACGCCCACTACTAGATGCCGTGCAGTAACGCTGCCAAGATGCGAAACCCGTTGAAATTTGTAGGGGTGCCCCAAACTCCCGAACCGATCTCAAACGTTAGTTGGCCGAAGTTCACCATATTATCAGGACATGTAGAGGAGGTATTGCTACTTAACAACTTTTTTTTCCGATTGTCGATACATGCCTTAGTTGCGAAGATATGGCCTGACAAAGTTGTGTGATGGTGCCGAGATGGCGATTTTTTGCGTCCTGTATTTGCAGCGAGCCGCATGCAGCACATTTCAGACCTGCATTCTAAATTCGCACTAAGGCCACACCATGTGCCAAAGTATGGTAAACATCCAATCTCCGACCGCTAAGATTAGGCGAGGATAAAAAATGAAGAAAGAAGAAGAAGAAAGAAACAGGATAAAAATATAATGGTCTGCCCTATTACATAGGGCGACCATAAAAAGTCATCTCCAATTATCAAATTTACAGTGTTGCCATTTTGATATAGTTATTTTGAGAGTAGCAATCATAAGTAATGTTCAAAATGTCCGCCTTCAACGTTGATACAGGCCGACAGACGACGACTCCACTCGTCGATGGCGTGGTTCACAACATATTGGTCCAGTTCGCACCACACGGAGATCAGACGCTCGCGCAGCTCGTTGACGTCCTCGTAATAAATAAGTAAATGCATGCCCCGTTTTTACATTTTTCCCGGTTTCGGCACCGCAAACATTATTGAAATCGGTTAACATCTGACAGAGTTGCAGTCAAATGTAACTGCTACGTTTTATGAATCACTGCGAAAATGTAGGTTTTAATTTTTCCAGGTAAGGTGCGCACATAATTAAGGTGATGTGACAAATTTTACTACAGTCGCATGTAGGATTTCTTCACGATTAAAATGATATAAAAACTATAAAAATCGGTTAAGATTAGCGGAAGTTATAGTCAAAAATAAAAGTCACGTTTTTTTATGGTTCACTGTGTACAACAGCTTGTACTACCGTACAAGCAGTGATGCTAAATGCATTCTTAAGCTGTTGCATCAGTTGTAACAAAACATTGAAGAAATCTGTATACGTCTAGATTTATAACACTCAATATTCAAGTCTGAAATAAAAGTGTCAAAGTAAAAAGCAAGCAATATCAGTGAAACACACATGTATGCAACAGAAGCTTCTCGATGAGAAGAGGATATTTAGTCAGCCGCTGCCATGCACTCGGCAGTAATTCTTTCAGTGCAAGTCGCCGACACAGCGGGTTAAGGCTGGCTTCCTGTATACATAAATAGCAGCTAAAAATAGTAACACAAAGTACAGAATAAACAGTACACATGGTTGGTTGGTTGGTTGGTTTTAACGGCACTTTTAACACAGGTTAGGTCACACAATCGTCTTATGGCCATTATACAAAGTCGACTAAGTTAAAAACTGGAGGATTTTGTTGGAGTGAAGTTTTACTGCAAGAACATGCTAGAGGTCTTCTCATCAGTGTTACGTCTCTGCACCATACAATACAAGAAACTCATCAGGAGATGAGATAGCGAAAGTGACGAACGTGAACTTTTTTTTACGATGACACCTTCAACCACTTTTACGTAGCGTGACCTGGAAGCTACTGAATTCGGTGAAATAATGCAAATAAGGGCCATTACGCCATTAAAGGTCACCGATTTTGGTACCAATCGAAAGCTAATATACGACTGCCTATTAGTGATTAGGTGGCGTGGTGGTGCAACGGGTAAGGCATTTGGGCTCGCAATCAGTAGGTCGCGGGTTCAAATCCTGCTCGAAACAATGCTGCGTAACAACCTTAGGCAAGCTGTTTACACCTATGTGCCTCTGTCACCAAGCAGTATAACTTGGTACCGGCCAAAGGACGGTGATGCTCTGCGGCTGGGGAGGTAACTGCAGGCCTCGCGGAAAGTAATGGCAGCCTACCGCCGGGTGGATGACTTACGGTCACCTGCAGG
>Ga0056135_10000367_pt1 | contig 12072 bp, 9 predicted proteins | sample WorMetG1aBELIZE1_FD_67481 | JGI IMG/M metagenome (GOLD analysis project Ga0056135, IMG submission 67481) | Marine gutless worms symbiont microbial communities from Max Planck institute for Marine Microbiology, Germany - Inanidrilus... ...
GTAGAAGTATGGTAGACATCCAATCTGTGGCCGCTGAGATTAGGCGAGGAAAAAAAGAAGAAGATAGAAGATAGAAAGAAACTACAGGGCAAAAATATAATGGCCCCCCTATTACATAGGGCGGCCATAATAACAACAAGATAATTAGTGGAATCGACATTGTTCCGGTAACCGGACTCATAGACACTCTCATAATTGCATGTTGCGTGTAAACCAGCCAAATACATATTTATATATGGAATGCATATTGTGAAAAATCTGTCAGTAATTACACAGAATAGGCATATATATTGACGTAAATTTTCTGTGTCAATACTAGAGACTAAATGACCATTTCATTGGTTACCAAATTGCAGTGCCATAGCTCTGTTTGTATGTGTGACTCGCGGACCAATCACAGTTCGCGTTTCGTACCGGTAGCCAGTAGCAAAATAGAACATACATGTTCTATTTGCTACCGGCTGCCGGTACCCGTAAAAATCGGTACCGGAAACCATGACACACGCGACTGGTTTCGGGTACCAGTTGGCTGGTACCAGAAACCTGTTAATGTGTCATAGGCTTTAATGACATGCTATTGCTCTAGCTGCAGTCTGCAGCCGCATCTCGACTGGCTGTACAGCTGAGCTCAGATGTCCGTGCCCAGCCATCCACAGCGAAGGGTAACTGGCATGCACCACGCGAGCGGCGCGACTATTAGTGACTCAACGCTGCTTCACTGCTTCTGTGCTTCAGAAACTGTATGACTGCATGGTCCAGTGGCTTGAATGGTGGATATTTAAGGTAGCATTCACACCAAACATGCCTTTTACAGAACTAAATTAGAAGCTAAATTTGGGGGGGGGACATAATGCATTACCGTCCCCCGCAGTCCAATTTTCGGGGGGACACGTCCCCCGTGTCCCCCGCAGGATTTACGCCTATGTATCAAGTAAATGATTTCTCACCTCAGATAACTTCTTTGACATCATACCACACAGGTGCGACTTGTACTGCTCATGCTCCAGATATTTCTCCAATATTTGCTTTATGATCAGCTGCACCCTGTCAACGGGAAACGCCCGGCGGGGTCCCAGCTGGTAGGTGTTCTCAAGCCTCGTAGGAGGTCGCAGAGATGCCAGATCATTACTGTAGTACGTGCTGACTGATCTACCGAAACGAATAACAAATGTCTGTTGATCTCGGAAATATTTTCAATACAATATACAAGTTTTGACAATAACGACGACGACGACGACAACAATGATAATAGTCATCCTGCTGTTGTAGGCAGTACAATGAGATTCTACAAGTGACCTGTACAACTAACAGGTGTCACGTGTGCTCTGCTGTTTCATATTATCATTTACCAAATATCATCAAACAAAGTTCATTAACAAGTAAATAGCATCAAATTCACAGAAAGATGACATATCTGTAGGACTACCTAGAACTACCTCACTGAAATCTCATGCTAAATGAATTTTCAGGTTTCAGAAAACAACAGAATATTAGATCCTTCTGCACTTAAAGGTAAAAATGTTGTCATGCATAAAATCAGAGTTAGTTAGTTGGAGTTTAACGTCCCTTTTCAGCACAAATATGGCTATATCAGAGACGAGCATAAAATCAGAAATACAGACCAGAAAAGGTTTGCCTTTTAAACTGTGTCCATTTTTCGTTTAATGCCAGAGAACGCCGTCAGTGCTGTGACATCGTGTGTTCTTTGTTTGGCGTCAGGACTGTAAAACATTGAGGTGTGGCATGGTTATATGTCTGGAGTGAGGTGCAAATGACTTGCGTATGGTTCAGCTGATTCCACTGCCACCCTATCATCTCTTGCTTCATTAAATCCAGAAATGGACAGAATAGTTTTGCCTTTCTGGTGCTGGCTTACCCAGGTTGCCTTGAAAACAAAGGCTGCTAAACGGGTGTTGTTTGTTTGCTTGCTTTTTTGAAACCAGCGTAAACTCTGATTAACCATCATATCCACATAATTTAGATTTTAGAGTAACATTACATCTTTATTAATGTGCATGAATAGTTGCCTTCAGTGCTTTGACACTGTTTGTTGGGCGGCAGGAAGGGCATCCGGTCTGTAAAAATGGGGGATAGTGCCGGTGGACGTGGGCACTGGTTGGTCTGGATGGAGTGGCGCCAAGGCGGATGGTAGGTGTGTCTGCTTCTGTTAATCTTCCCTTGCACCAGAAAGTCCAGAAGTTCTCTTCTGGCAGCGGCTCACCCGGGTGGTCCCGGAAAAAGGGCCATGAAACGGTTGTGGTGTGGTGTGTGTGGTGGTGAATAGCCCAAGACATGCACAGTTCAGCCATACGCACTACTACACAGTGATTTGATGGAATGTAAATGCAGTATTAGGAATAGATGTTACCATACTCTGATTTCCTTCGACGTCGCATGTCACTTGGTGACGTCGCACCATAGCCAGGCCTCTTCTGCAGCCATGCTGCTCTCGCACGTGAAACAGCGTACATCTTTCTCTAACCCGCAGTAGCCTACACCACATAAAAGTGCGCCATAATCAATGCATAATATAATTAATTTTGTATTAGAACACACACACGCACAACCGTTTTACGGCCCTTTTTCCGCGACCACCCGGGTAAGCCGGTGCCAGAAGAGAACTTCTGGACTTTATGGTGCAAGGGAAGATTAACAGAGGCAGACACACCGACCATCCAGCTGGGCGCCACTCCATCTGGACTAACCAGTGCCCACCTCCATCATCACCCATGTTTTTTACAGGCCGGATGCCTTTCCTGCCGCCCAACCAACAGTGTCAAAGCACTGAAGGCAATTAGCATATTCGGATGAGGGAGAAGACGCTAGAGTTCTCCTCAACGGCGTTACCTGCACCGTCTCCGTACCCCGTACTAGAACACTGCAACCGAAAGCAACTAAACTTATAAAGAAGAATTTATGAACAAAACTAGAAATGTTGGCAATTAACATATCAATTCCCAACGTGATGGTCGGTTTTGCGGTTTTGACCTTGGCAATGCCATATGTTATTTTAGGTGTACCAAAGGTTAACGTTCACAACCAGCTTTCTAACTTGCAACACTAGCTGTCACTGTTGTTGATCAGTCTCAATCTGATGTGACTCTGTTGATAAATGCATTCTGCATGACGCTGATATCTCCCTACAGAACACACTACTGCCATATGAAGTGTCGTCAGGCATATTGCACCTCAGGTCATCACAGCAAAATGCTGCTCATTGAACAGCGCCAGGTTTGCATCTGGCATCAAGAATTCGCTCTTCACATAGCTCCTCACATTATGCTTTACATCACAGGGCATCAGTGTTGCAGTAATGTGTGCATTTTCGTTTTGGCATTGCAATATTCGACAGCAAAGTTCAAAAGAAAACACAAAGTATGAAATAGGGGACTTAATGTCCAAATCACGAAATAATGTTTAACACAATAAGTACCAGCTGTCGCAAACAAACCCATATGACACGCTGCGTCATGGCAAACGTGCTGCAAACAAAGGCTCAGTGTGATAAACTTATGACCGAACGAAGTTGACAACGCTTGCATCGGTCGACGTTTTCAAAAGTCGCCAATTTTAACCTACTCCACGTGCATTTGGCACTTCTACTGGGGATGACCTCATTTAGATTTTGCTGAGATCTTCGGCATCAGAAAACTAGAGCCCTTAGAGTCCCTGGACTGTTTGCATGATCCTATATTTAGCCATATCAGTAGAACACCGACTTGTGACAGACAGACAGACAGACAGGCACATGACTACGCATATACCATGCTAGCATGGCATTGCGCAGTAATAACAAAATGGACATCGGGGTCCAGTTGGTCTATAGCAAACAAAGAGAAGGTGATGCAATGGCAGCTTGATTTGTGTCAAGTATGACATAAATGCCCTGGAGAGTATACCACTGCAGGGCCCAGGAACCAGCAATGGCAGCCGACCTCTCACAGTGGCAACCAACAACAACGAATGCTGATAGCCTAGCCTGCATGCTGACCTCTATGGGTGGACCAACAACTTGCTCCCTCCACTGCTGCTGCTACATTGAGTCATCCTTAGATAGGCATTATGTTTTTTTAAAAAGTCTAACGACTTTGTTCCATTCATTATAATTTCTCTTAAAACAAGAGCTCAGTATATGCGGTAATGAGATGGGCGACCATTTGGCCACAATAGACATTCACTGAAAAGTTGGGGACTGCTGTGCCCCTTTCTGTGGGGGGAGCTAGGTCCCCTAACACAATGTGGCTTGAGCCGAGGCCTACCTCAGTACAAGTGGCATCTTGATCCATCCAGTAGTTTGGCGACAACAGACATGGGCTGAAAATTGAGGGGCTGTGCCAATTTTCTTTTGGAGGAGGGAGCTGGGTCCCTATCTAACACAATGTGGCTTGGGTTGAGGCCTACCTCCAAGCCAAGTTTCATCTTGATCCATCTAAACATTTGGCCATAATACACCAACGTAACAGACAGGACAGGACAGACAACAATCTGATAGCCTAGCACATGGCGAACCGTTTACAAACGGTCGCCCCAAAATGGATCGATGTTGCATAACACCTGTTCATGTCTGCTGGTTATGGTCACCCTATGGAACAGGGCAGACCATTATATTTTCATCCTGTGGTTTCTTCTTCTATCTATCTTCTTTTTTTTTCCTCGCCTAATCTCAGCGGCCGTAGATTGGATGTCTACCATACTTCGTCACATGGTGTGGCCCTAGTGGAAAATTTATAACGCAGGTCTGAAACGTGCTGCACGCGGCTCGCTGGAAATGTAGGACCCAAAAAGCCGCCATCTGGGCACCATCGCACAAGTTTGTCGGGCTATATCTTCGCAACTAAGGCACATATTGACAATCGGAAAAAACTTGTTAAGCAGCGACATGTCCTCCACATGTCCCCACAATATGGTGAACTTAGACCAACTAATGGCTGAGATCGGTTCCGGAGTTTGGGGCACCCCTGCAAATTTCAATGGGTTTCGCATCTTGGCAGCGTTACTGCATGGCATCTAGTAATGGGCGTCAGCCAAACTTTGCGGCGTTAAACAGAGGGCACCACCTATGTTTGGCAGGACGACCATCACGTTGGGCATTGGCCCACATTCTAGTTTCACACTATATACGCCCGTTTAACATCCTCTTTTCAGGACAACCTGGGTAAACTGGCACCAGAACGGTTAAACTAATCTGGATTTTAATGAAGCAAGAGACGACGGGGTGGCAGTGGCATCAGCTGAACCATATGCAAATCATCTGCACCTCGCTTCAGACAGACAACCACACCAACTCCTCATCACTCAATTTTTACAGGCCGGATGCTCTTCCTGATGCCCAACCAACAGTGTCAAAGAACCGAAGGTAAGTTGGTGTCACACCATATAAAGTACTAACCCTAACCCTAACCATAACCCACTGCACGTCGGGAACCGACGTGTAGTCACTTCCTTCATCTAAATTGTCCAACCCGAAAATCGCGTTATCATAGCTTATACAGCAGTCTATATAGTTCTGCGCAATATTACTGTACTGTAATTTCTATCAACACCAGAACTCCATCAACTCAACGCGATGAACATTTTCTTTCAACAACACCAAGCACTGCAGTCAAGCACCTGCAAGTTGGTTGCCTAGAAACTCGTAAACATCCTGTTTCTGTTCGCTGTCAGAAAATAAGTAAATTGTTGCACACCGTACTGTCCGCACAGTAATTTAAACAGCATGCCGCTTTAACCTTAAAGAAACAACATAGGAAATTGCGAACTACTTAGACCAAAACGTGTGGTCATTAAAATGCGGTTATTTGCATGACATGCTTCTTTTATTATTAGGCCGCATCGCTGAACAGCGGCTGAACTACCTACGTAGGTGCGGCCCATTGTTACAGACCGAGTAATGTGGTCTGCCACAATAGTAAGCCCCGCAAAATGGCTTAACCGATCGAGATGCCGTTTGGGTTGAGGACTCGGGTGGGCCAAAGCAACCATGTAGATGGGGGCTCAGATCCCCATGGGAATGGGCAATTTTAAGCAGAAAACGGGGCGGCTCGTTGTAGCCTAATAGTAAAGTATAGCGATAGGCCTACTCCGCCGTGAGCTGTGCAAAAACGACTGAACCGATCGAGATGTCCTTTGAGATTTGAACTCAGGTGGGTCGGAGAACCACATGTTAGATGGGGGTCCAGACCGCCCCATGCAAAGGATAAATTTTGAGGGGAAAAGACATACCCGACAACACTCTGCCGTGAGCTGTGCAAGTGGTTGAACTGATCGAGATTGGGTTGTGAACTCGGGTGGGCCCAAGGAAGCATGTATGAGGTGGAGTGCACACTACACTGGCACCACCTGGCGAATAATACTGAACCGTCCATGTGCGGCGGCGATGCGGGCTTTCTGTCAAATTACTCTGACCACTTGTTTTCATTTTTCAATGCAGCCAGCTTGGCGGGCGACTGCCTTATCTGTTAATCTGCCATATTCAACAGTTTGTGTAGTTCTTGTCCTTCATTGCACTCGTGACTTAAAAAGTTTTTTCGTTCGTGTTTGCTTATTTTTTCAGTCTGGGCACATTTATACTAAAGCGAAAAGCAAATCAGATAATGCTGCGCTCTGTCAAATGCTTGTACTCCATACTTTTTGTCCCATTGTCGACAGTACTGCCTTTTTATAAATCCAACTAAATACTCACAATATTTGTGTACTCAAGTGAATCTTCCAGAAACACATCACTATTTACACCTATATGCGTGAATTCAAAATTATCTATATAAAACAGACATAATGCTGAAAATTTCAGCCGAACTTCACGGAAATTTTTGGCCATTCTAATTTCAAGGGCCATTTTCAAAATGCTCGTCAAATACTGAATTCAAAATACCAGTAATTCAGGACTTTTCAACGCTTTAGAAATGTGGTTAATACTGGAAAATGCACATCATGTTTCAGTGTTTAGAAAGCATTATATTTTAACAATATTTAAATAATGCCACATATTTCAACTTTCAAGCATAAATTTATGAAATTGTTCTAAGTTTTCACAGCAATAAAATTTCATGACATAAAAAAGACAATATTTGCTTGGTTCACTTCTTGATTCTACACAACATAACTGTCATGTTCTTCAACATTCACTGTCTTCGAAAATTACATCTAATTAGTTACACATCATCGTTCAAGAAGCAGTCATTACAAATTCACATAATAAAACATCAATAAACAGCAGCTAACAAATCACTAAAAGTCAACGCAAATATACACACCACAAGTTCAGTACAGTAACTACAGATATACATGATTACTGATACGTGAAGCTACAATGCAAAACATACACAACGATCCCCAGGTCCTTCCATAAAAGTAGGTTGGACAGCAGAATAGCATAAAAAGGATGATAAAACGTTTAATACTCCAGCAAAAACACTTCTGAAAATATCCATGCATATTTCCACTAATCTGAGAGATGCCACTGGAAAAGACCTACTCCTAGTGAATCCAGATGCAAATTGTTTCAGCAAAACGTCAACCATCATGAATTATTCAGTTGTTGGCTCAGTAACACGAACATCACACGGCCTGTAAAAAACTGCTCCAAAAATCCTAAAGATCAACTTTTGAGCAATTCGACATACACCAAAATAGAAAGTAGACCCACAAGGAATGGCAATAATGTGGACAGGGGCAAAAAGAGCAGCAGCGATGGAGAAATCTTGTCATCCAGTGTTCTAATCATAACCGGGACAACAAAAATATAAGTATCAACAGACAGCTGTTTAGTAATATGTGCTTTGTCAAAACAACACAGTCTAAGGATGGATATAACGTACCACCATGCAGTTTTGTACAAACGCAGATCGCCTCTCCAGCCAATCACTAGGTTGGTGCTTACGGCAAACAAAAGGAACAACAACCGCAATGACCAAAGTGCTGAAAAATTCTTCCTAAATTTTTCAGCATCAACGCCTCTGCAGTTACGACCTGAAGACAGTTTATAAATGTTATTTATTCATGTAAGCTCTACCACACATAATAATAATAACAAGTGGTCAAAGTAATTTTACGTAAGACCGCATCACTGCCGCAGACAGATGGTTCAATTGTATTCGCCAGGTGGTGCCAATGTGCCCTCCCATGTGGGCACATTGGCGCCACCTCGCAAATACAATTGATCTTGTGCTTCCTTCAGCCCACCAGAGTCCACAACCCAAACGGCAAATCGATTGGTTCAGCTGCTTCTGTACAGCTCACTGCAGAAAGTCCCCATACTTAACAATGGGCGACCCTTTCCCCAAAATTGCCCTTTCTCAACGGAGGATATGGACCCCAATCTAATACATGGTTAACTGGGCCAACCCGACTCCTCAACCCAAACGGCATCTCGATTGGTTCAGCTGTTTTTGCAGGGCTCACTAGTGTGACAGACCGACCGACAGCACGCTACTTGGTCAGTAACAATAAACCGCATCTACATACATAGTACGGGTGATGCGGTGTAATAATAATAATAATAATGACAAGTGGTCAAAGTAATTTCACATAAGGCCGAATCACCGCTGCACACGGACGGTTCAATCATATTCGCCAGGTGGCGCCAATGTGAACCACATCTAGCACACCTCAGTCGGCATCCCCACCGTACCGGTGATGCCCCTGCTGCATAGTCGCTTTGGGCATATCAACCACAGGACGTCCTGGACTGGTCCATTTCTGCACTCAAAATTCGTTCTTCACGTGGGGATCTGGACCCCATCGAATACATGGCTCATTGAGCCCACCCGAGTCAACACCACGATCACTTCAGCTGCTTTTGCATGGCTCACAGCCGTGACTAACAGTCCACACTACTCCGTCTCTAGCAATGGGCTGCATCTAACTAGTGCCGAGATGCGGCCTAATAATAATACACGTTTCTATTCCGCTCTAAGGTCATAACTTCAGAGTTGGTGGTTCTCTGGCATCCAGCAACACACATAATACTGCTACCAGAAATACTAACATTAACCAGAAAGCACCTGGATTGCAAACCTCTGCCAAAACTGCAGTTGGGAAATACCACTAGGAGGAATCTCTCTGTCTGCTCTCATTATGTTACTATCCTGTGCCTGTCACCAGTCACCAGTGCAATACATACCTCAGAATGTACACTGAATCCTGCCACAAAAAGTGTTGCCTTACATCCAAATGGTAAGTGTTTCTGTGGCAACCAATATGCTGTGTTACACATCATTAACAACAGCCCACAGACCAAGCCGGAAGGTGCTTCACCACGGCTTCATCTTGCTGATGATGTTGCTGTGAGTGTGACAACATACGGTTTGCGATCTTACACAATATCAATGCATGCTAACCTAGTTCTTCCCAAAGTGGGTTCAGATAACCTCACAAGTCTGTTGACTGTTTTTTTTGTTGTTTTTTTTCTGTTAAATATCTATGACCTTCTCAAAATTTCACGATAATTCACTCACAACCTTTTGAATAATCCTTCTGACAAATCATGTCAACTAAAACACAACTGCACTGGCAAAAGTAACGAACTGTTAACATAAATCAATGATTAAAATGTGATATTTACACTCAAATCACAAACATTAACGCCGACACGCTAGCTACAAAAGTGACGGGAATAAACAACAAAACCTACAAACTGCTATCAAAATGGCTATGCATCACCAACAGCAGACAACACGCAATGATCTCAAAACAGACCTGACACCGGGTTAACATATCACCGCTGAATTCTCCAACAAGATATCAGCTGTAGCCAATGACTCCATCATGCAGTCTTTGAGTTTGAGTAAAGGTTTTACGTCTCACTCAACACAAAAACGTCATTTCCGAGACGTCTTTCCCAGCCAATCTCTTGGCTTAGTACTGAAGAAATTAAACCTAACACAACAAAAGCAAACACTCATCTGGAACACAAAACACTACAACATAAAATTTAAAAAAAACTGCAGCAAGTTTGGTCACCCTGTACAACCTCCGGCCTGGATACAGAGCAGGCCGTTCTACAGATGCTGGGGCCCACATGGGACAAATCTCGCCTTTTTCATCCATCGACACGTGAAGGAAGGTCCACGTTAATACTACTGTTAACCACCATTTTCCAGGTGAACGAGGGTTACTCAGTTTGCCTTCTGCTTTCTCCTCCATTTGATCCTGGTAAAGAACCGTCAAAGATAAATGGCACAGTTTTTTTCTACTGGCTAAATGCCCTTCCTGGCACTCAACCAACAGTGTCAAGGTACAAAAGGAAACGGTGGCTTGGCCTTATAGTGAACCATCCTTCATACGACACTGGACTTCTGAAGAAGGGGTGTTGGTGCCTTTATGCCAGTTCTCCGATGCCACTACTCCTTCCTGGAGGAAAGGATGTTGGTTACTTTACATTGGCTGTTTGACATCAGTAGTCATAACTGCCAAACAAATAAAATTAAAACAATAATTTAACGTGCATAAAACATAAAACACAAACATAATCAGCAATACATATAAAATGCAATCCAGAAGAATCACAACAGTAGTAGTGAAAGCACAACCTACAACATAGTCTGCTTCTATGACATGTCACTTTGGCAGACGGCCTTTTTTGCTAATTTATAATGACTACAACTACTATCTCTGTGCATTTTCTCCAATAAACAATTTCACAATTTTTGGTACAGTGTGAGGGACAATATCCCTTTTACTCTGCTGTTAAATGTATCACTAATCAGTTATCAGCAACAGTTATTTGCAAATACACTAAAAATAATAATAACCACAGACTTCGTGCAGGGCTACACTGCATGCTGTGCAAGATGATACGATGATATCCAGATAATGTCAATCGTAGATAAAGCCATGATACATGTGCCACTGTTCAGCACAACCATCAGCAACAGACTGTGTCAAACAAACACTCCATATTCTTTCACATTTTCACAGCTGTGTGTATGTTTTCCTATAAAGAAATATCCTACAATCCCAGCATGTCAGTGTAGGACAAGGCTAATGCCAATCCTAACCCTACATTGTAAATACAGACGTTCAAAGTTCTGGCGACTTTGATCGTTGGACAGTCGACATCAAAGTTGTGGTTGAAAATCAACAGTGGGTCCGAGATAAGTCTAAGGCTAGGAAATGTAAAACCCACTTCAACTCCTCTTCCTGATATCTTATCAGAAACACACACTGAGATGTACATGGTGTCAATATCCTATAAGCCACTGGGCAATGGTCGAAGACTGAAGCAGCATCTGAGTTCATCGGATTACGGCAGAGATCCGAGAAAACAATGTCCAGCACCAAGACCACCAAGAAGTAAAGAGGCAAACGTTGCCATTTGACATTTGTGTCTCAGTCGGATGCAGAAGGCACATTGGCAACCATGAGAGGAGGAGTGGCGTGCTGATACGAGTGACTGTGTTCAACGCGTCGCCATTCTTTCGTCAGCACGAATTTGAAAAACTCGTACACCACCCACGCGACCGCGGTCGACGGAATCTGAAACACAACGCGCGCCGTCGTGCCGGAGAAAAACCCGGCGAAACCGCGCAGCCGGTAAATTGCTCGCGCCGCGGGCACAATGCCGTGGACGTGCTCGCCCTGTCGTGACACGGCACTGCTTTCCTGTGTGTTCAACAGCGTCTTGCAGACGTCGAACGGCGTCGTCAGACCCGCCGCGACGGCTCCGGCGACCCCGCCGGAAAACACGTGCGTCATCGGCCGGTACGCGCGGTCGTGGTTGACCAGGTCCTGCGTGAACTCGTAGACGACGAAGTGGAGGCTCTGATACGGGATGTTGAGAATCAGCTGTGTGCCGAAACTGTAGTAGAACGCTCGCCATCCTTCCTTGACGAGAATCGTGCGAGCGCAGTCGACGCAAGACCGGTAGGGCGTTCCGTAGACTTGCAGGCGCTGCTTGATGACTGCAATCACGGCAGGTTTACATCACAAAACAGCAACAACTTGACAACAACCAACTGTACTACAAACGTGCACAAACAAACACACAGACAATCAATATAACAAGCATTTTCTAGGTTTTAACCGGAGGTCCCCAAATACCTAAAAAATCTTTGAAGAATGCTGAGCTGCCCA
>Ga0056135_10000369_pt1 | contig 12011 bp, 6 predicted proteins | sample WorMetG1aBELIZE1_FD_67481 | JGI IMG/M metagenome (GOLD analysis project Ga0056135, IMG submission 67481) | Marine gutless worms symbiont microbial communities from Max Planck institute for Marine Microbiology, Germany - Inanidrilus... ...
CAGTACATGAATGCAGCGATTGGCTGCAACACTGCCTCATGAATATTCATGCTAAAATTATTTTATTTCATTCCAGACGTGGTTCCATGTTAAAATAAAACACTGAAACAGCATAATATTCTTTAAAATAATTCTAGACGTGGTTCCATGCTGAAATAAAATTGTTTTAGGATGGTCGACCGACGGCGGCGGCTTGGGTCTAAAATTCTTTAAAATAATTTTATTTTGACGTGGAACCACGGCCTTACAGTTTTGTAATCGTTCTTTCTCAGCATGTGATGACAACACGTTATCACGTTTTCTGATTGTATGGTGCACTACAGAGGTGTGGCATATAATGAACCATTTTTTATTTTTCAGCTTTAGGCCTACAGGTTATTACAATAAAATATACAGTACATCTCAGCAAATGACGCCTTAAGTGTACTGACCTAAATTGCATTATTTTTTTTGTAATTTAACATTAAATTTGTCATGCATTCTGTCATTTGTAGATTACCAGTATATACCTTTGTATTTTAATAGCCTAATAGTTTTCAATTTTTAAGTATTGATGAAAATCTGATCTTATGTAATCTGAAACAAATTTGTAGACTTTTTGTGGTTGTGGTGCTATGACAATAAACGTCGTGAATAATGTTACCGTATTATTCTTGCTAAGGTCGCCAAGTCCAGTACGACGCAGCAGATCGTTTGGTCGACCAACGGTTGCATCACTGTTTCGTTCCCGCTCAATCTCGCCCGGCCTGGTCAATCGCACCCGTGACGTCTGCCTCAGTGATACTGACATATCGCCAGCCGAGGACAGACCTCCATTCGTTGTGAGAAAAGTAGGCGCGCTGAATGATTTCAGAATTAAAATGCTAGGTTTTAGTACATTACAAATGGTTAAATAATTGATTAATTATTTTGATAATTATTGCTGTAGTCCATGCTGGCTTTGCAACAACGATGACAACGCATTGACTTGTGGGTCACTATTTCAATATTATGCCTACATGGGCAACAGGTTGCAATAATAAAAGTGATAGTTGGCAAGATCGAGAGAACCACATATTCTGCTGTGATCTGCCAAATTTCACCTTGTTCAGTGCAGGTGTGTATGTTTAGGACCCCATAAAGCATCAAAATTAGGAATTTTTCAAATATTATTGCGCCATTTGGCGTTACCCTAGTGTGATTCTTGTGAAAATTTCAATTTTATAGATGTCCGCAGGCTACTTACACCTGTATAATTTGGTCCCTTTCATTCAACAGGTGAGAAATGTGCAAGCAAGTTTTGTGGTGACGACGATTTCCTCCAAAGTTTGGAGACCACTAATGACATACGGTAATTACTGATGAGATCCAAAAAATGCTGGGATGTAAAAAGGGACTGGCTTGTCCTATCACCATGGCATGTGTGGTCTTTAGGTGTGCTTTGGTAATAAAATCTATTGCTTACCTGTACTTACTTCATAGTGTCACAAAAAATTGTCAAGTTTCTGTGCGTGTAGGTTTGTGGTAATGAAATTGCTATTAAGCAGTATTATTTTTAAAAGTCTTGGTACGTTTATTCATGGGAAGGAATAGCTGTACACTCGTGTTCACGTTTTCTTTTGTGTGCCGCTACAAAGTGTCAGATATCGGATTTCATACCACACATTTTATTATTTTCACCACAGTTATTATGGCCGGCCTATGTAATAGGGGGCCATCATATTTTTGCCTTGGAGTTTCTTTCTTCTATCTTCTATCTTCTGTCTTCTTCTTCTTCTTTTTTTTCCTCACCTAATCTCAGCGGCCACAGATTGGATGTCTACCATACTTCTACACATGGCGTGGCCCTATTGCGAATTTAGAATGCAGGTCTGAAATGTGCCACACACGGCTCGCTGCAAATACAGGATGCCAAAAAGTCGCCAAAAATCGCCATCTGGTTTATTGTGATTTTCTGAACAACGTGTAAAATTGGGGAAGTGCATTTCTCCTGGTAATGTGCAGTTGGGAGCTGCATATCCTGCCGGTGCTGCAATGCCTTGTATGGGCATCATTGCTGCTTCGTTTCCGTCATGTTTGTATCATTGTGCATCTTGTGCAGGTGGAGAACAAGCTGATTGGTCGCAAGCCGGGCACCGTGTACCGCAGGTCAGCGTCCGCAGACAGAAAACGACGCAGCTTGTCTCCTTCAGGTTTTCACCATTGATACACTGAAACTATCTCATGTTGCCCATCACAGTAAACAAAAGTTAAAGCATCCTGCAGTGCGAAATTTTTATTATGCTTAATATTCTGCATGTTATCAATGGCATTCATCAATAAATACAATACTGATATATTCATACAGTTACTCTTTTGTTTATGTATTTTTGGATTACATTTTTCATGTTTTTGGTATGATGTAACTGTGCAGTTTTTTAAAAGAATAATTATTAGTACTGTGATTCCCCTAATCCTTCACATCGTTGACTTTACTGATTCAAGAAATTTTCCGTTGCAGGACATTATGGATCGTATGCAGCCAATTACTTGCAAAAATCATATGATTATGATTATGGAACTGGCTACGATCCTTCATGGGTTTGTGTCATATGACTGTTACTGTATTATGAGCATTGTAGTTTTATTACACGATTATGAGAGATAAACATGTTGTTTAACCTTGTTATTTCTTTTTTGTTTCAGATAACTTTTGACGCTTATTTGATTACTGTTACGTCTTTTTTAAGACATTATGGTTGTGTACTTTACTTTGTATTGGAGTCTGGCTGATGAATTGAACACTAGAATTAACCAGGCATAGAGCAAGTACTCCCTGACATTTTGCGGTGCTATATGCATTTGCAGTGTATAAAGCTATAAGCTTAAATACTTGTATGTTGTTGTAGCAACGAAACCCATGCGTCTATTGCAAATCTGCCCAATAGTGCACAACAACTAGGGGGAACCCCCTACCATTTGCCAACTTACGTCCAGGTCCATGTAGTAGTGTGGGCATGCAGCGAGGGGCAGACACACACACAAACAGTCAGACACGTGTGATCAATATACATTTTGCATCCTCTACAAAGTGAAATGAAGTGAAGAGTAATGTAATAATATTCTAGGTTCGACCAAATGAACAGTATGTACACTGTTGTCCCAGAAATGATTCAGTCTACAAACTTCACTATTTGTACAGTTGCAGTAGAAGGCTTCTGCTGTGAAATTTGCTATGCAGTATCCTGATAGTCTTTCCCACTGCAACTGTAGGAGGTATCGAAGATTCATTAGTGGCAGGTCATTTTTTGAGATGCGATTTAGTGTGCTGCGCTCTAGGTTATTATGGCCACCCTATAAAATAGGGTAGGCCATTATATTTTTGCCCTGTGGTTTCTTTCCTTCTGTCATTTTTTCCACGCCTAATCTCAGCGGTCGCACATTGGATGTCTACCATACTTCCACACATATTGTGGCCTTAGTTCTGTTTGTTTTTTAATGTCTGCAGTATTTATATATTTTGGTTTCTATAGCCTATCTTGTGTTATAAGGTAATTATTTTTTTTCATTGAAACGTTTTCTTTGGCAAAGAGGTAGCTAAATAAGGTCACTACATCTGATGCTTACAGAAAATGCATGTAATTATTTTAAGTTTGTTTTGTTTGAATCATTCCGGCATATCTTTGTGTGACAAAACTGTTGAACATTGCATCGTTTCACACTTGTCAGTTTTCTAATATACTGCAAATACTTGCAGCATCGTACGTACACTTCTGGATACAACACGAATGGATACAATGATGCTGGTCAGATATTTTCTTAACTTTCATTTTCACTTAATTATAAAATGAGTAATATTAACAGTAAATATTAAATATTAATGTTAATTAAATTTAGAAATTGATAAAGATTTTATATGCACGATTTTGACCTCTCATGTGGCTTAATTTGGCTGCCAGACAAGCATTAGATATGATTTATAATCATTGTCTGATGTGATGATTGTGTAGTATACATTAAATGTCCTTCTTGTTATTTTTGTTACTAATAGTATGTGAGCCAAAGTGCCGTCTTCGTTCTCAAGATACTACACTGCGTCTCAAAAATGTCCCAGCTTTGGCTCGCTGTAACTTCGACAAACGTCAACTGATTTTGATAATTTTTGGAAGAAATGTTACTGAGAAACTAAGCAACTAAAATGCTTTATTTTGCCACCTCACCTAGTGCTTCTGCACTACCTGGCGAAACATAAAACCCAGAAGTTGCATCTTTTCACTTATCGCTGTATGTTGCTTTGCCAACAGACACATAAAACACATTCAGATTATCGCCAGGTCACTGCTGCAACGTCCTTCATTCACAGAACGATCGTCTATATGCACTAAAAAACCTGGGAAGGGAGCATAGCATCCAGCCGTCTGTTACCCGCACACATCTTTGTTTACCAAGTCTGTCAGGATGTCGGTTGCTATGTCAAAAATGGGAGTTGTTCTTTTCAGTTCATTTCATCGAGTCTGGAGTGAAAGTCAGTATACAATATTACTGGGATACCTTGCTATCTCAGCGTGGTGTTAGTTCAGCTGCTATCAAACACGATGCACACAATTTTGTTTTTCAGCAACACGGCAGATGGTGCGAGTTCAGCTGTTACCGCACGAAACCCTCGACTTCTGGTCTTCTGAGCTAAGGTCTCCCAGCAGCCCAGGACCAAACTCCATTGATTACAAGACTCAGGGAGTAAATAGTGCCATACAGCAGCGTAAGTATGAGTTGCAAGCCAACAGGACTGAGGAAATTAAACAGAAACTGAACTCTGGCACTGGCGTGAAAAGATGCCATTTTCGTGCTTCCACTTTTTGTCAGCTAGGTCTATACTGCGGAAGCACTTTGTTTGATTCCTTACATTCTCAGTAATATTTCTGCCCAAAATTATCAAAATTGGTTGACGTTTGTCAAAAAAGTTCCAGCAAGCCAAAGACGGGACATTTTTGGAGACACAGTGTAGTCGCAAGTACCTGTTAAAGCATTTAGCTACATGAGGCACCTGATATATATGGAATCCGTACATTTAGACCTCAGCGGTTAGGCACGCGTGCATGTTTTCGATGTGTATGTATCTACAGATCTGCTGATGAACTCTGCCTACTACCGCTATTTGCGAGCCAACGCGCTGACTCCGGTCTCGTACTACCGGACGTACGGTGACCGGTACAACGAGAGGCCGCTGTCGCCGACTCGTTCAAGGATCATTCACGACCGAGTTGATCGCGCTGGCAGACGCGATCGCTCGCTGGACCGTTGCGATCGTCTGCGCTCGCGCTATCCATACACGGTCTGTCGTTCTCATCATACCGCTTGCCCTTTTACGCGCGACGCATGTACAACGCACGTGCATAGTGCGGTACGCCTATATGGTATGGCTTGTTGTCTGCCCGAAACACGTCATTTTTGCATCGAGGCGGTTAAGTGAATCGAGCAGGTTTTGGGCGTTGAGGCTGCCCTTGGCTTATGCTGCACTGCTTTGTAAGGGAATTCGCTAATTTGGTATCTGAAAAATAAGGGGACTTTCGTCTGGAACCTTGTACCAACCTTTGAAATTAGCCAACTTTTTTCTGTTTTTCGCCATGGCACGCCGACCGTCGCAAATGTCGTCACCTTAGCTCAAAATTTGCAAGTTTATCACACTGGGCGTCCGCCTTTGTTTGCCACACATTAGCCGCGTCCGCAGTTCGTCATGCAACAGCTGAGACTTATTCATATTTCGTTTCCTTTTTGCAAACACGGTAGTTGTATTGTATTAGTAGCTGCACTCCTGAAGCAACAACTTTTTAATGTGCATAAACGTGTAGGCCTAGTGAGCATTTGTTCACGTTTTGTTTGTATGCTGTTTATCTCATAATGATGTGTTGCTTTGACAATGACTTTTGCGTATTTTTAACGTGTATGAGATACACCTGTGTGTATTGTAAGCTAAATGATGCGTTTGCAGTTCAGTGGTGACTCGCTGAGCGATCTTGAACTGGATTTTGAACTGGCAAGGAGACGAAGATACTATCCTTAACAGGTCTGCTGTACATAAATTTCGTGCATTGGTGACTTTTTAGGTCACATCGCAGTACTACGTACGTACCTCTGGCCTACTGTTAGACCCCGTTTACACGATACAACCGGTTGTCAAACTGGTTGTACAACAGGTTTGACAACCGGTTTGACAACCGTGTTGAACGAACAGCCACTGTTCGTTCAACCGTGTTGAACGAACAGCCGCTGTTCGTTCAACCGGTTGTCAAACCGGGTTGTACAACCGGTTTGACAACTGGCTGTATACACGATACGGGTCTTACAACAGGTTGTATCGTGTAAACGGGGCTTTACAGACCGAGTAGCGTGGTCCGTCGGTCTGTCTGTCTGTCTATCAGTCTGTCACAGTTGTTACCTCTGCAAAAACAGCTGAACCAATCGAGATGCCATTTGGATTTTGGACTCAGGTGGGCCCAATGAACCACGTTTTAGATGAGGGTCCAGTTCCCCCGTGGGAAGGGGCAATTGTGGGGGAGAGGGGCAGCCATTGTAAAGTATAAGGACGCTCTGCAGTGAGCTGTGCAAAAACGGCTCAACCAATCAAGATGCTGTTTGGGATGCTGAGTCGGGAGGACCCATGTATTAGATGGGAGTGCAGATGCCATACGTTGATGCGGCCTATGTTACAGGCGGAGTAGCATGGTCGGTCTGTCCGTTGTTCTGAATGTCATGATCGTAAACCCTGTAAAAACCACTGAACCCTATGAGGTGCCATTTGGGATGTGGACTTGGGTTGACCCAAGGAAGCATGTGTTCGATGGGGGTGCACGTTGACGCTACCTGGCGAATACGATTGAGCCGTCCATATGCGGCGGCAATGCGGCCTTTTGTCAAATTACTTTGACTACTTTTTAATCTTACTAATTATAGTAATTTGCTGTGTTTTAAACTGTCACAGTGGCACTTTTTCAGTCAACAGCTGTTTTTGTGCTAACGTGAACGTGAATAATTGCCTATTTTACTTTGTACCGTGCTTATTTCTGTTGCTGTTAACCTAGTTTGCGGCTAAACTATGTACACGAATAATTTGCTTTTAAGAGTCAGAGTAGTATTTTTGGTTTTGGTATTGGAAAGCCAGTGTAGATGATGTGGCGTCCCTCTCTTTCCCTCAAGAATCATTTAGTTGATCAATAAAGAACAAGGTTCAGTGAACGATTTTCGTGTTTGGCGTCACTGCTTTGAATTCTGTTTGTTTCATTGACAATGTTGGAAGGGCGTCTGGCCTGTGGAAAAATTGCTCTAGTTTTCTCCCAAAGTTCTAAAGTTCTTTTCTGGGAACCTGGCCCAACTTGAAGGCTGGAGTAACTCCGGAAAGGAAGATTGGCTAAATAAAAAACTGAAGGTTAGTAGTAGCAGTAGTAGTAGTAGTAGTAGCAGCAGCAGCAGCAGCACCAGCACCAGCACCAGCACCAGCAGTAGTAGTATATGTAGTCAGAGTAATATTTTGTTGTTAAACACATATTCTCCAAGTAAACCAGTGTTGTATTCAAAATGTAAAACTGAATATGTTACTGTGTGCCTTTTTAATGCTTAGACTACATTATTATTACATTATGTATGTAAGTTTTGTGTTTGAATGTTGTAGTATGGTCATGCATTGGCTACAGTCGAGTAGCAGATAAGAAGACCTGGATTTTTGAATGTTTGCACCAGCACATATTTATACTAATCATTGACATATTATCAGGTTATATGTACTGGTGTGTAATTAATGTTGTGTTGTTGTTAAAGTTGTGTAAAAGTTTTGTGGAGTGAATGGCAAAACGAGTTCATGAACACAAGTAATCATTTGTGTTGGACAAGAATGTATCTTGTCACCACTACTATCTGCTTTGTTATGTAGAAATCTACTGCTACCAAAACCAAAGAAGCAGAAATAAAGTGGGTGGAATACACGAAACCATGCAGTTTGTATTTTAACTGATGACATCAGTCTGACTGATAACAGGTGGAACACAATTCAAGATCTCACAACCGCAGGTAAAGTGGGTCACTCTACGCAACTGTAAAGGATGGAATAACAGACCAGACATTACAGCAGCTGGATCAGAAATTGAAGTAGTAGTCGAGTTCTGCCATTCAAGCAGTTATGTAAATAACAATGGCAGTTGTAACAGAGACACTAGGGTTCAAATTAGCAAAGCTTCTGGGGTGTTTGGGAAAATGAGAAAGATCATCATCATCATCATATTCGTTTATTTATGACGTGACAGAACGCATGACTGTAAGCCTAGAATGAACCAAAATTTAGAGAGGCTGTATGAGGCAGTTGTATTATCTATGCTACTATGTAGTGGTGAACTGTGGCCACTGACGTCACCCAGATGAAGAACCACGTCATATATGGCAGTGGAGCGTCCTTGGTGTGTCCTGACAGAAAAAAATAACCAACGATGAAGTTAAAAGGAGAATGGGTCAGTCCAAATTGAAGAGCATACTGAGAAGCAGGAGGCTGCTTTGGTTGGGCCGCGTATAACATGTCTGAGTGCCAACAGGATAGCAAAGTTTGGGAGGGGAACAGGGAGACCACGGAAAACATGGAGAAATACAGTTACAAACGACCTGAGGAGGTGGAACTGAGCTGGATAGACGTGACAGTAGTAGTTGAGGATAGATAGTGATGGCGTCAGCGTGTGATCCAGTGCATCATGGACAAGGGATGAATCAAGGTGACGTCAACGTCAGGGGACGTTGTGAACTATAACACGTCTGAGTGACAAGAGGATGCCAAAGCAAGCTCCAAGTGGAAGAGTTTGTCGATAGCAGAGTTACATTTGCTTTATTAGATCATGTTTGTTTGCTTTGGTAGTTGTTAATAATAATTATTATTATTGAACGTGCACTTCTATAGGCAGCACTGTAGCAGTTATACAACATTTGAGATCTACTGCATTAGTGGATGAGTTTTGATGTTGTACTTAGTTACCTTGCATGAAAAGCATTGTACAATCATCTTTTTGTTGAAATGGTCCTGCATCATATTTTTTTATCACAAAGGCTAATATGATATTGTACATGTGAGATATTTTGCAGTTAGCACTGCAATTTGTATAGTCGTGTGTCTCTTGCTTGTCGATGGCGGAGTTACATTGGCATAGCCAGAGTGGGTCCTTGGGTCCTAGAACCCCAAATCCCGGGATTAATTTGTTATCAGGGATGGAATAGTAAAGAAACGTATAATATGCACTGTTGTGCAGATAGTTCTGGATAATTTCTGCAACGTCGTTTACAACAAGGTGCAATGGAATTTTAATAGCTGCAGAGAGAAAGTGAAATTTAGTTTTGGCTTGACAATTGACAGGGCATCCCCGATCAAATATTCTGCCGCGCCAATGGCAGATTGTAATTTTATAATTTGTTTAGGCTCCACAGTGTGAGTATGGAGGACAAAGTCTGCCAGAAGTTGAAGCAGTTTTGTTAATGCCTATTAAATTTAGATCTTTTGTTAAAGGTATTCATTTCGACTTTTGCTCCCAAAAATCAACTTCTAATCTTCCATCACAGTGTATTTTTGAACTCCACGTGTTCCTTTGTAGTCTATACAGTTTATCTTTTGGACTGCACTTGGTTGGACATTCACCTTAATTTGTGCTCTGGTCTATGGCTAGACTGTTAATTTATAGATTGCATCATTTACTCTACATCTTCTCAGACGCTGTTTGGCTGACACAGTAACTGTCATTGTGTGCTTACTTGTTTTTTAGTCAGTTACCATAATGTTGTTGACTTCCTTGATTATGATATTACGTTAGTGCTAGTTAAGTCTAGCACGGAGATGCCAAAGCTTTGCAATACTGTAAACGTGATTCATAGTTTCATAGTGCGCTGCATTCTACACTGTGTCTCAAAAAAAGGATACCACCCAACCACTAACGATAATTTCAACAATAGTTGTCCGATTCCAGTAATTTTTGGTACAAATATTGCTGAGTAAATATGTCATCAAAGGTGGTTTGATATACCACCTCACCTGTTTATTGTACGTACCTTACCTTGGGAAACTTTAAGACCCCAAAAATCACAAGTTCAGCAGTAAAGGAGCATCTTTTTGAGTTATTGGTATTTTATTTGTCCACAACTTTTGTCAGTCACACGTGCTCGCAATAAATGTTCAAAATGTTGTCCATCTGCATGCACGCATGCTCTCAGTTGCTTTCTCCACTCGTTGATGGCCGCGTCAATAACGTTCTGCTGCAGACTGTTCCAGACTTCAATGAGGCACAGCTTCAGCTCATCGACACTGTTCATACGACATTCATACACTCTCTGCTGCATAACACCTCAGACTTTATAATCCGCTAGATTCAGGTCTTGGCTGTTTGGTGGCCAGAGATCAGGACCAATGAAGTCCGGCATTTCCTGCTGTAGCTGTTTAACGACGTCCTTGCATGATGAGATGGAGCGTTGTCTTGTTGAAAAACAAACGTATCACTTGCAACATATTTGATCGCTGACAGCATCTGCTGAGAGAGTAAAACATTGCGGTAATACTGGCCGTTGACTTTCATTCCAGGAACAACAAAGATCAACTCAGTCATACCAATTTTCGACACAGTAATGGAAACCATAACGGATATGTGCAATTTGAAGCTAAATTCATGAGTTTTAGGATTTTAAAGTTTCCCAAGGTAAGGTGCATACAATAAACAGGTGAGGTGGTACATTAGACCACCTTTCGATGGCATATTTACTCAGCAATATTTGTACAAAAAATTACTGGAATCGGACAACTACTGTTGAAAATATGGTTGGTGGTTGGGTGGTATCCTTTTTTGAGACACAGTGTAGTAGTCATGGGAAGAATGATGTCATAAATGTCAAGAAGTTTATTCCATGTTATTAATTTACTGAATCAATTAAATCTAATAACTTTGATATGATTGATTTAATTACTGTTTAGTCAGGACACCCGTTTAACGGCATTTTGGATTTTAATGAAGCAAGATGATGATGGGGTGGCAGTGGCATCAGCTAGACGATATGCAAATAATTTGCACCTTGCTCTAGCTTCTAGACAACACCTCATTACTCAATACTGTTTAAAGTTTGTTCTTCTCATGACTTTGTAGGTTGTAGCCTAATAATTTGTTTTTAATGAACAAACTTATCTGTGTTAATGTTTCAAAATGTGTCCTGTGATTCTGTAAGCTTAGTTGTTATAACTGCATTTACAAGTTTTGCTGCAGTTTTCTTAGTCTTGATATTAACGTGCACAGTGTGACGTAATAAACTGACGTTTCTGAACTGATATATTATGTTCTCTGTACAAACACAATTAGCGTCGGTAGAAAAAAAGTCGCGGGACAAAGAGGCATGAGTGCGTCGTTGTGCGATGTTCCTGAATGGCTGTACCGGCGTGGGTACAGCCATTGGCATTGGCATTGGCCGAATCAGTACGGTTAATTTATGTCAGAATTCAATCAGTGAATCAATCAATCAATAATTTTTAGAGTGGGCTAAGTAGCAGTGCCACTGCTAGGACCACTGTGGGTGTTACAGTTAAGAAACGTCACATGATAATGTCTGGGAATGACTGCTGGAACAGTGTGTGTGTTTCAGTTGCTGCCGGAAAGCCGACAACGAATTGGCTGGCGTGACATTGTCGGGCAGACTGTTCCAGAACTGTGCTGCTGCGACCGGAAACGCTCGACCGTCGATTGTTAACAGTTTGAACGGCGGAATCCGCAAATGGTTCGATCCGGCTGAGCGCAAAGTGCTGGTCGACCAGACACGTCGTCGACATGAACCAACGAACTGAGGTAGCGTGGTGAGCCTCCATGCAGAGCCTTGTATGTCAGAACAGTCATTTTGTACAGTATCCGTTCTAGAGTCCGCAACCAGTGGAGACTGATAAGTGAGTCAGTGATGTGGTCGCGAGCTCTCAGATGATACACCAGACGGGCGGCTGCGTTCAAGACCGACTGGAGCTGACGTAGCAGGTAAGCCGGCAGGCCGACCAGCACGCTATTTCC
>Ga0056135_10000370_pt1 | contig 11999 bp, 12 predicted proteins | sample WorMetG1aBELIZE1_FD_67481 | JGI IMG/M metagenome (GOLD analysis project Ga0056135, IMG submission 67481) | Marine gutless worms symbiont microbial communities from Max Planck institute for Marine Microbiology, Germany - Inanidrilus... ...
GTGCTACCCCTTATCTGATTTTATTCCTACGTACTCATTCTGTAGTTATCCACCATTTATGGCACTGAATGGCCTATAATGTGCTGATGTGCCGTTAAGAAACTACTCACTCACTCACTCACGCTACCCCTAACTGAGGTAGCAGGCATCCATTTGCACCTTACTACTCACTACTCATTTATTGACCTCGAAGGGATGAAAGGCTGAGTTGGCCTGGTTGGTTGACCTATAGCAGACAGTTTGCCCACATAAGTGGTCACCTGTCATCTACAGGTCGACCGCAGGACAGGGAAAGTTCGCCGTCCAAAGACCGACATTCTACCACTGTGCCGCACAACCACGTAACAGTACAGGTGGTTGTGGTGGTACTGGTATGTACTTTACCTTCAGAGCTTTGACAATGTATTTGTAGTACTGAAGCGCCAATAAAGTGCTGATGTTTTGTTAAGGAATTAATCACTCACTGCTGTATGTTAAATTTGATTAAGAGCAGTGTGCATTGTCAACATACATATACCATTTTAACAGCTATTTTCCAGATTAACCTGGTTTAGCCAGTTTTCTTTCTGCATTTAATTGAAAAAATCCTGTGAATCCTTTTGGACAAACCAGAATCTACCCTATTTAAGTTTGAACGTGCTTTCCTTCAACATCCTTTGTGCAATCAGTCTGCCTTTATCAACAGATACAATGCACAGCACATGTGTAATACTGACCACTAATTTACTACTGCTACTGCCACTGCTTGTGTCCATTTTTGCTGCTGATAACTTGTCTATTTGCAGTTGTAGACAATCCATACTTTACAAGCCTTCACAATGTTGTGTACTTTGCCTCACAAGTACTTGCCAACCTGCTCAAGTTTGTGTACATTTTGTTTTGTACAGTGAGATATTCTGTGTAAAATGATATCTGTTATGAATATCGGCTTTAGAGAGCCGGCATAAAGGGAGCAACACTTTCCTTCAAGAGTCCGGTGGTGGATGAAGAAAGGATAAGGCCAGTGGCTGATTTTCCTTGGTTGGGGTCAGTTCGTTGACTTTCCTTCAGCCCATAAAAAAACCTGTGTTACTCAGCCCATAGGTTCTTCTGAGAACTTTGAGGAAGAAAACCATGGTTCAGCTGGAAGATGGACACTAAGTTTAGGTAGTGGGGTGGTGGTTGTAAGACTATTAAATAGGCATTCTAAGACAAGGCAACATACAGCTAGGTTTGTACAACTCGATTTATTGTAATATTTCATGATTGTGAAAATCGATTAATAACGATGATCGACATAGCACACGGCAAGCCGCTACCGAACTCTGCCGGTCTCTATTCGACCGACTGTCCGCGAAGCACGACTTCGCCGACTGGACCCTGAATGGCCGCGAGGCGACGAAAGAGTAGCACAATTCCGGCCTCGCTTAATCCCGTCATTATTGTACATCTACCCGTGATGTTACGTTGTCTGCCACGCTCACCTGGATGGACCGTCCTCTCCTTCCACCGTCGACAGTAGGCCTACACAAATGCCGACAACGGGCGAACGTAATCTCACTTTCTCACGTGCCACCCATATCGCGCTGACGCAGCGCGGCGCTCAGCGTGACGTGGGTGGGCTGAAGCAACCCACGTTTATGCCATCCATGGTGAGAAGAGATTTGATTATCTGTGGATAAAGACTGTGTGCAAGTGAGCAGATGAGCACACATTTAAGGACCAGCTGTACAGTCGCGGTCTGGCAGCTCGCGTAGTGAAGCATGTTTACTCAGTGTGGATGCTGCCACGAATAATTAGCCATTGTTACACAACCTCTAGTGAGTTCATAGGAGCCACAACACTACAGAAGTGCCGCTGCTGCAAAAATGAAGCTGCATGCCTGATCGCTGCAGTGCTTGTTGACGGCTGTTCACCATATATCTGTTATATACTAATGCAATCAATGATCACCGTTAGAAACGATCAAATAATGGATGTTAGTTTAACAACCCTACATGCAGCAGTACACAGGGTTCCCACGGGTCCGGAAAAGTCCTTCAAAGTGCTGAAAAATGAAGAAAGAAAAATCAGGCCGTGAAAAGTCATGAAATTGGGCATTTGTCCTGAAAAACTCATAAAAAATGCTAATATTTGATGACAAAGGTGCTGAAGAATCAATTACAAAATACAAATACAAATAAAAATTTATATAGCGCCAAATTCGTTGATAAAACGAGACAGGCGCACATCAATTGTGCTGCTGTAGCTAGTAACAGAACTGTTACATTCTTGTTGTCATCATTGATGTTCAATAAGGCTGTTGCAATAGTTACTACTATGGATGAAGTATTGCATTGGCGTTGCATTTTTATTAGGTCATCGGCAGGTGGGGAACTCAGGTGTGTCTGTACGTCCACAAAAAGTTTTTCCGATATTGACCTAATTTGGTATGTGGGTAGACCTCGACCAGATATGCGGACCAGTATGACCTCGGCCCGATCCAAGGTCAAGGTCACGGAGCTTTTGAAGTTTCAAAAAATTGCAGTTTTCTAGGTCTGTCTTCTCTGCCATTTTGCATGGAGCTCAAAACTGATGGTTGATGGTAATAGTATGGGACCTGATCTACAGCTTGTCGGAGCCCGATTTTAGAATTTCCTTCTAACAAAGCTATCACGCGGGTTCAAACTCAGAGGAACGTCGATATTTCACAAGATCCAAATGGCCATATTTCTGTACCGCATGAGAGTACAGTCACATGGTCAGGCAGGTTGGTAGTCCTACATGTATTGTGCATGCTGATGTGACCTTGACCCAATCCAAGGTCAAGGTCATGGGGCTTTTGAACTTCTGAAAATTGCACTTTTCTAGGTCTATCTCCTCCGCCATTTTGGTGTGGAGCTGAAAACTGATGGTTGTTCTTCATAGTATGGGACCTAGCCTACAGCTTGTCGGAGCCTGATTTTCAAATTTCCTTCTAAAAAACTATCACGGGTTCAAACTTTTCGGAATTTCGATATCACACAAATTTTAAATGGCCATATTTCCCTACTGCTTGAGGCTATGGTCACATGGTCAGGCGTAGTCCCATATGTATTGCACATCCTGATATGACCTTGACCTGATCCAAGGTCAAGGTCACTGACCTTGTGAAGTTCCGCAAATTTTACTTTTCTGTGTCTTTCTCCTGTACCATTTTGGCGTGCAGCTAAAAACTGATGGTTGATTACGACAGTATTGGACGTAGTCTACAGCTATTCGGAGCCAGATTTCTGAATTTCTCCCCAGTTGGCGGTCACATGACTTCCGAGTTCGCGAAATGTTGATATCACCAGAATTCACTGCCTTTTATCTCCGCGCTGGCCGAGGCTAGATTCTTGTGATTGTGATTGCAGGTAGGCCACAACATGCTGGCGGCGATGACCATCAGCCCCCTTGCAGGGCTTTCTGGTTAATTTCACAGTGTCTTGTTTTGATATCATATTCATAGGTTGAGGCCCGAAACGGTACAAAATTAGATGCTGATTATTTTTTGGTAGTACAGGTCCTGAAAAAGTCCTTATTTTTATTCTGAGATTTGAGTAGGAACCCTGTACAATCTAACAGATGGTTAACTGGGTGCAAGATAGACATGTTGCATGTCATGTTAACTGGTGAATTTCTAGTGACACCTGATATAAACTATGTCTAAACCCTTTATACTGAAGTGCACTCTGTCTTGCTTGTTTTTGTCTGTACTACCTTGGACTATGGATATGAACTTGAAAGTACTGATGTTTCACAACTACTGTCAACAAAGACAGTAGGTACTAGAGACATTTTAATGTTACACACGTCAATGAAACAAGCTGGAAATGTTTTGGGCAAAACATTTGTGTGTGTAGGATTTGGGCTTTGATGTTTTAATGATGTAATATTGAAGTCTGCTTATAGAATGCGTCTGTTACTTACTTTCTTGCAGGTTGTTGCTGTTGCTCGACCGACGCACGTTACGGCTGCTCGCTTGCAACTGTCGACTTCGCGAGTTTAATGTGGAACTGAGTCGTTCACTGGAACAAGCTGTGGATGTTGCTGTTCACGCTGTATGTGTGCTAGAAATAGAGACATTAAAATTGTTATTTGCATTGCACCATTACAGCTCATGTCAACTCCACCTTCCGCCTTCCATGGAACATTATCGATATAGCCGGTGTCAGCAGTCGTTGGCAGTGAAGCCGTTACAGTGTGCATAGATTGAACAGGTAGGCATCAGTTTACCCATATCCGACAGTGCTGCACACGCCCCTGGACGGACGGTTGTTTACATTGGCTGGGCTCGCCAAATGAACAGGCCGGCGTCGCATGTGTGCAGCAGCGGTGCGCCGGACTCAATCGAACCAGACTCTGGTGTGCCAAAGGGACCATGTATTAGATGGGTTTTCAGATCTCCCATGGGAAGGGACAATTTTAAGGGAGAAGGGTTGCTCATTTACACTATAGGGAATACTGCTCATGTGCAGCAGTGATGCGGCCTTTGTCAAATTACTTTGACCATTATTATGAGGTTACTACATACCATTCACAGTGTGATATCCGCCATACTCAGTGATAGCATTTCCTGTGACCGTATGTAACTCCTGTCCCAGTTCAAGCACTTGTCAAACTAGAGACTGCTTCGCTGGTGTATTTATAGTGTGTTCAGTGAACCATAATAGTGTGAGAATATCTGAGAGAAACGTAGTCTTTAGCAGCAAATGACATAATTTGTATTTATTGTAGCAGCTTTTTCGTCTTAATGCTGATGCTTTATTCTGTTTGCAGGAACTACGTTTCGTGTTAAATATCATGAAGTGAATATGGTGTTGTGTATGTTGATCAGGTGTTACCTGGTAGCAGCTGTGTGCCTCATGTCGTTGTTGGAGGAATCATGTTCAATGTCGATATAGATAATCGTTCTAACTTTCCAACTGAGCGTTCATTTCACACGTTCAAGAAACAGAGGTTTGCTGATAGACTTTCGGCTGTGTTCTGTATACATATGTATTAAAGTCTTATTTACTTACTTACTTACTTGCTTACTTACTGTTAGTTACACTGTGTCTCAAAACAACGTCCCACCTTTGACTTACTGTAATCTTGACACACATTGTTCTTTTATGGTAATTTTTGGCACAAATGTTACCGAGAAAGTAGGCAGTCAAAATGTACTTTATTTTCCAACCTCACCTAACCAGTGCTTCTGCACTATCTGGGGAAACAGGAAATCGGGAAATTACATCTTTTCATTTAAATGCTGCATGTTTTTTACCAAAAACTCACAAAACGCATTTAAATATCACCTGGTTACAGCTGAACCACCCTTCACTGTCAAATCGATCAACTGCATGCACCAGACAGGAGCTAGGAAGGGAGTATAGCATCCTACTTTCTGTTACACACACGCTGTATGTTAACCAAGTCTGTCACTGTGTCAGTCACTGTGTAAAAGACGGGAGCTGTTCTTCGTCAAGCCTGAAGTCAATGGACAGTCTTAATGGCATATCTTACTATCTCAACAAATGTTAGATGCTGTCAGAAACATTACAAATGCCAATTTTATTTTTTTTCAGGAAGACAGCATTGTGCGTGCAACACAGTCCAACTGCTGAGTGAAGAATGTGATTTTCATGTTTCCCCATTTTGCCAGGTAGTGCAGAAGCACACGTTATTTGAGGTGGCACAGTAAGGCATCCTTTGATTGCCTACTTTATTGGTAATATTTCTGCCAAAAATTACCAAAATCCATTTATGTGTGTCAACATTATAGCAAGCCTAAGGTGGGACGTTTTTTGAGACATGGTGTAGTAAGTTGATTTAAAGGCGCCAGTTCTACGCCAGTGGCGCTTAGTGGTGATGTTTCAGGTATTGCAGTTGTGTTAAAAAGTTAACAGAACTGTTTAAAGTTTATGGAATTTATTTGCATATTAAAATAACTTTTTCATAAATATTACTGCAAAACTTCTCATCTTAATTACACAGAGCATATGATGCCTAAGAAGACAAAGATTGTCTTTATTGGACTCAGCCCAATGTAGAGTAAGTGAAAAAGAAGCCAGTTAAACAAAAACTGAAGGTGTTAGAAAATAGCAGTGCCACTAAGAAGTTGCAGCAGAGTTAGTTAGTTAGTTGGAGTTTAACGTCCCTTTTCAGCACAAATATGGCTATTTCAGAGACGAGTTGCAGCAGAGAAAATTCTAGAAACTTTTTTTGGCATACAGTAATTAGTATCAGGGTGTCTACAACTGCTGGAATTTGAAATCTTACTGGAATTTAACGGGTTCTCCTGGAAATTTTTAGCTAACGAAATGACAAAAGAGGCATCTAGTCATGTCGTGAACGTTAAGTTTCATTCCCGTGGTTCGGAAAGTGATGATGTTGACGATGTATATTTCATGCAGTATCTACATTTAGTGTGTAAACAGGATCACTGTGGGATTAATAACTCAGCCCAATAATTGGTAGCTAAAATCGGCTAAAGTCCATCGGGTAAATAGGATCACTGCGATCTTAGAATTAAAACATGTCCTGGAAATCTGGAAATTTGTTTGGTTGTATTGTAGACACTTTGTTTATTGTCCCGTTGAAGCAGTCTGATTGACGCCTGTGTGTGTAGGGACATGTTCTATGAACTAATACGTGAGTGGGAAGATCAGCACTTGACTGCTGGCTGGTCTGTCAGACAGTGTCAGGCAGAGAAGATACGCAGCCTTATCAGTCTCGGCAGAGACTCGCTGGCAAACTGTCTTCACCTCGCCAGGCTTTTTGTCCTTCAACTCATACAGGTATTGCTAATCATTCATGCCGTTGCCAAAACCTGTGTGATAGATTAGCAGGCAGGGATACTCATCTATAAGGCACTTTAGGTGTGGCACCTGTTAATGAAATGAGGTATCACGCAGTTTCATCTGTCATCTGCACATTTAATCCACGAGTACTGAGTAGAATAAGCAATACCTGCCTTTACTTCTCAGCTACAGAATATAATTGCAGTTTTGCCGATAATTAGGGTAGGATGCTAAGCTGGCCTTGGTGGCTAGCTACATAACTAGAAAGTATACCTATGAATGGTCATCAGTCTCAATACTAACTGGTCTTGATGAATAATAACTTCTAACACCATGCCATTACCATTAGGCCAAACTGCCACACTGGTATTATTATCCATACCTTCAGTTATTAATACCTATGTGCTGGTGTAGCATGCAGAGCAGGCTATTGTGATTATGCCTATTTTTCAGCAGTATTCTAAAAGATAAATTGCAAGATACTTCATGAACTCTATGCATTTTGACCACCTAGCAGGGCAAAGCATGGAGTGCAGCATGGCAGTTTTGCCTTAACCTTTGCGTCTCCATTTTCCATGACCTCCATATCTACAGTTTTCCATCTACTTGTTATCTGTCAGTCACATATTACATTGAAACGTCTGAATTTATGATAACATTGTTCTCATAGTGTACTGCTGTTATCGTTGCAGTTTTTTGTACCGAATAACATGGAAAAATTCCAGTATGATCAGCCTTAGTGAGGACATTTTAAATAGGGTCCAAAAATTCACATTTTTTACAAAATGTGCCATATCTTGGTAACAGTCGATGATACATGGTGGCTATGAAAGTCTGAGAATGTGATGTATTGAACAGTTTCGTTACTGCTGGTGGATAGGAATGTGGATGAATGAGATGAATGGTTTAGTAACATGCAACAGTGAAAGTGTACATGTATTCTATCAAGTGCCACGACTTCACTTCGACCATTATGGTTGTTACATTATTACATTTCGCGTGAAATGTATATTGGTCACACACGTCTGTGTGTCTGTCTGTCCCGCACTACTGCACGGACTCGGATGTAACTTGGGGGAATGATAGGGGGTGCCCTCTAGTTGTGCACTATTGGGCGGATTTGCAATCGGTGCACAGGTTTTGTTGCTGTGACAACATACACAGATGCAAGCTTATACACTGCAAGTAAGTATACTGCTGAACGTGATATGTCAGCAAGTGCTTGTACTCGGTAATGTGCCTGGTTGGAATTAGTTTGTGTAACAGACATACACTTGTTTAATAACCATTTCCACATGAACGTCGGAGTTTCTTCCTCCGCTTGTTACTTAACCGTGCATCTTCTCAGGACACTGTTCTTTCACAACATTTTACCGTGTCTTTCTCGGATGTTTCTGCAGTCTTATTCCTTTTACGTCCATCACTCTATGACCTCGGTTATTGGGAGCCGTAGAGAACATTTACTTACTTGCTTAAAACATTTGATCCAGTCACTATTGTACTTACTTTCAGCATGTCCAAACCATCTCTGTTCATTCATTGTAATGACTGATTCCATTTCCAACAGTTCTCTAAGCTCTGCATTTTTTTCTTTCTTGAAGAATTTGTCATGTGAATATGTTTTCTCGGTATGTCATAACGGTGACAGCTTGTGGTGTCAGATGTGCTGTAGCCGTGGCAGTGCTGCATCAGATGTCAATGACGCAGGCGAGCAATCAAATGAATTGAAACAGTTGAATCCAGACAAGCTCAAGCGGTACTTACATTTGACTATAACAAACTGTGTATAATAGCATGCAGAGTCGCATGCACTCTTTTAATGTCTGCTTTTCAATTGAACCTGAGTTAGGTGGTTAATCCCTGATGGCATACAAATGGCCCCTTAAAAGACTCCACTTGCCCCAGCAGGCCATACTGGATTGTAGTGGCCATAGTGAGCTGAAAATGCCACATACCTGACCATTAGTTTTGTGTAACGCAAGCCCCATGTGGGCCCGGGGGCCGGAGCACCCCGTTTCCCACTTTTTTCTCCCTTATCCATTCACTTCCCCATCTTTTATTTATGGCCGCCCTGCATGACAGATGTGGACATTATATTTTTTCCCTTTGATTTCTTTCTGTCTTTTTTTCCTCACCTAATCTCAGCAGTCGCAGATTGTATGTCTACCATACTTCGACACATGATGTGGCATTAGTGTGAATTAGTGTGAATGTGCTGCATGCGGTTTGCTGGAAATACAGGACGCTAAAAGTCACCATAAATTCGTCATTTGGGCACCATCGCACAACTTTGTCGGCCTGTATCTTCGCAACTAAGGCATGTATCGACAATCGGAAAAAAAGCTTGTTAAACACTAGTATCTCCTGCACATATGGTTAACTTCGGCCCATTATCGGCTGAGATCTGTTGGCGCATTTCGGGCACCCCAGCAAATTTAAAGGGATTTTGTGTGTTGGCTTCGTTTCTGCAGCGATGTCGCTCAATGGAGGCCAACCAAACTTTGCACGATGTTTGGCCGTCTCCTGGACTGGTACACTGTATAAACATTTTTGGCGGCTCTTGCCCTCTGATGGAATTTTGTCAGGTGCAAAATTCACTTTTCGTCCAAGTTTTGCGTTCTCCTATATTGGCATCGTCACTGCACGGCACTCCAGTAGCGGGCGTCAGCCAAATTGTGCAGCGTTGAGAAGAGAGTGCCACCTGTATTCGGCAGGGCAGCCGTCACATTGGGCATCGGCCCACATTAAAGTTTTTTTGTACTTTTCCCTTTTGTTATTCGCTTTATCTGTTTTCTTATTTTTCCATCCCTTCCCTTTCTACCCGAATAGTCCCACTCTGTTTCCAGGCCAGAGGTCGTAAGAGGTGACCGAACCTGGATTTAGTTTTTTTGTGTTGATTTTTTGTTATCTGTATTTCTTAGTTAAGTATGCATGCTTATTTTTTGTTGTATTTGATTTTAGTTTAGTCTTGTGGTGTGATAGTTGTCTTCCCCTGTTGTAGGCACTAGTGTAATAATTTAAATGAGCCTCTCGATTCGTTTCCCTTTTTAGGTGGCTGATGAACAAAATGGCAGCCAGGGTTGACATTAATATATCACTAGTCTTCCTTCACTGAGTAAGGATAACTCTCCACCCCTGACCTTTCATTTCTAATGTCGCCATATTTGTGCTGAAAAGGGACATTAAACTCTAACTAACTTGTGTGATGCAAAATTTTTCCTCACTTTTTGAATTTTGCCAAAAGTTTTTGCCATCCCATCACCCACGTTTTTGTCCCTGCAAAAATGCCGCCACATGCCTCTTGTTTTGTGCAACCAAAAAGTCGTTTTTACCTCTTTTGCCTCCTATTCCCATAATTTGCTGCCAACTCCCTCCCCAGCAATACCTCAAATTTTCATATAAGCTGCAACAACTCAGGGGACTTGTTTAATGTTTGTGCACCATAACTTGAGCTGTGCCATTTATTGAATTGACTGTGCCAGCTATCAGAACAATGAAATTTTTTCCATAGATGTCTGCAAAAAATTTCCAACAACTGAAGATGTCTCGACATTATTCCAGCACAACATGGATGAGCCTGTATCATGTTTGTCGAAGAAGTCAGTTGCTGACTGACTACTGTCAGTATTGTTACTGTTTATAGGCATAACGTGAAAACAATTTTGAAATCAGCTGATAAGATTTTTCGAAACAAAAACCTCTGTGATGTGAGTTGACAGTTTCATTGTGGATTTGCTTTACTGATCATGAAATAATGCTGATATATTGTGGGCGTGTTTGCTGTTAGCCTTCAAGAACGGTTGACGGTGCCATCGCGGCTGTCGGGTGTATGTCCGCGTCCGTCATTCCCCGGTCCACAGGAGTTCTTCTGTGACTTCATATCAGTCGCTGACAGTCACATTCTCACCCGACATCTGTCTGATGCATTTCTTGCAAAGATCACCGAGGTTAGTGGTAGTGTCTGGATCCAGTTTTTATGTGTACTGTACTAGGCATTAGTGGCGGTTTTTGTTGTTCTTTCCAGTATGGCTCAGCAATTCACTGATAATTAAGGTAGTGTTCACTTACCTGTGTGACCAGGTTGTCTTCTTGCCAAGACCTTCAACTTACATGTAACTGTACCATCATGAAGGGCATTCAGCCAAAATTAATCCAATGCTGTGAAGAACCTATGTAGATTCTGATGAAAGCTATTCAACTTGGCACTTGTCACTTGCTTTTCCATCATTCCACTAAAAGCTACATTTCTGTGCTGTGCAAATAATAAAACAAAAGGCACCGAATACAACAGAAAATAAAAAGTGTAAACTGCATCATTATACTGTTGCAACTTAACAAATTACCCATGTGTGGGCATGGTTGGCAAAAATGTAATAGATTTCTGTAGGATATATCTAAGGTTTATTTACACCTTACTAGTGAGGGAGTGCTCAACATTAAAATGCATTGTATTTTTTGTTTGAGCTGTGTCAGTGAAACATGACGTTGTCAATAAACTCTGTGCTATTTACATGGCTGCAATATGTCAGTTGTCAGAAATGCTGTGTTCACTCTGTCGAGATGATGAAAGTCATGTTGAAGAAACATCCACTGCTGATGTTGTGAGTTTTAATATCTCACTGTTTATTTGTTCACGATACCGTCACCTTTGCTTTTCACCATACATGTTTTTTATTCATGTTGTCTGAATGGTGGTGTGTTTTCTCCATATTTTGTGCATACGTGTATGTACACTGAGTCATAAAAACACCCAGGCAGTCTTTTCGTCATAATTTTGTGAGAAGTTAACTCATTTTCAGAATTCTTTTACTGATAGATTTCATATAATAGATTTCTAATGAAGTACTGTGTGTACCCATTGCAAAAAATTACCTCACCTTAAGTGCATTACTACACAACCTTGTGAAATTTGAATTCTTAAAATTGCCTCTGAACCTGTACTGATAATTTAGTCAAGAGTTTAATCAAACATGTGGTGTTAAACTGTGGGTAAAATTTACTTATTTTTAGTTAGCATGCAGTGCTGCAGTGTTGCTTTATTGCTACTGACTGCTGAACATGATGGACTGCAGTAGTTACTACTGATAGCACTAGTAACTGTGTCACCTGCTGACTTTGATGATGTTGTTGTTGCATAAATCTCACTAAGTTTGTCGTCAGATGACGTTTTGGAAGTTATTGCATTATCTTCATTTTGAACTTCACATATTGTACAGAAGTGAAATAAAATTATTGCTG
>Ga0056135_10000372_pt1 | contig 11975 bp, 11 predicted proteins | sample WorMetG1aBELIZE1_FD_67481 | JGI IMG/M metagenome (GOLD analysis project Ga0056135, IMG submission 67481) | Marine gutless worms symbiont microbial communities from Max Planck institute for Marine Microbiology, Germany - Inanidrilus... ...
AAGCCCGTGCCGAGTTCTTGTTAAGCGTAATTGAACTTCTTTTTCTATCTCTTACGGTTGAGGCGCTACAAGGCAAAATGTGTCAAAACTCGCTGCCTTCAGAGGAGTGGGTAGGTCACTTGGAGCCAAAATTTCAGGGGGAAGGGGTCATCCCTTGGGAATAATTTTTGGTTTCTACAAAACTAGACACATTTTGCTATCCGACAGTCCAAACTGCACCGTGCTACGTGCCGTCGTTTTGACACAATACCGGCGTGTGATGGATGGACGGACGGACGGACAGACAGACAGACGGACAGAATTGCTGTAGCTAGTACAGCGCTTGCAATGCGGCGCGCTGTAAAAACTTTGAACTGGCGACATGTGTATCACATGAACAAAATGAACAGTTGAGTCTTATGAGTAGAACCTTCACTCAGGCAGATGAGTCTTGTGGAACTGATGACAGTTGTGACATTTTTGAGTCGAGTTGGGATTCAGTTTTTCTTTGGAGCAATTTGGCATTATGGCACCAATGACTTTTTCATGGAAAATTTGGAATCAACACTATGCATATTAAAACTTTTAACTACACTGGCATTTTCAGTGTGTATTTGTTTTAGGAAAATTAAGTGTTGTCCTTAATAAAACACAGGCCTAGTACTAGTTTATTTTGCCTTGTACTGAAAGAAGTATCAGTCGGTGCTAGGCTGTTCTTTTGCGGGTGATTGTGACAAAGTGCAGCAGGTTGTCAGCTTATCTTCATTGGAGCATACTGGTTTGTAATCGGGTTGCATTGTTTTGTAGGTGCTTGTCAGTCATTGAAGAGTTTCTTTGCACGACCGTTCAAAGCAATGTTGGACTCGTATCGGTATGACTCACTTCATTAGCACGTTCATGCTGTCAGTGAAAACAGTGTATCACCGAAGAAAGTTTTGTTTTATTACGCTCTGTGACTTTGATATGTGGTGCCTTAGAAGAACACTTATTTACTTACTTACTTGCTTACTTGCATTATTGTAACTGGAATTTTGATCAAAACTTTAGTAGCAAAACCAATGGAGAATCAGCTACAGAAAATATTTCATAAGCACTATCTAATCTGCATTCGGTGTTTTCTTGTCTGAAATGCTTTGTTTATATTTAGTGTTTTTGGTATCTGCATTAGTTACATATGATAAACAGCATTTTCTGTTATTATTGTTTGAGTGATAAAGCATTTTTGTCAATAATCGTAGGCACAAGTTGGCATGGGCTAATAACTCGTGCAGTGACTCGATCACGTACCTCAATGCCTACCAGGTGTGTGTTTTGCTGACTTTTTGATTTTCATTTTTTCATTTTTTCCATGCAGTGTATTGACTGTATGTATGACTTTGGCCTTGTAACTTGTTTCATTATGTAGTCATTAGGTGTGTGTGTGTAAGTGTGTCTGTTCGCACTATTATTGAAGGTTCATATCTATTCTCAGGTGTTGGTTTGGTTTAATAGCAATGGTGTCAGTTACGTCAGTCAAGTTACTGTGCATCAAGCTCACTTAGTACTGAGATTGGTATACTGTGTTGGTGTGTGACCAGCCACTCAGGCCAACTCAGCCTCCTACCCTCAGCGGGATAGGAAATGAGTACAGGCCAAGAGGCAGAGATCTGAGGCTGGGAATGTAACTGTAGGCCTGTCATTGCAGCAGCCATGTGTCACAGATTCCTTGGTGTATCAACCTATGGGCTTACCCACCTACGTGCTTAGTGGCCTCAGAAACGGAGATGAGTGTCCCACCTACATTCGTGTATGAGTATGTCACTCTTTACCTTTTAAATCTGGTATCATCTCTCTTTTTTGTTTGCCTTGACACTGTTGGTTGGCCATCAGCAAGTGCATCCATGCTGTAAAAATTGAGTACTGAGGTGCTGGTGTGGTTATCTGTCTGGAGTGAGGTGCAAGTGAATTGCATATGGTCCAGCTGATGCCACTGCCACCCCATCATCTCTTGCTTCATTAAAATCCAGATTTGTTTAACCTTTCTGGTGCCAGCTTACCTAGGTTGTCCTGGAAAAGAGGCCATTAAATTGGTGTTTCGTCTCTTTTGAGTTGATGCTACTTCAAGGAACATAGCGGTTGTAGGGAGTCCAGTTGTCAGCGAAAGGTCATAGACTTCATAGTGTATAATATCGTGTCAGCTGTGATAAGTTGAATGTATCAGACCTGTGTGTGACAGTATGATGGTGCTGCTGGTGTATGACAGTCGTCTTGTGCTATGTATGTATGTTGCTAGACCTGGAAGCACCAGAAAAGCATTGGGCGTTTCCGTTTGTCTGCCGATGAGTTGAAATGGGGCCGAGACAACTTCATCCAGATACGGCGTATCAAAGACGTGCGTACATTTTACTTGCACTGTCTCAGTTATACTCTCTTTTATCACATTCTGCATGTGCACTAACAAGATGCCCAGCTCAGGAGGTCGCAAAGTCCAAAGATGTCTGTTTGTCATAACGAAATTGTTTGCAAGTGAGTGTTTGCTGTAACAATGCTGGCTGTGTGACTGTTGAAGGTGGAAGAATTAGTGAAGGACCTGGAAGAACGTTTGCGCAATCACAACATCGTAACTCCACCGCGTGTGAATCAGAGAGCGCCCGACACTACAATGAGCCAGAATGAAATTATTCTCAAGGTGATGTCACGTCTGTGTGTAGCATATGCTGACCAATAACCACGTGTTGCTGAGCTGCTTTTGCTTTGAGAAAGAAAAAAATATACATATCAAACTGACTGTTGTTTAGCAGGCCTTTGTTCTGTACATAGAATGGATGAATGGAATGTACCTGGCATAGAATATAGAGTGTCAGATTGGCTGCTGTCTGATGGCTGAACATGACACGATTAGTTAACAGCCACGCAGGGTTGGATGTGATTACACACGGAAATGTGCAGAGGAGTTGGCTAAAAAGTTTAACCCTTTAATTTAATCCATCTCCTTAGCTACTGACGAAAATTACCAAAGATGTAGTGGTGATTTTTAAAAGAGCATTCAGTTCTGCATCTTTTCAACTTGAGGAAAAATTTGAGATTTTCCTTGTCAGATGTGTTAGGGGCTTGCACTTTCACTCAGCTTTGGGAAATGGTTCCAGAAATACGAAAAGAGACTAGTTATTCTTGTCAGTTGTTTTTTTAGTATTTGGGGCTTTCATCTATCACTGGAGCATCTGTTTGGATCTGGCTTCTGTTACCTGACCCAAAAATTTCACGTGATTTCTCTATTGCAATGTGACCTGATTAATTAAGCTTGTGAACAGCACTCGCTGCAACAACCAAGTCACTGTTTGCTGTATTAAATGTTAGAACTCCGCATTGGTCCATCACTGTACATTGACAGAAAATGCTAAACCATGCTGTCTGCATGTGTGTGTGTGTGCGTGTGTGTGTGCATGGCGTGCTATTACCAGCTGGTGATGTGCGGTGCTTTCTATCCCAACTACTTTGAACAAGTGTCAAGTGATGAAGTCTCGGCTGACAGGGAGATCAGTGGATACAATCCCTGCACAACTGTCATGGTTTGTAGCCTTTGATCTTCTATTGACTGTAGCTGAGCTATGAAATGTGTTTGTTGTTTTTGTACATTCTGTGCCTTCTGACCGACGGGTGATTGTAACAGCACTGTTAGAATTCTGAATATTCAGCTGCACATCCATGTCGTCTGTCCCAGAAAAACTGCATGATTGATGCTACACTGAAATTACAATCTTTGCACTGTGGAAATGTGGTTACTGTTACCATTCAATTATTCTACATACTTAAATGTAAAATGCCGCCAGAAGTTGGCCAGATGTGATATTACAACTGTGTTTGTTGTTTTTTGTACACTTTATATTCAACTTCCTGCTTGTTTTTCATTTGTGTCATATTTTGCGAATAAATAAGTGTAATTAAATGAAGATGAAATGGTTATGATTGCAAAAAATCATTGATATGTGGCTGTACTTGTTTGAGTTATTACCTCCATTTATGTCAGTGGTACTGCTTTTGCCACCATATCGTGTTAGGGTTATGGATAGTTCAGTAGACGATTGATGTGAAAAGTGAAAGTGAAGTTTGGAAAAAGCAGGTATGGTGCAGTGCAGGGAAATGTAGACTGATGTACCTACTGCTCGCCATAATAAGGTCGAGTAACGACACATCGACCTATTGGCTCCAGACACAATGAATGTGGCATGTTGAAAGTTCCACTCTACCAAGTGCTGTTGCCCTGGTTTGAAGATTAGGGCTGTAAAACAATTGACTTTTTTAATCGCGTTAATCGCAGCAGTTAATTTTTGCTACGCTATGCCATGCTAGCACGGTATATGCCATCGTCGTGTGTCTGGCTGTATGCCACAAGTCAGTGTTCTACTGAAATGGCTAAACATAGGCTGCACGATAGCCCAGGCACTCTAGTATTCTGATTCCAAAGATCTTGGCAAAACTCAAACGGGGTCACCCCCAATGGAGGCATCAAATGCAGGTGGGGTGAGTTAAAATTGGCAGCTTCAACAAATAACTTGCTATAACTGGAAAATGTCCACCGTCACAAATGTTGTCAACTTAGTTTGGTCACATGTTTATCACACTGAGCATCCACCTTTTTGCAGCATATTTGCCATTATGCAGCGCGTCACACGGGTTGTCGGTGACAGCTAATACTTGTTTTAATTGCGGGTTAATTGCATTTTAATGCACATTGTAAAGTGTGAGGACTCCCTGCCATTAACTGTGCAAAAATGGCTGAACCGATTGAGATGCAGTTTGGAATGCTAAGTTCAGTGGTCTAGGGAACATGTATTACGTGGGGATGTAGATGCCGCCATGGAAAGGGGCACTTTTGGGGTGTCTGTCCAATTGAAAAGCATTGTAAGACAGGATTTTGGGGGCTAGGTAAAAGGGTGAACTATGCAAAAAATGGGTAGACCAGTCTCAATAATCTGTACCTCTTATGATGTGTTTTTTGTGCAAGGAGTTGCATTTTGGGGCTGCGGTGATGCACATGCATTAAAATTTTTAGTGGCATTAATTTTTTAAAATTGCAATTAATTCCTTAAGACGTTATTGCTTTAATTTGACAGCCCTGTTGAATATGCGGCATTACTTGGTCAGATTGTCGTGCCGGCCTGTGCATCGTGTGGCTGTAGGTGAAAGGTCTGCCTGCGAATCAAGGGCAGTTCTACCGTCAGCAACTTGAGGACCTTTTCATGAACTGTGATGAACATCAGCGGAAACCAAGAATTCACTTTGAAGAGACCAGGCACGTACTGCACACGTTTTGCATTTACTCAACAAGCAATCAAGGGTAGCAGGTGGCAGATGTTTATGCTTGTGATATTACAACAGCTGTAGCTTGCATTGTAAGCAGTTGTTGAATGTGTCTTGGGTTATATGCAGATGCGTGAAGAGAGAGAAGTGCATGTGTCATCTGCGAGTCGTTATCGTAGATGTTATATGTTGGCTTGTCAGTCTAGAAGTCTAAAACTTGGTTTTAAACAGAGTTCCTTCCCTTCCCTGAAGTTGACAACATCCTAGCAGTTGTGGTTGTGTGATTGATAAGATGGACCTTATCAGAACTGTTCTCTGCTGAATCATATGCCACAGTTTTGGCCAGTGATGTGCACATACAAGAAGTTGTTACCAGTCACTGTTGGTTTAGGTTGAGGCCTCTTTTTTTGAGTTTAAAAAATTAGCTAGGCCTAGTTTGTTTGTATCTTCGTGTATTATGTGATATTTGTGAATCGTTTTGGTTATTTCAAGTTTGGTTGTTGGTATCAGTTGATTGTGTGGAAAGGCTCATCTCCAAAACAACCTGTAATGTGTTGACTGGGATGTTAAAGGAGTTTTTAACATCTACTCTTTACGTACTGTCCTAAACCAAGTTTAACACATGCACGTGCACGATCACTTGTTATTGAACTGTCTTTTTGGTGCTATTCCACTATGGGCCAGATACACCAAAAGTGAACTATTGGGGAAACCGAGTTTAAAGCACAGTTAATCAGAGCGTTGATTTAAACTGGATTTTATGGGTTTGGATTAAGTATTGATGTTAAAACTACAGTTTGAAAGTTAGGTTAAAGCGAATATTAAAGTCACAGATGTTTGTCTGTGTATCATTTTGTGTTGGCCCGATTACAAACCTGAAGGGCCCTTATTTTGAGCCGAGTTTGTCTGTCTGTGTGTGTATGTCTCTGACCGGCACTTCTGCCCTTCAACGTTGACCGATTTAAACTTGGTCACAAGGACCCTATTGTGATCTAGTTTGGCCGCGACCATAATGGTCCAGATCGGCCACAGAATTCGAATTTTAAAATTCTGGTCCATCATTTTTTTGTGTCTGTATCTCCTGTGTATTGTAAAAAAAATTTGACTCTAAGTCTGTCCCTATCGCCATAACGCAGGTATGGACGCGTCACCCCCGTCCAATGCTATGCGCCCGCCGCAAACACAGCGTGCTCGCTGCAAGCACCAACACGCTGCGGCATGTCCGTTGCAGAGCAGACGACCCCATTTGCTGCCGGCAAGGTATGACATAGGCGCGCTGCAAAGAGGTACGTTCAAAAAATCGACATTGGGCGTGTTCATAAATTCGCAGTGGAGCGCGTTCGGAAATTCAGGATCTGGGCACGTTCGGAACTCAGAGTTGGGCACGACATTCGGCGGGCATTCCGAACTGGGGCCATCCGGACCTCGGGCCGTAAAAACCACCCGGCTTGTGTGTTTGTATGTTTCAGAGCATTCATAGAGTTCCATCGTGACCCTGCTGATGGCTCATCATCTCGAATTCTACCTGCTGTTTACCTCGCCCTCAAGCTCCGGTTTGTCTCAGTTTCGTCTCATACTTGTCATACACCTGGGATACTCTGACCTGAACTGCTTTGGGTGTGTGATTTCCACTGTCTGTCAGGTAAGCCATCGGCTCAGATTTTTCCGAAAAAATGCCAATTTATGCGTGGATGGACATGTTTGGGTCCTCGAATGGGGAGAGCACAATGTTAACAGGTGATGTTACTGTGGGTGTATTTATGGCTAACTGTGTATTAGTAAGGAATATTTTGTGTGTGAATGAGATAACTGCATGACCAATGCAACTGTCTGTCAGTGCATTTGAGTGAACAAACTGAATGAAGTTGAGGTGACCGCTTGAATTGAAAACCCGAAAAACCTGGAAATGTCAGTGAATTCGACAGCTGTCAGGGAAATATCACCGAATTAAGCAAAAGTCGGGGAAATGTCATGGAAAAATCTTGTCAGAGAAAACTGTTTATTGCTAAGTTCATGTTTGCAGCTGCACTGAGACTGTTGCAGGCCTCGTTTCAAGCATTCTGCTGCTTACTAAATCATCGTGAACATTTTTGCACAATATACACTGACATTTATAGAGTACTGGTCACACTGCCAACAACATAATGCATGATGTTGCTGCGGCACTGTAGGTAGCAGTGGGGCAAAGCGACGGAGAAAATGTGTGTGTGTGAATTATACTGTGTCTGGAGCGTGGTCACCGCATATTAAACATTGTGTGCAGCAGCAGATCTTTTCTGGTTTCCAGAATTCGTGTGTGTACCTGTTCATGTATGTAGGCATGCGTGCTGCTGTCGTGATGTGCTTGCATGTCCGTGTGTAGTCAGATGCCTAAGCAGGTGCTGCCACTAGAGGTGCATCTGATTGACAGCGAGGCTGCTCGACGGCGCTTTGAAGAGTTCTCTCTGACTAACGATGAGATGGCAGCTCGACAGAATAGGCTGCGCAGCAACCGGTTTGTACGCCGCGTGTGTTCCTCTTTGTTTCCCATCAGTGTACGGCGACAATGTTTCTGTGTCGCTTGTTGGGTAGGGATGAGTGTTAGTCTGTTTTTGCACACGTTGATGATTGCGTAACACAGATTCTGAAGCGCAGACATTACAAGTCCGGACCAGATGCGCTGTGCATTGGTAAAAATGGGCAGTATAGTCAACGATCAACCCATTTGTTCATGGGCAAGTGGACGAGCTGCGGTAGGAGCTGCTTTGAACTGATTCCTGGCATCCTGGTAGAATTAGCTGAAACGCTGGCAGTTGGCTGCATGAGCACCCCATGTGTGTCCTGCAGCTGTGAGTAAGTGGGTAAGTGTTTAAGTAAGTAAGTAAGTGACAGATTTATGAAGCACCAAAACCAGAATAGACCCTCTCCGTTTCCGAGCCGGATGTCGTAGGTGGCAAGTAAACCTGGCTTTAGTTCTTTTTGGTGTTTATTTTGTGTTGTAGTACATTTCTTTTGATTGTTAAATATGTGTTTTGTTGTTAGGTTTAGTTTTCCATACCAAGCCATGAGATTGGCTTGCGAAACGTCTCTGAAATGACCTACTTTGTGTTGAGTTGGACTTAAAACCACAACTCAGTCAATCAGTGGCAACATGAGCCTCGAGGTTGGGAGGCACATGATCTATCTTCTTGAGCGTTGCAAGGAGTCCATACTTGAATCTGATCTGCCCACTAGCAGTGTCAGAGCACTTCCCATTGACCAGTTCACAATACATCGTCTTCCTTGGCAAATGGTTCTCCTTCATGCTCATGATGTGCCTGACCTGGCGGTTCTGTTGCTTCATAGTGAGTGATTTAATGAAACGCAGCCAGTTATATAGATGGATTTCCATGTGTGGAACACAGATTAGCCATTTAGACCAAGTGCACCAGATGCATGCACATACACGTGCAGAATGGGTCGACTCCAGTTAATTGCTTTTGTAAGTTGGCTGTAAGTGTGCAGTTACCTTATGCAACAGTGGTTCTGAACCTTTTCTTACCGCTTGCACCCTTCTTTTCATGTCACGTTCATAGTCGTATCACTTTTTGAGTGATAGTGATATGATAATATACCATTGCTAAATAATAACAGTCTAGGACAGATCGCAGCAATTTGTACAGATATTTTACGGAAATAACATGGTGGTTGATGTTGCTGATGTTGTTTCTAGACTAGACGACAGTGGCTCAGATGTCGCTGCTGTTCCCCAGGTGGCGCTGCCTCCAGCATGCACCTCGACTATTCGTCTGCGCATCACTGAAGTAAGTAACATCAGACCATGCTGTGCGGTCTTGTTGTGACACATCGCTGTATTGATTTTGCCAGCACTTTTTGTTTTAGCAAACATGCACTGTAGACTGACCCGCTTCCATGTAGTGTTGGCATCATTGGTTGAACTTCAGCAGTTATGCCAATGACACGCGCTCCAGAAACCGGCGCCAGAAAACTGGCATCGGTTTCTGGCACGTCTGTCATGCGATCTGGTGCCGAATTTTTCTGGTGCCAGATTCTGGAGTCGAATAGAACAGTGTTCTATTTCATGACAGAATCTGGCAGTCACATGATCAAAATATTGAGTTGTGATTGTCAGTGTTCAATATTGTTGTTGTTTTTTTGTTTGATCTGGAAATTCTGTTTTTATGGTGGCATCTAGCAGACAATAATACTGTAAAATTTAAAAATGGTATTGTCAAGATAACATATTCAGAGCAAAAGAGCAAGTTTTTTTTTGCAATCTACTCATAGAAAGTCGTCCTGTTTAATCGCTTAAATATTGCATTTTAATTAATTACTCTGGATTGGTGTTATTTAATGGGTGTGTTTGAAGTATAGTAACACTGCTGCCATCTCGTGAATAAAAATAATTTCACGGTAACAGCCAGCAAATAGCTACATACATCAACGTACGTAAATCAACTGACTAACAATACAGTGGCAGTGTTTGTTTCTGGTGCCAGAAATTTTCCAGCTGGCATGAAAAACCGATGCCCGTTTTCTGGCGCCGGTTTCTGGAGCGTGTGTCTTTGGCATTCATTGTCTGATAAATTCACTTGAACATTTTTTGGTGACTTAACTGAAGCTTAGTTTATGGACCTGAATTGATTTTTACAACTACAGAAATGCTTATAAAGAGTTGTGATAAAATTAATTTCGTGTGGTTTTGGAACTATATCTTTGGAACTGTTTAAGAATGTGATGATTGGTATGAAAATGATTTTAAAGTATCTGCCATAAGTACTTCAGTGCTGCAGAAACTTGCACCCAACACACGGGTACTGGACACCTCCGAGCCATTGAATGCTACAAGGTGTGATCTAATTAAGTTGAAATTGTTGTGTTATTTCTCGGTGCTGTGAGAACTGTTTGCACCTCCTATTTCACTGTGTCTCGTGTGTGATGGTTGGGCCCAGCCAGTCTGTCGGTGGTTGCTGTGTGGTTGGTTTGGTGATGCGTAGTGTGTTGTGCTAGCTGAGTTTCTGGCACCAGTCAGTGAGTGACCATTGCGAGTACTAGTAGCAGTGCCGGGTGTCATGCCAGCAGTGTGTGGTCTCATTACGTGTGTGTGGGTAGTCTAATGATTGGTCTCATTATGTGTGTGGGTGGTCTGATGATGTCTCTGCAGGTGGTGGATTGTGGCCGATTCTGGGCACAGGATGTTGACAATACTCAAATGTTGAATGAAGTTCAGATGCATCTTCAGCAGTACATTAATCACATGCAACGTTCGGTATGCTTGACGTTATCATTTATTAAAAAGTTGACAAAATGCAACTAGCTACAAGCAAAAATACAGTCAGCATAACACAGAAGCCAGTGTGAATTGGGGGGAGAATAAGAGGACTAACAATTTTTTTGATGAATAGTGAATTTGTGTGGTCTGTTTGTCTCCTATTAATTCAACAGTTTAATTTTTCTTAAATGTCTTCATGTGAAGCCTATGCTTTCATTTTTATGCACAGTGCATAATTTAAGTAAGCATTATATTGAATGAGGTCTTTTGTGGAGGTTTAAGAAGTCTGTATTCAACGAGAGAGTGCAGCCGTGAAGCTGACTCGTTGTGAGTTGCTCATGGCAGTTTGAACATGAAATGGCCATTAGTTGTTCAGTGGACTTGGTTTTACAATCCAGGCTGGGTTTCAGGCAGTACCATACAAGAGGCTTAGCTGTCACAAAGAGGGACATATGTTGAACAGTGTCAGTTCTTCTTGTGAAGTTTATTTTAGGCCATTGACCTTTAAAACGATAGTCTTTAAGTTGTCATTCCATCTGCAATACTACATTCGTTCAGCAGCCTTTTTTCCTGGAAAACCTGGATAACCTGGCACCAGAAAGGTAAACCATGCTGGATTTTACTGGAGCAAGAGATGATGCGGGTGGCAGTGGCATCAGCAAATCATTTGCACCTCGCTCCAGACAGACAACCATGCCAGTACCTCACCACTCAGGTTTTACAGGCCTGATGCCCTTCCTGTCGCCAAACTAACAGCGTCAAAGCACTGAATGCGTAAGGCATCTCATCTGCAATAGTGATGGCTAATTAATTTCAGCACCATATTATGAGAAACTGCATTTGAAAAGGTTTGTGATAGGTGAGATAAGGGTCATGCTGGTGGTGCTGCTCTCTAGGCCATATGTCTTTCTGTTAGTCCATTTAAGGGTGCCAGTTCAACGCCACTGGCGCCGTGGCAGTCAGACAAAAAGAAATGCTTTCAGCAGTTTCCTGAAGCGCAAGGACGAGTTTGTATCGCAAACAGAAGCAGGTAGAGTGCTCCAGACTCGTGGTCCAGCGATGCTGAACGACCGGTCGCCGACTCGCGACCTCGGAACTTCCAGTAGGGCCGCTCTGGCAGCGCACATGCCGGTCCGATGCTGACCAGTGTACTATAGTAACAGTGTCTCTGTCTTGCACTGTTTCTGAGATATTAGTGACCACTTTTTCACCATACACAACCGCCTGTAACCTTGAGCAGTTCTTCAGCTTGGTTATGATGTGCATTTGTACAATTTCCTGTTCATCTGTAAAGATGTTCTAGCTTATATTTGTTTTTTTTTGAGGCTCGTGATCAAGAAGTGTTTTAACCCTTTCGCCCCTGAGTTCCCATAGAAATATCTAAATAACCCTGAGCTCCCCAGCCGATATACATGCCATGCGGGGATAAGCTCTAAATGGACAAGCCAATATCTCGGCCTTAGGG
>Ga0056135_10000374_pt1 | contig 11945 bp, 7 predicted proteins | sample WorMetG1aBELIZE1_FD_67481 | JGI IMG/M metagenome (GOLD analysis project Ga0056135, IMG submission 67481) | Marine gutless worms symbiont microbial communities from Max Planck institute for Marine Microbiology, Germany - Inanidrilus... ...
CCAACCAAAGCCAAAAACCGCCGCAGCATCTGCCAGTGGCGGCGAATAAACGTCCGCTCTTAATAGAAGCGGACGCCCAAAACACTCTTTCGGACGAGTTTATCAACGATATCGGGGGTGAGCAGAACTAGACCCGGTCGTCGAACGTCCAGCCACTTCAGAGCTCAAGGCAAAATCTGGTCGAAACCTTACTTGACTTCCGAGGTGCTACCGGGTGCCCGTCCCGACGCCCGACGGTTTCGAATCCAGGCATACCGCCAGCGTGAGTCCTGCGGCCGACCCCCATTTGCGCCGCCGCAAACGCGACCCCGCCTCATGGACGGCAAGCGCCGCCGCTAGTTCGCCGGTTTCGCCTTCCCGCTTACCGCCTCGAGCAACTCCATGGCGGCCTGCAGGTTCTTCCTGAGACTGAGGACGTCGTCGGTGAGTTCGTCCTTCGCGGCCCTGAGGCCGGCGAGCTCCGTTTCCAGGTTCTTCTGCGACTGGGCGAGGGCCGCCGTTTGTTCGGAAAACCGTTTTTCGACGGCCGCCAGTTCGGCCGCCCGGTCCTTTTGGCGGTTGTCGAGTTCCGCGGTTTCCGCCCGAGCCTTCTCGAGCGCCGCCCCGGCCGCGGCGAGCTCGGCCTCAATGGCCTTGAGCGCCGCCGTTTGCCCGGCAATCCGTTCCTCGAGGTCCGCCAGTTCGGCCGCCCGGTCGTTTTGGCGGCTTTCCAGTTCCGCTGCTTCCGCCTTGGCCTTTTCAAGCGCCGCCGCGGCCGCGGTGCGGTCGGTCTCGACGGCCTTCAGCGCCGCGACGGCGTCCGGGTATTGATCGACGGCCTGACTGGCCGTTTCCAGCTCCGCCCGCAGGCCGGCGATTTCCGCGTCCTTTTCATCGCTGGCCCTTTGGAAACCGATCACGGCGACGAGGCCGATGACGACGGCGGCGGCCCAGCCCAGCCATCGGCTGGCCAACCAGCCGGAGGCCGCTTGCGGTTCGGCCGGTTTCGGCGCCGGTTTCACCGACGGTTCCGGTGGCGGTTCCGGCGAACCCTTGGCCGGCGCGCCGTCCGCCGCTCCAGATTCGCTCTTCACCTTCCCTTTCGCGGGCCCTTTCGCGGGCCCTTTCGCGGGCGTTTTCGCCTCCGCGTTCGGGGCATCTTTTTTCGGGCTCGGCTCGGCCTTCGGCGCAGGGGCGCTTTCCGGACCATCGGCCCTGGGATCTTCATCTGCCATTTGACAATGCCATGTTTTCTTGGACGAGATAGGGGTACCCCTCATCATACTCCAACCGCAAAATCGCTAAAACACCCTTGTCCGGGGGAACGGGCCGGAATGCCGCCGACAACCGGGGGCGGAAACCGGCGATCACGGGGCAGGGGCAAAAAAGCAAGGTGTGACCGGGCCGGCGCGAAAGCCCCTGGAAGCGAAAGCCAGTTCGGGAAGGTGTTCCTCGAACGGTGCGACAACCGCCCCATCACCAGCCACCCGTCTCCAGCCACTGCTCGAGCATCCCCATGCAGTCCCAGCCCCAGAAGGGCTCGCCGTCGACGAAGAAGAAGGGCGAACCGAAGATGCCCTTGTCGATGCAAAGGTCGCGAGGGGGCTGCTTTATCGCTTAACAGGCCCAGGCCCTTGGTCGCGGTGAACGCCCGCTTTCTGATCAGAACCTAGGCGACGGATGTTGAAGGCCCGATGGACCGGTGATGATCCATCGGGACCGTTTCAAGTTTCACATTGGGAGAAGCCGGGTGCCGCCAATGCCACGGCGAACCCAACTTTCTCCAATGTTGATCACAGGTTTATTCGGCGGCAGCCGCCATCTCGTTGTCCGAACGTACCTCGGCCAGAAAGCGGTTGACCTCCTCGCGAAGGCGTTCGGCCTGCTTCGAGAGATCCGCCGACGAATCAGTAATTTGAGTCGCCGCGTTATCGGTCTCTCCCGCCGCCTTTTCCACCAACTGAATATTCGCCGAGACTTCCTGAGTACCCTTCGAAGCTTCTTCGACGTTGCGGGCGATTTCATGCGTCGCCGCCGTCTGCTGCTCGACGGAAGCGGCAATGGAGTTGGCGATCTCGTCGACCTCGATGATCGTCTTGCTGATCCCCTCGATCGCCGTGGCCGATTCCTGAGTTACCTGTTGAACGCCGGAGATCTGCGCCGATATCTCTTCCGTCGCCTTGCCCGTCTGGTTGGCCAGGTTCTTGACCTCGGAGGCGACGACGGCGAAGCCCTTGCCGGCATCCCCGGCGCGCGCCGCTTCGATGGTCGCGTTCAGTGCCAGCAGATTGGTCTGTTCGGCGATGTCATTGATCAGGTTCACAACCTCGTCAATCTTGTCGACGGCACCGACAAGTTCGCCGACGGTCTTTTTCGTCGCATTCGCCTGCGTTGCCGCGCCATCGGCGACCTCGGATTGCCGGTGCACCTGGCGGCTGATCTCCTTCTCGGAACTGGTCAACTGGTTTGTCGCCGAAGCCACGGTTTGAACGTTGGCCGATGCTTCTTCGGCGGCGGCGGCCACGGTCGTCGCCTGTGAACTGGTTTCGGTTGCCGTCGACGTCATTTGCGAGGCCGAGGCCTGCAATTGCGTGGCGGCGGAGGTCACCGCCTCAACCACATTGCCGACACTGGCTTCGAAGGTGTCGGCCATTTGATTGAGTGCCGCCTTGCGTTGTTCTTCGGCGACGTGTTTTTGCTCCTCTTGCTCCTCTTCGAGCTGTTTGACACGGATCATGCTGTCCTTGAAATGATCGACCGAGGTCGCCATTTCGCCGATCTCATCGCTGCGATCCGTAAAGGGAACGTCGACCGCCAGGTTGTTCTGGGCCAGTTCGCCCATGACGCCGGTCATGGCGGTGATCGGATTACCGATACCGCGGGCGAGGAGAAATCCGACGGCCGCGATGGCGACGACGCCGATACCGGCGATGATGAACGACAGAAATTTCAGGTCCGCCACCGTGGCGAAGGCCTCCGCCTCGTCGATCTCGGCGATCATCGCCCAGGTCGTTCCGCCGATGGTCAGCGGGGTATAGGCGGAGAGAACCGGATTGCCGTTGTAGTCGATGACGATCTGGGAACCCGTCTTGCCGGCCAGGGCTTCTCGCGACGCATCGGTGTCGACGCTTCCCGTCCTCGGGTTGGCGAACGACGCCTTCACCGAATGCCCCGTCGGATCGAGATAGGAATCCGAGCGCATGAGCTTGTCGGAGCCAACGAGATAGGTCTCGCCGGTTTCGCCCATGCCTTCGCGCTGCTGCATGATCGAGTTAATGGCCTCGATCGAAAGCTGCAGGGCGACGATCAGTTCCACCTTCCCGCCGTTGACCACCGGCTGCCCAATGAAGGCGGCCGGCTCGCCGTTGCTCGGCGCATAGGGTTTGAAGTCGGCAAAGCCGTAGGCCTTGCTGGCGAGGACCTCTCGCGTCAGAAGTCCGAGGCCGGAACCGGCGTACTTGCCGTCGACCATATTGGTCTGGTAGTCGGCCTCATGGGTGGCCGTATAGAAGACGTAGCCGTCCGGGTTCATGAGGAAGAGGTCGTAGTAGCCGTACTTCTCGATGTAGCCCGCATAGAAGTCCTTGTCTTTGCCCTCTTCTTTCGGGACGAACGCTTCGGCGACGTCGATCTCGGCGAGCAGGGCCCAGGTCAGTTCGCCGACCTTGACGGGCGTGTAGGCCGACAGAACCGGATTGCCGTTGTAATCGATGATGATTTCCGCACCGGTTTGGCCGGCGATCGCTTTTTTCGCAGCCTCGGTCTCGACCTTGCCGGTTTCCGGGCGTCGGAACGATGCCGTCACTGAGTGGTTCTTGGGATCGAGATAGGAATCCGAACGCATGAGCAGGTCCGGGCCGACAAGATAGGTCTCTCCGGTCTTGCCCAATCCGGCCCTCTCGCTCATCACCCCGGTGATCCGATCGAGAGGCATCTGGAAGATGAGGACGCCAAGGCGCGTATCGCCGTCGAAGATCGGCGAGGCGATGAAGCTGGCCGGCGCGTCATAGGACGGCATGTATTGCGCGAAGTCCATCAAGGCTACTTCGCCCTTATTCAGGGTGCGTCCTTTTTTGAAAGCCTCGGCGAAATTGGTGTCGGCCCAAGCGCCGTCGAGCAGGGACGTGGCGTAGTCCAGCTCCTTGAACACCGAATAGACGATCTTGCCGTTATCGGGATCGATCAGGAAGATGTCGTAGTACCCGAATTTCTCCAGGTAGGTACGGACGACGGGGTGGATTTCCTCGTGCAGGCGGCTATATTCCGATACGTCATCGGCCCGATCCAGCAGGTGTTTGCTGCCGAGGGGGTGCGTGTTGGCCCGGATGTAGTGGTATTGGAAGGCAGTGGCGTCGTCGTCCAGTTGCGAAAACCGCGATTCGATATCCGCTTGTTTGTCGTCGTTCTGGTTCGCGTATTCCGGAGCGAACTCGTCGTCGTAATAGGTCTTGAGCTCATCTCTCATGCGCGCGATCTCATTGGCTCCGATGGTGTTATCGCCGCGGAACGTGCGAAACCGGTCTCGGAACCCGCGCATGGCACCGACGATCATGCGGTTTTCGGACAAGGTCAGGACCTGGTCGTGGATCGTGGCGAAGTAGCTTTCGATCCCGTTCTTTTTGATCTCACGAACGGCCACCAACTTGTTGAAAGCCTCGGTTCGAACGGTACCCACCATATCGACCAGCACGCCCATGTCGCCCTGGCGTTCGCCGAAGAACTTCTCGATCTGCGCCTTCTTGATGCCGCGGACGCTTTCCAACTGATTGAAGGCCGCTAGTGAGAGCGAGGTGCTGGTCTTGTAGATCGAAAAGGCTGTTACGATTGCGAACGGAATCAGACCGACCAACAGGAAGGCCAGGATCAACTTGGGTTTAAGCTTGAGTTGCATGATCTCCTCCCAGAGCTCTGCTAAGATCAGGAACGTAGCGTTCAAAATCCACGGTCGAAGAACATTGACCTGGATCAATTGTAAGATTACGAAACGGTGTGAATTACGACGAAATACAACTAATAGGCGTATCCGCTCAAAAAAAACTTTTTGTTACAACGACCCGCATGATTGAAAGCTTTTTCCATCGATTCCGGTTGGGGCTGGGTGTCGTCACAGGAGCGAATCTAAAGCTGCAGCTCCAACAGGGAATGAACGTCCCGTGGAAACCATATTAAAACGTGTTAATCCAAACCATCGCTATGACGGTCGGCGGCAAAGAAGTTTCCGGACCGGTTCCGGGCTACTCGGGACTGCGGGAAAAGCTATTGAAGTCGGTGCTCGACAACGCGCGAAGCTATGACGTCGAATCCTGCTGCAATGCACTAGCCGGCGCCGTCATCGGCATCAACGTCAATGATTTGATGACCGAAATCTGCTCCCCGCTGATGCGGGTCGTCGGCGAGGAGTGGCAGGCGGCACGCCTCAACGAGGCGCAAGAACACATCGTCGCCGGTGCCTTCAAGAGCTTCTTTCTGCCTCGTGTCACGTCCTCCCTGACGCGAAAAAACGCCCCGCCGTCGTCTTCTCTACGTTTCAGGGAGACCGCCATCAGATGGGTGTACACTTCGTGGCAACCACGGCTGCGGCAATGAACTTACGCTGCTTCTACCTGGGAGCGGATTTTCCGGAGAGCGCGTTTGCCGATGCGGTCCAACGCGTTGACGGCGAAGTCGTCTGTATCAGCATCGTCAATAAGGTCTCGCCGAAAACACTGTCCGCCAATTTGGAAATCTTGCGCGATCTATTGCCAATTGAAAGTGAGATATGGGTCGGTGGATATGGCTTCGAAGGGCTCGACATCAAAACCATGCCGCCCGACTGTCATGCACCCGACAATTCGGAATTGGGCCAGCGCCTAGACGCGTTGGCGCTTGATACGTCTTGATCGGAACTGAACGCAAGTCGGTCGTCAATCCACCTAAGGCGAACTGACGGATCCTTACGCCGGCGCGGTGAGGTGTCCCTTTACCGGCACGATACCCGCCCTCTCACCATCCGCCCGTCTCCAGCCACGACTCGAGCATCTCCATCCGGTCCCAACCCCAGAAGGGCTCGCCGTCGACGATGAAGAAGGGCGAACCGAATATGCCCTTGTCGATGGCTTCGTTGGAAACCGCTTTCACCTTCGCCTTCATGACCTCACTGGTGATCCCGGCTTCGAGATCGCCGGCTGGGAGCCCGATGGCGGCGCCGACGGCGGCGACGTTGGCCGGCTCGGTCATGTCGCGGGCTTCGGCGAAATAGGCGTTAAAGGCGGCGCGGGCGAAGTCGTGGGCCTTTTCCGGCACATGTTCCTCGACCCAGTAATAAGCCCGGCTGGCCGGAAGGGCGGTGATCGGGTGGTTGTCGGGCGGGCTGAATGGGAGGCCCGTTTGCCGGGACAGGCGGGCCCAGTCGTGGCGCGCATAATCGCCCTTCATCGGAGTCGAACTGAGACCTCGGACACCGGTGTGCTTGAAGGCGACACCGAGCATGTAGGGACGCCACAGCACGTCCCGGTCATGCCGCGCGGCCAGTTGATCGATGGTCGCCGCCGCGAAATAGGCATAGCCCGAACTGAAGTCGAACCAGAACTCGATCGGCGATTTCGGCATGGCCAACTCCCTTATCATCCAACCGGATTTGACCATGATAAGGGGCCGGCCTGTCCCGGCCAAGGCCGCCCCGGCGGCCGGCGCCTCCCGTTCAGCTTCGGCGGCCGACCTTGCCACGGGGTTGCCGCCGACCCGCCGTTGTCAATTCACCTGTGACGAATATATGGACACCTACGATTGAACATCGAAATGGGTTAGAATAACGTCTGCGACTCTCCATCAGTTCAATAAAACGCGATAACGCGTGAGGTCGAAGTCGGGGGCTCGAGGGGGAAAGGTGGAGACGGGAATCTACCGTTTCATACTGAAGTACAGCCGGAACCAGCAAGTCCTGCTGCTGGTCATCACGGCGCTGTCCTTCCCGTTCCTCTACCTGTCCCTGGATCTGCCCAAGATCATCATCAACGAGGCCATCGGCGGCAGTCATTTTCCGTCCGCCGTTTTCGGTGTCGGGCCGGAATTCGAGCAGGTGCCTTATCTTTTGGTGCTGTGTTTCCTGTTCCTGGTGCTGGTCCTGATCAACGGGCTTTTCAAGCTCTACATCAACATCTACCGCGGCAGCATGGGCGAGCGCCTGCTGCGCCGCATGCGCTACCAGCTGATCGCCAACGTCCAGCGCTTCCCGCTGCCGCATTTCCGCAACATTTCCCAGGGCGAGGTGGTGTCGATCGTCACCACGGAGACGGAGCCCTTGGGCGGCTTCATGGGCGAAGCCCTGTCACTGCCCGCCTTCCAGGGTGGCACGCTGCTCACACTACTGGCCTTCATGTTCGTCCAGGACTGGGCGCTCGGAGTCGCCGCCATCGCCCTTTATCCGGTGCAGATGGTCCTCATCCCGAAGCTGCAGCGCCGCGTCAACGAACTCGGCAAGCGCCGGGTCCGCGAGGTGCGCAAGCTGTCGGAGAGACTCAGTGAACTGGTCGGCGGCATCCACGAGATGCACGCCAACGACACCGGCCAGTACGAGCTGGCCGACTTCGGCAGCCGGCTCGGGACCATCTTCTCCGTCCGCGTCGAGATCTACCGCAAGAAGTTCTTCATCAAGTTCCTCAACAACTTCCTGGCCCAGCTGACGCCGTTCTTCTTCTTCTCCATCGGCGGCTACTACGTGATCCAGGGCGACCTTTCCTTCGGCGCCCTGGTGGCGACGCTGGCCGCCTACAAGGACCTGTCGGCCCCGTGGAAGGAGCTGCTCACCTACTACCAGAAGATGGAAGATTCACGCATCAAGTACAAACAGCTGATCGAACGGTTCGAGCCGCCGAAGATGTTCGACGAGACGCTCTTGGAGGCGCATGAAACGGTCGATGTGGAGTTGGCTGGCGACGTCGTCGCCAACAACCTGACCGTCGAGGACGAGGAGGGCAACAAACTCGTCTCCGGGGCCAGTTTCAGCTTCCGCTCGACGGACCATGTGGCGTTGATCCGCAACCCGGGCAGCGGCGCCGGCGACATCGCCCGGCTGCTCGCCCGCCAGGTGTTTCCAACGGCCGGCACCATCACCATCGGCGGCCACAATCTCGTCGAGATGCCGAGCGCCGTGACCGGGCGGCAGCTCAGCTACGTGGACGGTGATGTCTACGTCAGCGCCGGCACGCTTCGCGACAATTTGTTTTACGGCCTCAAGAACTATCCGCGCCGGCAACCGGAGCCGGACGCCGAGGCCCGCCGACTGGCCGACGAATCGAAACTGTCCGGGAACTCCGCCTTCGACCGGGATGCCGATTGGATCGACTATCCGGTCCTCGGCCTCGACGGTCCGGAGGGGTTGAAGACGCGAGCCCTCGATGTGCTCGGGATCGTCGGCTTGGAAGCAGACGCCTTCGAACTGGGCCTGCGTCGCAGCATCGACCCGACGGCCCATCCGAAGATCGCCGAGGGTATCCTCGAGGTCAGGGCTGCCATCCACGGCCACATCGAGGACCCGGCCATCGCCGGCCTGGTCCAGGTCTATGACCGCGACGCCTACAACACCAATGCCAGTGTCGCCGAGAACATCCTGCACGGATCATCGACCAGCGAAGATTTCGCGGTCGATAACCTGGGCAGCAACGCCTACGTGCTCGATGCCCTGGAAAAGGTGGGCCTGCGCGAGTCCTTCCTCGACATGGGGCTCAACGTGGCGTCGCTTATGGTCGAGTTGTTCTCGGACCTGCCCATGGGCCACGAGTTCTTCGAGCGCTTCAGCTTCATCGAGGCCGACGCGCTCCCGGACTTCCAGCGCATGATCAACATCGCCGGCAACCGGGGCCTGGAGGCGCTGAGCGACGAGGAGCGCGACCGCCTGCGCGACCTGCCATTCAAGCTCACCGTGGCGCGCCACCGTCTCGGCCTGATCACGCCGGAGATCCAGGAAAAACTGCTCGACGCGCGCCACATCCTCGCCGACAGCCTGCCCGACGACGTCCGCCAGACCATCGATTTCTACGACATCGACACCTACAACGGAACCGGCACGCTGCTCGACAACGCGCTCTTCGGCAAGGTCGCCAGCGACAAGCCCGACTCGCGGGAGCGGGTTGTCGAATTCGTCACGGCGATCATCGACGAGCTCGGCATGCGCCCGGCCATCGTCGAGATGGGCCTCGACTACGACGTCGGCATCGGCGGCCGGCGCCTGTCCCAGGACCAGCGTCAGAAACTGGGGCTGGCCCGGGCGCTGATCAAGAACTCGCACATGATGGTCGTCAACAATGCCCTTGCCATGCTGCCGCAGGCCGACCAGGCCTCCCTTCTCGACCGGGTCCGCGCCGAACGCCGGGACCGGGGGTTGTTCTGGGTCACCGGGGACGCCGACGCGGCCGCCGAATTCGACGTCGTCCTGGTCGCCGAGGGCGGCAAGGTCCGGGCCGCCGACCACGAAGGCCTGGAGATTGTGGAAGTTGAATCGGAGACAGAGGCCGCGGACGGCGAAACCGAGCTCGGCCAGAACGTCGAGCTGCTGGCCGGCGTACCCATCTTCGGCGGCCTCGACCGCTCGCAGCGCAAGCTCCTGGCCTTCGCCAGCGACAGGAAGACCGTGGCGGCGGGCGAGGTCCTGTTCCGCCAGGACGAACCGGGCGAAAAGGCCTACGTCGTCATCGAGGGCCAGTTCGACATCCTGGTTTCCGGTGCCGACGGGCCGCTGAAGGTGGCCGAGGCCGGCCCGGGAGCCGTTGTCGGCGAACTGGCGCTCTTGTGCGATGCGCCCCGTACCGCCACCGTCCGGGCGACCAGCCCGGCCGCCGTGCTCAGGATCTCCAAGGACGTGTTCCTGCATCTGGTCCGGGACAACGCCGAGGTCGGCAGCAACCTGTCCAAGATCATCGCCGGGCGCCTCGAGAAGATGGTCCGCGGTTACGTGGCGCGCAGCTTGCCCCTCTACGACGAGATCACCGGCCTGCCGTCGCGCCACCTGTTCATGGACCGCGTCACCCACACGGTCGACACCGATGCCCGCGAAGGCAAGAAATCGAGCCTGATCCTCTTGAAGTTCGGGGAGAGCGACGCGCTCCAGTCGTCGCTCGATAACGAGGCCAAGGTCATCGTCCTCAAGGAGGTCGCCGACCGTCTCAGGGGCTGTTTGCGCCGCGCCGATTCCCTGGCCCGCCTGGAGGAATTCTCCTTCGGCGTCATCGCCAAGAACGCGGCGGACGGAAACGGCGGCAACGGCGGTGACCCGCTCACGAACCGCATTCGCCACGCCTTCGACCAGCCGCTCGCCGTGGAAGGCCGGAACATCGACCTTTCCGAGACCTTGGACCTCGACACCTATCCGTTGCTTCAAAAGCATGTGGACGCGGTGTTTAGCGGCCGGGCCGGCAGCCGGTAGTTCCCGAGTTTATGTCAGAAAGGCCCGGTCCCGCCGGCGGCGCAGCCGGAAAAGCGGTTGCTCGGGGTCCAGGTCGAGCATGCCGGCGGTAAGCACGGTGCTTGCCGGCACGTCTTCGAGAAGCGTTCGGTCGACAGCCAGGTAGTAGGGACAGGGATTGTCGTCGACGAGCGGTTGCGCCGCGATCAGTTCCGGCGACAGGCCGTCGACTTCGTGGTGATGGGGATCGGTGATTGCCAGGACCTCGCCCTTCTTGAAGTCCCGGCGGGTGCGTGCCACCAGGTCGACGACGGGCCGGGGCGCCGTCGCCCCCGTCGGCAGGCCCAGGAGGCCGGCCGAGAGGATGGAGATCGGTGCCTCGATGCCCAAGAGGTGTTGCGGGTTGTAGAGCATGGCGGTCCGCCCGTCGCCCGAGACTATGTGGCCTTTCTCCTTGAGCAGGGTCCAGGTCTTTTCGTCATCGCAGCGGACGACGACGAAGACGCCACCGGCGAAGCTGGCCTCGTCTGTCCGCCGGAGACAGTTGAAGACGTCGATGAGGCCTATGCCGTCCAAAAGGCCGCCTTGCGTTTTCGGGCGAAGGGCGTCGGCACCCTCGAGCGGACGCAGCAGGGGCGCGTGGAAATCGGGCCGGTCGGGCATGAGGCCGGTGGCGTTGGCGACCACGCCCATCTCACAGAAATCCGGCACCGTCCGCCTCGGCAGGCCGGCCGCCTTGAGTGCCGCCGCCCGGCTGGCGCAGAGGGCACCCCAGCCCTGCCCGCTTTCCCGCCACAGGCCCGTAAGCCCGGGGGTGGACCGGCGTTCACCGCGCCATTCAAGGCCGTCGTCGTCGATGACGAAGTCGTATTCGCTCGACTTGCCGGCGGCGGTGACGGTGAGGCCGAGGGTCTTGGCCCAGCTGATCAGCCCGATGAGCAGGCTCGGCTGGTCGCCCTCGACCTCCGTATAGACGACGCCCTGCTCGCGCGCCAACTGATGCAGGATGGGCCCGACGACGATGGCCGCTTCCTTGGAGGCCATGACCACATGCCGCCCCCGTCCGATGGCCCATTCGGCGGCGGCCGCCGCCGCTTGCGGATGACCGGTCGCCTCGACCAGGACGTCGAACTCGGGGACGCCGGAATCGGTGATGTCTTCGGTCGTGACGATTTCATCGTGGTCAATTCCGCTGGCGGCGACTGCCGCCGCCATGCGCCCGGCATCGCGGTCACAAATGACGGTAATTCCCAAATTGGGGATCGCCCGAGAGCGGGCCAGCAAGCTGGCCCCGAAATCGCCGACGCCGACTAGGCCGACACGGACGGTTTTGTCTCCGGCGCGGGAGAACAGGGCTTCGTAATTCATGGCTTCCCCGGCATGACCCGGAATTTCCGGTAATCGCGATCATCGGCGGTTTGACGGCAATTGGAAAGCCCAGGGCCGGGCATCCTATTCGGTACTACGGAAATCGGGATTTCTCCAAGGCCCCCGACCGCCACAGGCAGGCGGCGAGCAGGGGTTCACCGAAGTCGGTCCGCATGCCGTGGGGTTGCCAGGGGGATTGTGCACGACGGCCCCGGGGCCG
>Ga0056135_10000379_pt1 | contig 11811 bp, 5 predicted proteins | sample WorMetG1aBELIZE1_FD_67481 | JGI IMG/M metagenome (GOLD analysis project Ga0056135, IMG submission 67481) | Marine gutless worms symbiont microbial communities from Max Planck institute for Marine Microbiology, Germany - Inanidrilus... ...
GTGGGATTGAAGCCTATCCTTAGGAACACTACTTCCTTCAGTGCGTTGACACTGTTGGTTGGGTCATTTGACCCGCAAAAACCGTCCCCGAAATGACCTATAATGTGTTTAGTGGGACGTTAAACCCTACTCACTTCACTTCAGGATGGTGGGTGGTGAGTGTTTCTTGTGGTACCGGCTCACACGGGTAGTCTCGGACAAAGGGCCATAAAATGGTTGTTGTGTTGTTGTTGTACCGTGATAAAATACTGTACTTCAACTGTTTGCATCTAAAGTATTGTTTTGGGGAATTTCTGTCAGTTTTTATCACAAAATTGATAGAAGAACTGCTTACGTGAATGCAAAATGAATTTGCACTGAGCACAAGCAGTTAATGTATCTGTAAATGGCTATCATCGTGCATATTTTGGAAGTGTGATTGTGTTCAATGTCTCGCAGTATTGCCGTCTCCATAGTGTCAACAATGATGCTGGGTCTGTTTAATAACCAGGTATGTCCACTACGGCTCTGGTCCGAAGCGTTTTCCGATCCAGGATGTGCTGCAGTGTGCACTGGAGTTTGCACAGCATGGTCCCGTTGATCCTGTTTCCAGCGAGCCGGCAGTTGACTCGCGGTCAGCTGACAGTAGCATGGTGGCGGCTGACAACACAGCGACGTCTCTCGGTCTGCATTTCACACCGACTGCTGGCATCATGGATGTCGATATGGAGTCTCCACGCTCGCTCAACAGGTTTGAGAAAACTGAACAGCAGCCATAGATTGTGTAAATAGTATATATAACCATCACCACCACCTCAACCATTTTACGACCCTTTTTCCGGGACCACCCAGGTGAGCCGGTGCCAGAAGAGAACTTCTGGACTTCATGGTGCAACGGAAGATTAACAGAGGCAGACACTGACCATCCGGCTGGGCGCCACTCCATCCGGACTAACCAGTGCCCATCTCCTCATATTTTTTATGGGCCAGATTCCCTTCCTGCTGCCCAACCAACAGTGTCAAAGCACTGAAGGCAAATAGTATATATAAGTGCTCGTGATTACAAAGTGAAGTAAATTTGAAATCACTATAGTACCAGATGGTAACTTTCTTTAATCAACAGACATTGTGTGTAATTCTCAGAAGCAGCCTATTTTTTTGTCAGGTGGGAGAGACGTAAAACCTTAACTTCATCGATTTGTCAATCAACTGAGTAGTTGTTAAATATTCTAAATACAGGTATTTCTGGTTTATTTGTTTCTCTTGTTGAAATTCATTTATATCTGATTTGTAAAATACAATTGGTGTGTTGATTGTAGTTGTCGATAAAGATGGTTACTGGTGTGGTAAATTCTGACGTGTAGTAACCGGTATTTTGTTGATATCGTTTTGATATTTAAGCACGTTCATTTCTAGGAATGGCTTGCGTTGTGCTAGTGTCGCGATGGATTCACCCTCGGCGTCGCCGGCCAAAGACGAGTTGTCTGGAGCTACAGCTGGAGATGCGGGACCGTGTCCTCGCTTTGTTACAAATGAAGAGCTGCACATACTACAGACATGTTTGACACGTTGGCGTACCGAGGTGGAGCAGGACATCAAAGGTATCGTTTTCATTTTGCCATGATTTTATGAGCATTTTGAATTGATCACAATGCCACTTGTCTTGGGAGTTGGCCAAGGCCACAGTCACATTCTGTAAGCCCCGTGTGGCTCCTGGGCATATTGCGCTCTTGATTTGTTTATTGGTTTCGACACTATATACATATATTTTCTCATTGCTCGTCATTCGTCAAGAGATTGGCTGGGAAGAGCATCTCCGAAATGACCTATTTTGTGTTGAGTGGGATGTAAAACCTTAACTCAGTCAAGCACATTCTGTAAGATGGAAGTCAGAGGCCACAGTATTAGTGCTTCTTCAGTCTTGTAATTTTACTGCTCTTCTGCAAGCCCATTATGTCAAATGTGTTTCATAACTCTGGTTTCTTTGGTTGATATCTGCTGGAGGAAGATTACTTGAAAGTACCTGGCATGAGACACTCAAATGGTTTTGTGTTTTCTTGCATTATTATATGTGTCTCATATTGCTGCAGTTCAGCAGACTGAGATGAGAATTACTAGATGCGTGTGGGATGTTAATGTAACAGATAGGTTCACATGAAATCATTGGAGAGAGAGAGACTGGGAACAAACAGTGTGAGTACAGTGAAATAGACTGAGATGGTGTGAACATATTTCAAGAAAGGACGAGAACGACTGGATGTAAACTGCATTGATTACGAAGTGGAGGGTGTAAAACCTAGATGCAGACCAAATAAAACCTGCCGAAAATGACTGTTGGACACAATAACTAAACATGGAGGATACTCTGGACTTAGTAAATGGAGGACATAAATTTAAAGATATTGTATAATACCCACAAAAGAAGGGAGTGAGTGAGTTTATGTTTTCTATGGTACCAGCTCACCCGGGTTATCCCGAATAAAGGACCATTAAACTAGTTGTTGTTATATTGCCTGATTAGACTGTATTGCAGCCGTCAATAAACGAAATCAAGTTTATTTGTCAGTTAGTCATTCTTTCAGCACTGGTTTGCATGCTAAAGAATTTGAACTGGATGTTCTGACTGTATAAATGTTGCTTGTTGGCAGATTTGCAGAGACAGATCAATGAACGTGAGGAGCAGCTTCAGGCCATGTACAGCGACCCAGCACTGCAGAAGGTGTGTGTGTGTGTTTGGTAGATCAGCCTCGGAGCAGTATTACCATGAGGATTGCTGTTTATAAGATGTTGGAGAAAAATAACAAGATTGGTGGAAATCATAAGCAAAGTAACATGACTAGAACAGTGTTGAGAAGTAGATTGTATTCTCCAGAGATAATTGCCAGTGCGTAGTAGATGTGTTAAATAGTTTGTACGATTGTACAGATTCACATTTTATATTTTTAAAATAGACTTTATTTTTCCAGTTCACATGATTTTGCTCACCCATCTGGTCTCTGAGAAACCTTTGGGTATTATTGGATCAGTGTATTTACATGCAGCAGTGCCCATTTTGATGCTTATCCAAGACTGTCAAAGCACTGAAGGCAAAACCATTTGCCATATACTTTGATAGGTTGTTATTTAATGCCAAAGCAGTGAACCCTTCTGGGGAGTTCACATTTCTCGATACATTTGGCTTAGTCCTTCAAGCCTCCATGATATGTTCTTAGCCCTTCAAGCCTCCATCATGTGTTTTCTTTTAAAAATAGTGACAGCGTTGTAAAAAATACTGCTCCTGTTTGTTGACGTCTGGCTGTTTATTGACAGTAATGACAACAGCATTGTGATCTTATGACATAATTTTTTATAGTGGTGACCGTGTCTGTGGCATTAATTAGGTCATCGCCTACCGATGACCTAGTAGATTAGAACTCAGGTGTGTCCGTCCGTACGTCTACAAAAAGTTTTTCCGATTTCCATCTAATTTGGTGTGTGGGTAGACCTCCACCACATGTGCACCAGCGTGACCTCGACCCGATCTAAGGTCAAGGTCAAGGACACGGAGCTTCTGAAGTTGCAAAAATTGCACTTTTCTAGGTCTATCTCCTCCGCCGCTTTGGCGTGGAGCTCAAACTGATGGTTGACGGTGATAGTATGGGTCCTGGACTACAGCTTGTCGGAGCCCGATTTTTCAATTTCCTTCTAGGAAAGCTATCACAAGAGTTCAAACTTCACCGAAGGTCGATATTTCACGACATTCAAATAGCCGTATTTCGGTAGTGTGTGATGCTACAGTCACATGGTTGGGCAAGCTGCTAGACCTAAACGTACTGTGTATGTTGATTTGTCCTTGACCCCATCTAACGTTAAGGTCAAGGTCACTGGGCTTTTGAACTTCTGACAATTAGCGAAGCCGTGCATGCTAGCGGCGATGACCGCAGCCCCCTTGCGGGCTTTCTGGTTTGTAGATTTGTGCTTTGCTTGGACTGTCTTAACTTCTTTGTGTCTGTGTAGTGTGGATATCAGCTGCATGCAGTGCTGGTTCACGAGGGCCAAGCTGCGTCAGGCCATTACTGGGCATACATCTACTGCCCATTGTCTAATGAGTGGCTGAAATTCAACGACGTTACTGTTGACAAGGCATCATGGGAAGATGTTCAGAAGGACGGTGTTGGCGGCTACCACAACACTAGTGCCTACTGCATTATGTACATCAACACTGACCATCCAGACTTTCATCAGGTTGCCAGCTTCTGTGGTAAGCAAAACAGCAAAACCTCTGCTGTTTTTTAATGACCATTTTCCAGGCGATGTTAGGTCAACTGGTTTCCTGTTGGTCTTCTTCATTTGCTTGTTCTGAAAGAGAATTTTTGAGGATAAGTGGCAAAGGTTGTTGTACACGTCATATGCCTGTCACCCAACCAGCAGTTTCAAAGTGCTGAAGGAAGCCCAAAGCACTGATCCCAGGGTTCATGGACAGCTTACCAAAATGCCAACTTGCCAACAGCAAAAGTCAGCTGGCTGACACGTCATCTCGACACAGAGTCAACTCCTGATAGTGAAGTCGATGCGCAGACTCATCAACTTGCTGACAACGAAGTAAACTTGCCATATTGTTAACTATGGAAGTCTGATGACTCCTTGATGTGTTCAGTGTATTTTATCCGTCTTTTTCAACCAAAATGGAAGCAAAGCGACCACTGGCTGTGCACACTAAGTTGTGTGATTTCCATCTGGAAATGAGTCTGAGGATGTTTTATTTAATATGTGTGAAGTTTCTCAGTGTTGTGGAAGCATCCTAGGGCCACAGAAAAAATATGGCATATTTCTACCTTTGAATTATTTAGCTTCTAATTGTGAAAAAAAAGTAATACAGCATAAAAGCTTAATGTAAATTGCCTAAGTCAAGCACAGTTATGAGCATTGTGGATATTGCAAGCAGCTCCGGACATGCATGAGTCTGGATGTTGTGCGTTGCATGCCCTCATAATGTTCCCACAGTGTGTCCGTGCATGTGCATTAGACACATACTGTTGACGTAGTGGAACAGGTCACAGGTGGTCGTCTGCCGATCTGGCAACAAGCGTTTGACTCTGTAGTTGACCAGACAGTGAGTTGATTGGCGGCGACTGACTTGACTGTACTTGAATTGACAAGTTGACTCGTTGGCAAGTTGCCTTTTCACCTGTTGGCATGTCGGGAGATGACTGCTATAGATCCCAGCCAGGGAAAATCAGCCCACTGCATCAAAGAAAAGGGGCATTTCTCCCTTTGTCTGTCACCAACATCACAAACGTATTTGGTCCGTGTGCAATAATGCACTCTTGCACTCCTGTATACCTTTGTCATTAGTATACGGTACATTACACTGGAAAGTGATTACATTTCATGTGAATTAACTAGTTAAAATTAGTTTTAAATTTATTATGGGGCATTCGTGCTAGGAGGCTTAAACATGGGTAGCATATGGTCATCCATTGTTCCATATGTTTGTCCCAAACGTGCCCCTAACATGAGAATCAAAGGTCTAGAAAGCCCAGAATTGGCACCAAGAGTGCCAGTGTCACACGTGACTCACTGACTGGTTTTTAGTCAGAAAAGTCAGTAACAAAGTCATCATATTGTCATATATGTCTGTATGTACTGTTATACGTTAGTGGATGGTCATGTTGTCTTCAAACTGAAATGAGCACCTATAATATGTTGGCCCACTGGTTTCATTTGGACATCATAAGATAACTGCAGATTTTCCTTTAAAATCAGTTTTGCGTATTGTGTAAAAAGTAGTGGTAAGTTATTGTGTAATGGTGAGGTACTGGCATGGTTATCTGTCTGGAGCGAGGTGCAAATGATTTGCATATGGTCCAGCTGATGCCACTGCCATCCCATCATCTCTTGCTCCACTGAAATTCAGAATAGTTTACCTTTATGGTGCCGCCTACCCAGGTCGTCCTGGAAAAGGCTGTTAATTGATGTAGTAGTAGTATTATTTAGAAAATAGATAGATGAATTTAATTTAAAATTTTTAAAATAAATTGTTATAAATGAAACAGCTGATTTTTAGTTTTACAATGTTGCTGATGTTTCACAGGCTGTGTAAGCTTGATATGCAGGATTTTTTTGTCGTTTCCGTACTTTGGTGAACCTTTAGCTATTTTGTTTTGGTGTGTGGTCATAATCTACTGCAGCAATGTCCACTTATTGTCACAGACTGTGGACCAGAACTTTGGTAACTTGAAGTTTAATTCTAGCTGTAAGATGTGGCTTTCTGGTAATGCGCACCTCTACAAAGTTGCCGAACAGGCACTGTTTAAGCATATTGATAGATTGATTGACTTGCTTTTGTAGGTGATGAAAGTGATCCGAGTCTGAATGCAGATGCTGATCAGTTGCTGCCGGACCTGCAGAAGTACGTCGATGAAGACAATGATCGGTTTGAGGCAGAGCTAATGGCGTGGGACTGTGAACAGCGCAAGAAGACATCACGTGGCAACAGCAGCAGCTGTGCTGGAGATGCCAGCGCTGGAGACGCAGCGACAGCAGGCAATTACTGCCTGATTGCTGTTTTATATACCAGTCTGTTTTCTGTGCTCTGACACTGTTGAGTTAGTCACAAAGGACATCTAGCCTGTAAAAATCTCAGTCCAGCAGTCTCCGGATATTTTCTGGGAAATGTTTTGGGAACCTGGCTTGACCTTTGATATCCAGCAAGGTTGGCTGGCTAAAAAAACGAAAGAAAGCAGTACCCGGGTAGTGGTAGGTCTAGCCATTTTGGTTTTTTAAGTATTTCATGTGCACCATGCATGAGGTAAATAAGAGCCATGCGATGTCAATGGTCCTCAGAGTCCACAATATCATCCCAGTTTTCCATTTCAAGTAAGTATGCTGGTCAATAGTCCTACGATCAGCAGATGGTACAGTCCGTGTCATAATGATGGCTAACTGTCAGTTGTTAACTGTATTAGTGAAGGATTATAAAGATTTTTTGTGTAAAATTTTACATATGGTAGCTTCTTGCAAATGTTGAAACCATACTTACAGTTTGGACTTTGGAGGATACAATGTTTACTGTTATTAGAGGAAGTGACAGAACTATTACATCATATTTAAAAAAATAAATTTAGAAAATTCTGTAATGGAAGATACTGGTAGTTGATCTGTTTCTACTACATGCCATTGTATGTAATTTCTGTTTGTCTTCCTGTTCGTCAGACTGGTATCCTGTGTCAAAACTGCAGAACATATTGTCAGATGTCTTGCTGTCTGATAGCTCTGTCATTCTAGTTTTCTCATGCTAAAGGTGGCAAAATTCCATTAACCCTGTGCTAGGACATCAAACAGAAGTTGGGTATGAAAATTGCAATTTTCCACTGATATATTTCATTGCCTCAAACAATACAGTGTAAATGCATAGTTATTGTGGAATGCTAGTGGAAAGCCACATATGACTTTTAAACTATACATAGCCAAGACATTGCATAGCTGTACTGCTGGATGTAAGTTAAACTTTGCATTTCCCATTATTGATGTCATCTTATGTGCTGCTTCTTAAAATGGAGTCATTAATTTTTACAGTTCCTTTGCATACATATTGTATGGTTAGAATGCATGTTATTAATTTAAAAGATGCAGTTTGCTGTTTAGAGCTATTTGTAGTCATTGAATTGAGTGATGTTACTGTCATGGGTGAATGTTGTTGTAATAGCTGGAAGTCCCAGTGCTGAAGTTCGGTCTTTCCCGACTGGTGCAGTATCAAGAACAATCATCGACCTGCATCTGGAGCTGTTTCTTGATGAGACCAAGAAACTGGCACAGTCAGTTGTTGAATGTGTCAAGGAGAACGGTGTTGGGCCGTCAATTGATGAGGTAATTGGAGTAGTTCTATTGTTTCAGCAGCGTTATCTTCACTTTAGGTGTAACTTCTCATTTCTATACAGTTATTACTGTTCCTCCCGCTGCTGTTATATCAGTAACAGCCATTGGACCAACTATTAATTGTACATCTTGTCCTCACAGGCAAAAAAAAGTCAGTGAGGTCTGCATGCTTCATTTGTGGCTGTGGTTGTATATACTTCCTAGCTGATAAACATCGCTAATTGTCTTTCATGCACAACACTGTAGTTCGATGTTATCCTTGCCTCAAAGAGGTGGTGTCCATGCGAAAATTGTCCTATGTACCGTGAGTAATATTCTATGCAGGGTCTTCATCAGGTGAACATGGCCGTGGAGACGTTTGTCCAGCAGCATGACCGAGTGCTGCTGATGAAGAATGACCTGCGAGTCCACGACGTGCTCCTCTACTTCATTGTCTGTCACGCCGACCTGTCACTCATCAAACTCACGTTCCTGCAGAAACTGATGCTTGGCATTGCTGACGACACTAGTGAGAGGTCGGTGAACTCGTGACCTCTGTGCAGTTTTGGTTTTGTCAGCTCCTTCCAACCACATTATTGCAGTATTTTTACTAAACCGTTACACTCTGCCTTCAGTGCTTTGACACTGTTGGTTGGGTGCCAGGAAGGGCATCCAGGCTGTACAAAATTGAGTGGTGCGGTGCTGGCACAGGTATCTGTCTAGGGCGAGGTGCAGGTTTGCGTATGGCCCAACTGATGCCACTGCCACCCACTTGTCTCTTGCTTCAGTAAAATCCAGATTGGTTTTATCTTTCTGGTACTGGTGCACCCGGGTCATCCCGGACAAAGGGCCATTAAATAGGTGTTGTTGTTTGTTATTGCTTAAGAATGAATGCTTTTGACCATCTAGTTTGAACATAAGTGGTAGTCTGGATTGTGGCATTAAACATTTAATAAACATTCAGAATGCAAAGGAACATCTGTTTCTACTCCTGTTACTTTCACTTTTAGTTCACATTATTGGCCTAATTTTTCGGAGTTGAGTTAGGTCTGCCAAAGGCTAACTTTTGGAATTTGTTCTGTGGGTTTTTGTGAGTCTGATACCATGACTGTCATTTAGTCAACAGCAGAAGATCCCTGAAGGCATCAGAACGTCTCTTTCCACAAAATTATCATTTATGACTAGAAAAGCCCTTATTTGAGGTTGCACCAGCTACTTTGCAGCTGGTGTTTGCATATAAAACCTTAACTCAATCAATCAGCAACAGTTGTTAGACCCTGTCGCAGTACTACGTATGTAGAATTGTAGATGCGGCCTATTATTACAGACCAACTAGTGTGGTCTGTCGGTCGGTTGGTCTGTCACAGTAGTCAGCCCTGAGATGTCGTTTTGGATTTGGACTCCAGTTGGCCCAAGGAAGCATGTATTAGGTGGTTGTCACACTGGTGCCACCTTGCGAATACCATTGAACCATCCATGTGCGGTGGCAATGTTGCCTGTTGTCAAATTACTTTGACCACTTGTTGGTATTTTTTCACTGAATATACACTGTGGGCCATAAAAAAGGAGCCAACTTTTTTCTTTTTGTCTGTAACTTTGTCAAAAATCAACGGATTTAATGCAGTTTTCACTGTTAGATTTTAAACTGAACAGTACATGTGAAGGTATGAACTTATCCACCTCAATAAGTAATGTTGCTACACTACCTTGTGCAAGTCGAAACACCAAAAATGCATGTGAACACAACTTCAGCTTTTAATGTCAACTATAAATAGCTGTTACATGTATCAAATTACATTGACAGTTTCATAAAATGTTCTGATGAATCGAGTAAATAAAGATGTATGCCAGAGCATGTGTTCAAGGTGTCCACCACGTGCGTGCGTACATGACAGGGTGGCCACAAACATGAAAAAACCTGGAATACTCAGGGAATTCTCTGAACCCAGAAAACTCATGGAATTCTCAGGGAATTCTGTGCAACCCCAGGGAAAAATTATAGCAAATAAAATAATTTTAGTACAATCGAATATTTGCATAAAACAACTGTTGACTGGGTAAGCAGGATCATTGTGATCTCAGGGAGTCGGGACCCTGCCCAGTAAATGTCAGCTATAATAGCCATTTCTGCGCATGCGCGGTGAAAATATGGCTAAAAATAGCCTTAAATGCTGCCAAATCGCCAGAATTTTTGTTGTGATAACCTCTGGAAAAGTATAGTTATTGCTATGGAAAAACCTGGAAAACTCAGGGAATTTTTGTTCTCCAACTTTGTGGCCTCCCTGCATGACCTCAGATGGTCATGCCACTGGTCAGTCACAGTGTCGATAGTGTCCAGGTTTGCATCTAGCATTTTAAAGAGTTGTCGATGTCATGAATCTTTATCTTTGTTTCATACACATATTGCTGTATATCACCCCAAATAAGTAAATCTAAGGCACATGATGACCCTGGTCCACTCTGATGAAGCTATGATACATCTGATGAAATTTTCTTTTGTAATATCCCGCTGTAATGTTACGTTTTCAGTTTTTAGACTTTCCCAAGGCAGTATAGCGACGCTAATTAAGTGAGGTGGTTGAAGTTTATATTGTCACGTGTGCCGTTCACTTCTAAATCTAACAGTGAAAACTACATTAAAATCTGTTAATTTTTGACAAAGTTACAGATAAAAATAAGTTGGCTCCTTTTTATGGCCCATGGTGTAGCATTATTGTTTTAATTAGATTTTTATTCAGAAACGTGTTGTATTTATTGTTCTGTCTGTAATGCATATGAGAAGTTGTTTAACTTAATTGACATCAGTTACTTGATTATATGATTATATGATTTTGTTGTCGTTAGTGCAAAATTACTCCGAACGGCCATATTGGAGAAACAGAAACTTCTTCATCAACAGACTGATCTCAAGTTAACATGTCAGGTATTACTGTGTTTGATCATCGTTCTTGCGTTTGATTTTGATTCAGTGATTTATAATTGGTGACTGGCGCTTGTCAGAAAGACATTAGGAAATAATGATGTGCAAACGGTATGATCGATATTTGTCGATGTGTTGGTGTGATGTGTAAGACAGACGAGTGTAAATTGGAATTAACATAGCATAGTGTAACCTAATGTAATCGATTTATGTACTCCATCATTGCAGAAGCTTCTCTTATTTTACACACGTAGTACTCTGAATAAACTACTGTGTTCACTAGATGGCCAGAGCTCGCAGTGCTGTGGGACAGTTGACTGACAAGTTGGGCATTGGTCCACATTCTAATTTTGTGATGTTTCTTTTGCATGTAACGAAGCCACGGGTATGCAATCCAGCATATTCCTGTGCCCGTCCCAAGCCAGGATAAATTGGGAGGGTTGCGGCAGGAAGGGCATCCGTCATAAAAATGGGGGCATTGATGGATGTGGATTGCTGATTGGTCCGGATGGAGTGGTGCCGACACGGATTATCGGTGTGTCTGCCTCTTGTTATCCTCCCTAGCATCATGAAGTCCAGAAGAAGCTTTCTTCTGGCATCAGCTCACCTGGGTGGACCCAGAAAAAGAGCCATAAAATGGTTGTGGTGGTCTCTCAGTTCTTCTGTATGTACACATCTATTTACTGTTGACAGTGAACTTGCTTACTTGTATTATTCAGACATTTATCTACTGGTTGTGCAGAACTGGCACAAGAAATTCCGGAATTTCCGTGAGACGGTGTTTGCATTTCTCAGTGGAGTCGGGGCATTCCATGCTGAAAGGTTGAACTAAAATACTTAGTAGTGATAGACTACTTGCTGTATTGACTTGTAGCTGTGTTCCATAGACAGAGGAACAGTTCAAAGCAGGTGTTTGCTAAGCACTTTTCTGTTATATCCGTAATAAATGGCAACATGACTGGAATTCACAAACTCAAAATAAACTACAACAAATTTTTCCCATAATTCCTCCACAATCTACCCTTCCTTCCTCTTTTCAACGAAAAGATCAAATGGTATATAATCGACTACGCATT
>Ga0056135_10000383_pt1 | contig 11715 bp, 11 predicted proteins | sample WorMetG1aBELIZE1_FD_67481 | JGI IMG/M metagenome (GOLD analysis project Ga0056135, IMG submission 67481) | Marine gutless worms symbiont microbial communities from Max Planck institute for Marine Microbiology, Germany - Inanidrilus... ...
ATGACCTTGACCCGATCCAAGGTCAAGGTCAAGGTCACGGGCTTTTGAACTTCCGACAACTAGCGAAGCCGTGCATGCTGGCGGCGATGACCGCAGCCCCCTTGCGGGGCTTTCTGGTTTAAATGTATATTTTGTGTTACTTTATGTTTCCCTTATTGGTGCATGTCTGCTTTCATTGTATTACCACCACCACCACAACTGTTTTACGGCCCTTTTTCCGGGACCACCCGGGTGAGCCGGTGCCAGAAGAGAACTTCTGGATTTTATGGTGCAAGGGAAGATTAACAGAGGCAGATGCACCGACCATCTGGCTGGGTGCCACTCCATCCGCACTAACCAGTGCCCACCTCCACCATCCCCCCACTTTTTTACAGACCTGATTCCCTTCCTGCTGCCCAACCAACAATTAGGTATCATTTATTCAGTACTGTGCTAAATGGTTGGCTGGAAAGAAGGAAGAAATTCTCTGAAATGACCTATTTTTTATGTTGAATGGGATGTTAAACCTTAAGCCAGTCAGCTGATACTCATTGCACCACTGTTGACATTGGTGGATTGATACACACCAAGTTGTTTTACCTGCCTGGCACCTGCAGTGCAAACAGTTACCTATCCCAGTACTAACCAAGCCTAATATACAACAGCAGCAACATTGATCGAGACCGATGCATTACCACTAAGCAAACTGGAGCAAATAAATACTAGTACAGCTTGACATTGATGATAAGAGATCAGTTTGTGTTGATTTATGCCTCACAGACAATTGCTGTTGGCTGCGTGACATGCTGCTGTAGGATGGAGCAACACCGCTGTGGATAGCTTGTCAGATGGGTAACGCGGCTGTCGTAAAGGAACTGTTAGAAGCGTCAGCTGATGTTGATACAGCTAGAGAGGTATGTTTGGTTTAAGTGTGTGTAATAATTGCATTTGAAGTGACTGCAATGGATACATGTTGGTTCCAAGTCTTACCAAAGAACTCCTTCGGTGACTTGATTTAGTTGGGTGTACTGTCATGAAGGCATGCAGACTGTAAAAGTGTTTGCCAGCATTTATCAGCACTTTCTGTGGGAGGACTTTAGCTAAACACTGGCAGTGAACAATGACAATGAACTGGATTTGAGCAAAAACTGACCAAGACTGAAGTGATCAAGGACTAAAATTAATGTCTGAGCGTACCGTATAAACTGCTTGAGTCTTGGGTCACTTCTGTCTTTAGTTGCCATTAGATCACTGCTAAATAATCATCTTCTTGAACTAGTAAGTAAGTAAGTGAACAGTATTAACCTAACACTAACAGACACGCTGCAATCGCACTACAGCACTGGACAAATTTAGTTATGATATGGTAAAAAGCAAAGTTCACTAAGAAATTAATGCGAAAGATCAATAAGACTGGTCTGATAAGATTAAATGCAGCTACAGTGTACAATAACTTGCACTGTATCATTTGCACAGAATTAAGCTATGTTGGTAGTGCATATAAAGGGTCGGCCAAAAATTTATACACCCTCCCCCATAATCAACCCCAGGTTATCAATTACTGACGAACTAAGCACAGCAGCGACATTTTGAGAGGTCGTTAATTCTGTGCAAATGATACAGTGCAAGTTATCGTACATTTGCCTGTCTCCAAGTAGTACATTATTAAAACATTACGAAGTAATTACTCAAAAGTAGAATGCAAAATTGATGATGAATGGAGAAATATTTACAGCACAAACACAATTTTGCAAGGTTAAACAACTGCTAATTCTGTTCAGTACTGTATAGCACTATGGAACTAAGTCATAGATGGTAGTTCTCACTGGCATATTTGCTTAAGTCTTGGCTCAACTCACTGTACACTACAGTTGCACTTAATCCTATCAGACCAGTCTTATTGATCTTTCTCATTAATTTCTTGGTGAACTTTGCTTTTTACCATATCATAACTGAATCTGTCCAGTAGCTGTAGTGTGATTGCAGTATGTCTGTTAGGTTGAGACTGTTCACTTACTTACTAGTTCAATACAGATGGTTATTTAGCAGCTTGAATTAATCCTATAAAGTCTACTTGTCCATTATTCGTGTGATGAGCACTGTTTTCTTTTTGTCTGTTGCATGCTTATTGCTTACGAGGGTACAGAGATGGTGCAGGTAACACCACTGACGAGAACTCTAGCATCTTCTCCCTAATCCAAATGCACTAGTTGCGGTCAGCAAGTGCATGCAGGCAGTAAAAACCTTGCTCCAACAAAACCTCCAGTTCCTAACTGGGGGTTCCGGCTAATGCAGGTTGTCCTGTATAATGGCTGTAAAATGGTAGTAGTAGTTGTAGTAGTCTGTTGCACACTTAAATAATTATTGCTTTGTGAGACATGCATACCAAGTGTCACTGTTGGCATTGCAGGATGGTGCAACGCCGTTATTTAAGGCCTGTCATAAAGGTCACATTGAGGTTGTTCAGGAACTTCTGAAGTATCTGCCAAGCCTGGGTTTGCTGCCAGTATGTTTCACATTGTGCTTTCGCTGTAATGCATAATGTCATTGTCTTTCACTGTTTTCTGGATGCGGCTGATATGAAAATAATTACAGTCACAGTTTTCAGAAGAAGTTTACATACCACATGGGTACTGGTATCAGAGAATTGGCAGAAAGTAGGGCTGTAAAACGATTGATTTTCTAATGCATTAGTCGTGTAGCAATCAGTTTTTCTAATTGCGCATTAATTGCATTCTAACTCACATTGTAAAGTATAGGACTCTCTGCCGTGATCTGTGCAAAAATGGCTGAACTGATTGAGATGCAATCTGGGATGCCGAGTCAGATGAGTCCAACGAACTTGTATTACATGGGGATGTAGATGCCGCCACTGGAAGGGGCACTTTTGGGGTGTCTGGCCGATTGAAAATCATTGTAAAGCATAGGATTTGGGGGTTGTGTAAAAGGGTGAGCTATGCAGAAAAATGGATGGACCGATCTTAACGAATTGTATCTTGTATGATGTGTTTTTGAGCAAGGAGTTGCTTTTTGGGGTCGAGATGATTGCATCTGCATTAAAATTTTTAGTGACATTAATTTTATTAACTGCAATTAATTCCTTAATGCACTAATTAATGCATTAATTTGACATCCTAAGAGAAAGGTATTGCAGCATTCTTTCTGTCATGAATCGGTTGGTGGATCAAGAACAGATGAGACCAGTGGTTTGGGTCAGTGCTTAAAGTTCCCTTCAGTGCTTTGACGCTGATGGTTGACAAGAAGGGCATTCAGTCTGGAAAAAATCTGCACCAAAGGTTCTGTTTGGATAACCCAGAGGAATATAATCATTGGGGACAACCAGGTAACCCAGCCAGGTTCACTTGGATATTTGTCATAGTGGGTAAATTTTTGTGCATATATACCTGGTGCAGCAAAAACAATTCCCTAATGACAAAAATACTATTACTTCAACACAACCAACATTTTTACCTGGACGTTTTGGTCTCTATCAGAGACCTTCATCAGAAGAAGTTTGTTTGTTCAATTCCTCTTCGGTTTCTTGCCACGATAGTGATGTGACGTGGCAAGAAATTGGTCATACGTGTGGCTCATCATGTAGCTGAGTAATAGTAGTAGTAATAGTATTGTTGCAATAACTAACCAACCGAAGAATATGTTTCATGAATTCCCTTGTGACTCTTGCTAATATTTCAGCTATTCCTTGGAATTTTTAAACAACACTTTACTGGTTTACTTGAAGTTCATATCTACACAGGCTTGTCAAGTTTTGTGGGTCTGTCTTAATATGTGACAAAATTTCAAACATAGCAACCCCGGAATTTTAACGTGTTCAAAATGTCTGTGCAACGAAGCAGCAGAGTAGCGTCATTGGCATCCAAATGAAACGAACAGAAAATGTACTGATGTTCAGTTTAGCTGCAGTCTGGTAACAGCAGAGATGGCTGACGCTGTCACCTTCTTGCAACCAGCTCACTTTCTAAACCTGGTCATTTTTAAGTGATTGTGCCAACAGACTCCAGCCACCCACTTCCAGACTAGTGTTTAATCCCCAATCCACAAATTTTATTGCCTCGTTGTCAGATATGCTGAAGTTGTTCATCTTGCTGTGAAAGCATGTTCTCACAACCTTTGGATATTCAGCTTACCTCCCACAGAAATCTTTTTTATAATATGCATCCAAACTTTTTGAACATGTTAAATTGTTTAGATATTATGTTTGAAGTACACAATTTACCAGTTATTAAGATAGTTACATGAAACTTGGTAGTTCTGTGCACTGTGCAGGCATATATACCAAATACTGTTGTGAAGTTTCATTTAAGAATTTTAAGACATAGTTCACATATCTTCAAAAGGTCACAAGTGATTACGTTTTTGTGCTGCATCATGTAGTTGCACAGATCATAAGTTATTGTCGGTAATTTTGCACAGTAACCCCGACAAATATATAGAAATCCCCATAGAAAATGGCGCAGTTGCTGGAAATTAAGCCAAGAATTAAATTTGAAAATAATAAGTTTCCTTGCAGAATACATGCTGGAAAAAATGGCCAGTTGTGAAGAGGGACAATATGAAAGTAGCACTAAGAATTTATATATTGTTTGGAGTCAAAGGATGATGAATACAAAATCATTAAAAACTAAATGCTAAAGATTCAAGAATATGTTCTTGGCCGCCACCTTAGGTGGATGGGAGAGAGACACTGCTTGGTAACTAATGCATCATCTAACCAGCTGTGTCAGTCCTTCATTCTCTGCTCAGAAGTAGTCACTCGCACGTTGTCTGTTTCAGAATGGCGAGAGTGCATTGCATGCAGCGAGTCTGTTTGGTCATCTCAAAGTTGTAAAAGAACTCGTGCAGGCTGGTGCCAAGGTAGACTTGAAAAACAAGGTTTGCAATTTCATCTGTTGCATTGCTCCAGTCTGGATTTTATTTTCGGCAGTTTCTTTTTACCTTTTGTAATTAAATATACCTTTTCTCGTGGGAAGATGCACAAGTTTGGAACAGATGGCAAAGGACATTCAGCAAGCCCAAGTTCATTTGGAAAATGGCTTTCTAAATGGTGCATGTGTATTTTGGTACCATTCTTTACTGTCTGTACTGTTAGCTAGAAATGCAAAGGGAGTCTGGCTGCCTTTGGTAGAACTTTTATAGTCCTCATCGAACGTGGAGAATTCCAAAACGGTATGCCACTGACACAGAAATAAGCAGCAGCAGTAGTAGTAGAATAGATTGACTTAAGACTTCTCCAAAGAGACCATGAGTGAGTTGAGATCATCTCCGCAGAGTGTGGGTTGAAGAGACATGTTTTGATGGTTTTTTACTGACCACTTTGTTAGTTGGCTGTCTGGAAGCTGTACTGCAGTTGTGTGCAAAGTAGTATATGCTACATGGAAGTGAGACCTGGCCTGTCAGGAAAGAAAACAAGGTGGTACTTCAGCAAGCAGAGATGAGAACGCTAAGGTAAAACATAAAGTCCCAAGTAATTGAGAGAGAGATTAGGAATAGATGATATAATCTTGGTACTACAGCAAAACAGGCTGCGATGGCGTGGGCATGTTTTGCGAAAAGAAGACACTGATTGGGTAAAGAAATGTGTGGAGAATGAGGTGGAGGGCTCCAGTCCAGACCAAGAAGTAGACCAAAGAGGACTTGAAGAGAGGTTGTGCAAAAAGATTGTCAAGCACGTAAATTGAACATGGACGATGCTATGGTCATAGTAGATGGAATCAGATAAAGATTCTATCTTTCCAGGATATGTGAGTGGGTGAATGTTTCTTCTGGTACCGGCTCACCCGGGTAGTCCTGGACAAAGGGCCATAAAACAGTTGTAGTAGTTTGTGAGTGTGTGTCCGTGTGTCTGGTTAATAACTTTTGAACAAAATGAACTTTGACCTAGATATTTGACATGCTGGTTCACCTTGATGCTATCCAGGTCAAGGTTATGGGTCAGAGTTCACGGTCACAGGAGGAAAAGTGCTGTTAAATTGGTTGAGATAGGGCTGTGTTAGCAGCTTGACATGGTAGTTGTAACTTCTCACAGTAGGCGCAGTGCATTTCTGTGTGTTGTTCTCTGTCTTATTAAAACCTGCCAGACAGCCAACTAATCTGAAGTACCTCATCTGTACTGATATGATGTTACAATTGTTGTTCTGATAATGTAGGATGGCTTCTCGGCAGCTGATCAGGCACGACAGGCTGACTATGAGCCGATAGCACAGTATCTCGACAGTGTCACAGAGTCCGCTTCTAGCACTTAGGTCATCATTGTCGGTTGGCTACACAGGACAGTATTTCTGATGAAGCTTTCTATCACCAACTTGTGCTGTGTTCGTCTGCAATATACAGATGCTGGCCATGATTGTTGTATTATCATTAGTGCAGATGGAGCATGTCAGACAAAGGGGGGAAATGTTGCTGCTAGTGAACCCCATTTAGCTCTTTTTGCAGTTTCACCAATTACGACCCACTCAATTCATGTGTGATACTTTTATTCAACTATTTATAGACAGTTATGTTTGTTTTGTACATTTTTGGCATTTCCGCGTTTAAATGTGTTGTGTAATAATGCAGTTAAGGACAGCATCACACGGTGCTGCTAAGTGTTTGCGGTTGATATACGCAACTGTCTGGCATTTTGTGGGCAGTGCTTGTGTGTTGGGGTGACAAAATTCGTTCCATTGTTGCTGTGGCGGTGTAAGTTCGAATAGATTCATTTGACTACACAGTGTTAAGTGTAAGAGTTGCTGTCCATGTGTTTCTGACTATTTTTATTTTGCCTACTTAAGAGCTGTGCATCGACATGTACAAACGTCAGTCAGACGACATGAGTCGCAGTGTGTTTTTACTAATCACTGTAGTGGATCAAGTAGAGCAGTCAGGCAGGTGGGTCTGTATGTCCAGACAACAACTTTTGAACGAAATTACATTCGAACTAGATGTTTGGTGTGATGGTTAACCTTGACCCTTTCTGTGTTGTGTTCCAGGGTCAAGGTCATAGGTTAAAGTTAGGATGAGGGATTGATCAAAAAGGGAAAGTTAAATTGGGAAAACCACTTATGGCACCATGAATAAGTAGACCTGAATTGGAAAGTTGGAAACTAAATGATAAACAACTAGCCGAAAATTCACGATCAGCTAGAAATTTTGCTAGTTTGACCTCGAGTGTTCACTTTCCGGTTACTGCTACTGAGCGTACAGTGTCGTTTGTCTGGCATGTCTGAAAGTAGTTCAGATAGTTGTGTGTTGCAGATTTTTGAAACCGTCTGTTTTTATCATTGTAATTAACGGCCACTTTAGTGGTCCAGGTCGAGCAATCGGTACAGTGTGTGTTTTATGTGGGTTCAGACAATAACTTTTAAATAAAATGATCTTTGACCTAGACTTTTGGTATGCTGGTTCACCATGACGCCATCTTGTTCAAATTTGACAGTCAGAGGTTCATGTTCGTGGTCGTGCTGAAGTGGTCGGTGCGACGTCAAGTGCGGGCTTTCTAGTTTGCCGTACTGCTTGTTAGCTGCGTTTGTTTGGCTGGCACAGTACGCTCACAGCCGCTGGCTGCGCATATCGTTCGTGCCTTAATGGATTGTTGGCTTTTTGTGACCAGTTTATGAGTTACGGTTGGACGTGATCTGAGATGCCGGTGCTTTGGACTGGACTTGTGATGTTGACTGAGGAGACACTGTATCTGTGAGTTACAGTTTGTCAGTTCAGCGTCTCACGTACGGGATGTGTCTGTATATCTGCTATGATAGACAGTTGTACTGTAAACGTTCACTGTTGTGCCAGGTTTGTGTTCCGTGCAACTTTGATATCGTGCACTTGGGCTGTAGTACAAGTACAAGAACAGTTTCTGTTTGTTATGTTTGTGATGTTCATGATTTTGCTGAACATTTGAAATTTCATTGCAACGATCAAAAATCGTGAACGATACTAATAATGGTGTCTGACTACAAGGCATATTCAAGGTCCTTCGTGGTCAAGTAAGCACTATGTCACAAACGGGCAGTAATGTACAAGGTGGAGAATGTATACAATGCAAGACTGGTAGGAAATAATAACGCATGTAGTCTCTCAAACAGCACTATCGGTAATGACCTTCCAGGTAACGAAAGCTGTTTGAAGCCTTTCTGAATCCCGTGCCTAGGAAAACACAGAGGCAATCACCACATCGAAGTGGTGTTTCCGTTGTCCACGTCCGCTGACTGACGTGCAATCTGTTTGCGATAGCAAAGTTTTTATGGCCGCCCTGCGTAGCAGATGCGGACATTCTATTTTGCAGCTGCGGTTAGGCCTATTTTCTTTAAGTTTTTTCCTCGTCTATTCTCAGCAGTCAGAGATTAGATGCCTACCATACTTCCATACATGATGTGGCCTTAGTGCGAGTTTAGAATGCAGATCTGAAATGTGCTGCATGTGGCTCGCTGAAAATACAGGATGCAAAAAATGCAATCTGCACGCCATCGCACAACTTCGTCGGGCTATATCTTCGCGACTAAGGCATGTATCAACAATCGGAAAAAACTTGTTAAACAGCAGTATCTCCCCCACATGTCCTCGCACTGTGGTGAACTTTCGCCCACTAGCGGCTGAGATCAATTGGCGAGTTTGGGGCACCCTAGCAAATTTCAACGGGTTTCGCGTCTGAGCTTCGTTACTGCAGCGACGTCGCTCGACGGAAGTCAACCAAACTTTGCACAACGTTTAACCGTCTCGTAGCCTGGTATAAGACTATATATTTTTTTGCGTCCAAGTCTTGCGTTCTCCTAATTCGGCAGCGTTACTGCATGGCACTTGAGCAGTGGTCGTCACACAAATTACGGCGTACTGCGAGGAATGGAATTACAGAACTTTCGCTCCTCGTCATTTTCAACAGAGGGGGCCATCTATATTCCGAAGGCGGCCATCACGTTGGGCATTGGCCTACATTCTAGTTCCAGTTCCATTCTAGTAGCCTACACTGATATTTTGTTTTTATTGTAATAATTAAGAAACTTTAGGCTGTATAGCTGCTCAAAACATCGCGTTTTGAATCACCCTTTTATTATTTCGAGTTTTAATTGCAGCAAAGATGGCACTCGGTGCATTAGGATTGTTGCTGAATCGTCGCCGAATTTGCAAACGTGGAGCCGGATCACTGGCCCTTACTGTCTGTCACTTTCCGCCGTTTAGCGGTGCCCTTCGTTGGGTGTCGTCAAAATATAGTGGGAATTACTTCAGCCGACGTGACGTTGAAAGTGCCGTTAAACAGTAACAACTGCAGGCCTGCTGTGTCGAGACAGGTGTTTGATATGTGCGGCTGGTGATTAATCGTCGCTAACAAGCAGCCAGGATGACGCGACGTTCTGCGTGTGCTCGGGCGTGTTCAATTGACCGTGACGCGTCGAACGCGTGTCGCTCTAATCAGCCGTGACGACCGTGAAGTCCCGTCACTTTCACGCATCGCTGGCAGGTCGCAGCCGTCTAGTGGTAACTGCGCTGTTGTTCCCAGCATCGATCACAGCTCCAGCAGTTGTGTTTATCACAAATATACAGCCTTGGAAACGCGCTGCCCACCCTTACTGCAGTCGACTCAGCCTTCCGTCGGATTATCCGTCCTCCATGACGGTAAAATGAGTGCCGGTTTTTCGGATGACTAATAATAATTAATGGCGATTGTGGATGTGGACGGTAACATCCTACAGAAAATATCACTGCCTGTTGTGTTGAGCTAAAGCTATAGTGCTTGCTTATCCGATAAGTGTCATTCGAATGAAAACTTAGGCCACATCACGAATTTCGCTAGGTGCGTCCGTATGTACCTGAGTCGTGGCCACAGCATACCAGCGTGTGCAGTTTGCGATTGAGTACATGCCGGCGAGTTTTGTCGTACGCATAACTGCACAGCATTCAGCCCATACTTCACATTTCCGGACGTGACAATTATTCTCATCAGCGGCGTGGAAATAACAGCTGTGCGCGCGTATACCCGATGAGCGTCCAATTTGACGTCGCTAAGCTTCGCACACGTGTACGCGCGTATAATGTCAACGGATTGCTGCGTGTCGTACCGATGGACGTCGAACGGCAGGTAGCCGGGGAAAATACGGCGGGATCGGAATGATAGGCGTCCGCTGGTGGGGAACGGGAGAGACGGGGATGCGATGGACTCGGTAACTGGGTGGTCCGGGTGCGGCGGCGTCCCGCGTGCTCGGGCCAAGTGCCAGCGACGGCGACCACGCGCACTACGCTTCCTTCGCCGGCGCGCGACCAGCAAATTTCAAGGCTGAGAAGTGCACTTGTGTCGCCCGGGCGCATCTGCGCGTGGTTTGCTTTTCTCGGCCGTGAACCGTGCCGTATTCCTTCGCATGTCAGCTTCGCCAAACAGATTTCATGCAAGTACAATAAGATGCGTAGGCTATGTAGCACGCATTATACATAGGGTGACAGTGACGCAATTTCGTCATACCAGCTGTTTGCTGGCAATGACGTGGGAAAGCTCTTGTTATTGTGACACCACCTTCTTAGTGATATAGTGGTAATAGTAATACGGACATTTTCTTCCGGCAACTGATTCAATTGTATTCGAATAATGTGACAAATCTTCACCACTTAACTTCACACGGTACGCCGTGTTACCGCACAACAGAGATCGTATTGTTACCACAGATTACTGTGACCTCACTCCACCCAATAGTTCAAAAGAGACGACAAATAAGCAAAAACTGCAGTAGGCCTACAAACTTTCAACCGCATACAGTCAGCTTATTATTTCGGCACTGACATAGGGTGACAGTTACGTAATTTCTTATCATATCTATGCCAGCTGTTTTTCTGCCATGTTGTAGGTCAAGCTCTGCAAAATGTTTCTTACTCGGACATCACTTTCTTTGTAAGACAGCGCTTATACGGACATTTTCATTTTCTTAAACCGATTCAATTTTAATGGAATAACGCCATAAATCTTCACCACTTAACCACGCACAGTACGACGGTGTTGACCTAGAAAATGGCGATCATATTGCGACCATAGACATGTGACGTCATTTCACCATATCTTATGTGATTTTTTCTTTAGTGATACATAGCGTACACCTCGTAGGCTCGTCCGATATCGTCGTTGTGGCGTGTCGTCCTCGTCATCGTCGAGTAACTCACGCTATGCTGTGATTTTCGATCTCGGGGTGCTGTGAACTTGAGACAGATCTGCATCGACTAATAAATTTAGGCCTACACTTCACTGATTCGTTTGTGTTACGTGTACTTTGGAAAACTGAAGTATAAACTGAAATGGCCGCCCTATGTTATAGGGCAGGCCATTATATTTTTGTGCTGTGGTTTCTTCTGTCTTTTTGCCTCGCCTATTCTCAGCCTTCTCAGATGGGATGTCTACCATACTTCTACACATGGTGTACAGTAATAGTACGAATTTAGGATGCAGGTCTGAAATGTGCTGCATGCGGCTCACTGGAAATGCAGGACGCAAAAAATCGCTATCTCAGCACCATCGCACAACTTTGTTGGGCTGTATATTCGCAACTAAGGCATATATCGACAATCGGAAAAAAACTTTTAAGCAGCAATACCTCCTCCACATGTTCTCGTAATATGATGCACTTCGGCCCACTAACGGCTGAGATCGGTCCGGGGGTTAGGGGCAACCCTGCAAATTTCAACGGGTTTCGCGTCTTGGCAGCGTTACTGCACGGCACTCTAGTAGTGGGCGTCAGGCAAACTTTGCGGTGTTGAACAGAG
>Ga0056135_10000386_pt1 | contig 11670 bp, 9 predicted proteins | sample WorMetG1aBELIZE1_FD_67481 | JGI IMG/M metagenome (GOLD analysis project Ga0056135, IMG submission 67481) | Marine gutless worms symbiont microbial communities from Max Planck institute for Marine Microbiology, Germany - Inanidrilus... ...
ATGTATATGTATGCATATGGATAGATATACCTATAATTTACTGTAAAATATACCTACAAACCTACAGGCACGATATGACCTATTCTGTGTTAAAAGTGCCGTTAAACCCCAACCAACCAAACAATATAATTTGGTACTGGTCAGTCGATAATGACGCTGCAGCCGAGTGTGTCTGGTATCACACTAGCCATACATTACAGACTTCACTGCTTACCTATGGGCTTCATACCTAGGAAGAGATATGTGCACCACACCTAACTTCCAGTAAGAGTGACACACTCCTTACCTTACCTTATCTGTGAAAACTTAGTTTTGAAATAAGGCAGTATGTATTTCCGAGTATCAGCATGACAGATCTTGATGATACTAAAAGGTAAAGGTAAAGGCTTTCCCGTACTCGATACCGAGCGTTGGTCCCAGAGCTGATCCCGGTGTGCAGGCAGTCAGCCCGCAGGTGACCGTAAGTCATCCACCCGACGGTAGGCTGCCATTACCTTCCGCCAGGCCTGCGGTTACCTCCCAGCCGTTGAGCATCACCGCCATTTGGCCGGTGCCAAGTTATACTGCTTGGTGACAGAGGCACATAGGTGTGAACAACTTGCCCAAGGTTGTGACACAGCGTTACCTCGACTAGGATTTGAACCCGCGACCTACTGATCGCAAAGTCCAACGCTCTACCCGTTGCTGTGCCATTGATTAGTGATTACTGAGAATACTAGGTAACTTCACAATAGTTCTTGGCTGTTATTTAGTCATGCATATGTATCTTTTTTAGGTGCTTTGCAAACTTGACTTTTGAATGGCATTTTAAAAGTCATATTTATGACTTTATTTAGTGGTATTTTGTAGTGCATACCCTAAACTAAGTGGCACTGGGCAGAAGGCAGTTATCTCTGTGCATAATGTGATAACGGTCTAATGATTATTGACAGTAAAAATTGTCTGTTGTGTGATAAGGAAACTCTGAGCACACTGGACTATGCATTTCGTGCCCGTAACATCACCAACAAACCAGAGATTAACCAGAAACTGACCAAGAAGGCTCTGCTGAAAGTATGCACAGTTTGTCTTGCGGTTTAAACATTTCAATACAGTTCTGAGTGCATCTTGCTTTACCAGACAATGAATATTATATTTACATAATTCGGTTTGATTGTAGGAATATACAGAAGAGATTGAGAGAATGAGACGAGATCTACAAGCAGCACGAGACAAAAATGGAGTTTATCTCGCTGAAGAGAATTATATGTAAGTGGTTAGTTTTTATGTATGTATTGGTTGTTTTAGCAGTAAATTAAGTGGCTTATGCAGTATGGTATGAAGACAGTATGGAGAACACCATTGAGGAGAACTCAAGCATGCTCTCCCTAATCCACATGTACTGGTTGCCATCAGCAAAGGTATATGGGCAGTAAAACTTTGCTCCAGGTAACTGGGGTGCCGGCTAACACAGCTTGGTGTGTATAATGACCGTAAAACGGTTGTGTGATTATGTTGCGACATTTCATCTCTGTGCATGGCATTTTTAGTCTTTTTATGGCCGCCCTGTGTAATAGGGCAGGCCATTATATTTTTGCCCTGTGGTTTGTTTCTTCTTCTTTTTTTCTTTCCTCACCTAATCTCAGCCGCCGCAGATTGGATGTCTACAATACTTCCACACATGGTGTGGCCCTAGTGCGAATTTAGAATGCAGGTCTGAAATGTGCTGCACGCGGCTCGCTGGAAATACAGGACGCAAAAAAATCGCCATTTTTGGCACCATCGCACAACTTTCTCGGGCTATATCTTCGGAACTAAGGCATGTATCGACAATCGGAAAAAAAAACTTGTTAAACAGCAATACCTCCTCCTCATGTCCTGATAATATGGTGAACTTCGGCCTACTAACGGCTGAAATCTGTTGGTGAGTTTGGGGCACCCCTGCAAATTTCAACGGGTTTCGCGTCTTGGCATCATTACTGCACGGCACTCTAATAGTGGGCGTCAGCTAAACTTTGCAGCATTCAGCAGAGGGCGCCACCTATATTCGGCAGGGCGGCCATCACGTTGGGCATTGGCCCACATTCTAATTTGTTATGTTTTCCTTACTGTTACCATTCTGTGTAGTAGATTAAGCTGGCTACCCATGCTTGTTGGCACATATTAAACATTATCATATCATATATAGTAGCATATGCTGACTGTGAGTATTGTACATAAGGTGATAATAAAACACGTAGAGAAATGAGACAAAATACAGCATTAGTGATTGTCAGATTGCGGGTATTAGTGATGCAGTGCCAGGTGAATGATGTTGAAGTTATTAGTGAGTGAGTCTATGACTGATGACTGTGCAGTGGTTTAAACTGACATTACTTGATAAGACTAGAAATGTGGGCCAATGCCCAGCGTGATGGCCGCCCTGCCGAATATATGTGGCACCTTCTGTTCGTCGCCACAAAGTTTGGCTGACGGCCACTACTAGAGTGCCGTGCAGTAATGCTGCGAAGACGCGAAACCCGTTGAAATGTGCTGGGGTGTCCTAAACTTGCCAACAGATCTCAGCCACTAGTGGGCCAAAGTTCACCATATTGTGAGGACTTGTGGGGAAGATATTGCTGTTTAACAAGTTTTTTTCCGATTGTCGATATTGCCTTAGTTGCAAAGATATAGCCTGACAAAGTTGTGCGATGGTGCCCAGATGGCGAATTTTTGGCGATTTTTGGGGTCCTGCATTTCCAGCAAGCCGCGTGCAGCACATTTCAGACCTGCATTCTAAATTTGCACTAGGGCCACACCACGTGTAGAAGTATGGTAGACATCCAATCTGCGACCGCTGAGATTGGGCGAGGAAAAAAGAAGATAGATAAAAGATAGAAGAAACCACAGGCAAAAATATAATGGCCATAGGGCGGCCATAATCAGTGGTGTTTGACTTGTTGTTCTGTCAATGGTGAAGTTGCTGTATACTGGTCATTTGTCAGGTTGTTTGAGTGCGACTGCGTTGTAAACATGGATGGAACGCTTGTGCTGCTTGTTTCAGAGCCATGCAGTCACAGATCGCTCAGCAACATGATGCAATTAAAGAACTTGAGGAGAAGATATCTGTCACAACACTGGAAATGATCAAGGTATGTCACGTAAGAAATTCTGAAAATTGCATCTGGTTTTATTTTATTAAATTCTGCTTGAAATAGTTTTAAATATAAACAGGCATGTACCAAAGTGTAGATCAAGTTCTATGCAGGTTTTTAGCATTGAATTTCTGATTTGAAAGATTGTCCATTTGCTTAATTTGATTAACTACAAGCTTAGTTGTTTGCTGTGAAGAATATGCAGCCAGCAAGTGCTAGTTGCACTGATATTGATCAGAAATTTTTATCAGTTTATTACTACCTACCATGACTACTTTTTAACGGCCGTTGTACAGGACAGCTTGCATTAGCCAGCACCCTTACTTAAGAACTGGAAGATTTCGTTGAAGCAGAGTTTTACTGCCGCATGGCATCATGCCCTTGATAATGGCGACTAGCCTATTTGGATTAGGGAGAAAACAACGGAGTTATCAGTGGTATTAGCTGCACCATCTGCATACCATCTTTTAACTGTTTACTACAAAGTTTCAAAATTATAAAACTAATTAGTAAATTTTGTTAACTTGTGTTGAAGTAAAAAATGAACAAAAGTGATTGGAAGAAATGAATTGCAAGTGATAGCACTGCAAAATATAAAGCCATTTCAAGCTGTTTAAATGAACTGTTCTAGTGGTATCAGTGCTAACTTTGAATCCAAAATGTTGACATATATGGCTCAGTGTGTAAAACTGTGTAAGTTATGAAATGCCTGTGCACGATTAACTTATTAACATAATTTTAATTGTTAAAAATTTGTAACAGTTAATCACTTAGTTAGTCATCAATTGCTGATTGCCGTATCTCTGGAAGCCATAGCTGTATTTCACATGACATGCCTTGTTTGCAGTCTTGTGTACACGGACCCAAGTGCCTCTGTAACTAAGCAGTATAATTTGGTACCAGCCAAAGGACAGTGATGCTGTCTAGGCAGAAGACTAATCGTAAGTCTGGCATCACAATGGCCAGTGCCATGTATGACAGCTGGCCACCTCATTGGTAAGTTAATCATGCCTGTGTAGTCTAGCAGTATAAGTTCATGCCAGCCAAAAGATGATGCTATGCTGCTGGGAAGGTAGCCATAGGTTGGGTGTTGCACTGGCCATGCATTACAGATACAGTGTGCATCCACTGTGAGCTCAGTGGCCTGACATCCCAACTATCCTTTGCAGGAGTGCCCCCTTCCCTCAAAGAGACATCATCAGAGCAATGATAATTGTCTGCAGGGTAAGAGGGAAGATTATGAGGTCTGTTCTCTGCAGTATTGTGTGCAGCAATTGTGCACAATGCAGTGGACAAACACTGAACAAATCCAGTTTGTTTGTTAGATTTAGCTTTTCTGTGGTTATATTGTGTGTTACATTTAGCTTTTTAGGATTATTTTGTGTTACAGTTCATTTGTGTATGTTTGCTTTTGTTATATTATAATTAGTTTCTTCAGTACTGTGCCAACAGATAGGTAGGAAGAACGTCTCCAAAATGACCTATTTTGTGTTGAGTGGGATGTAAAACCTTAACTCAACTAGAATGTGGGCCAATGCCCAACGTGATAGTCGCCCTGTCGAACATAGGTGGTGCCCTCTGTTCAATGCTGCAAAGTTTGGCTCACGCCCACTACTAGATGCCGTGCAGTAACGCTGCCAAGACTCGAAACCAGTTGAAATTTGCAGGTGTGTTCCAAACTCCCAAACCGATCTCAGCCGTTAGTGGGCCGAAGTTCACCATATTATGAGGACGTGTGGTGTGCGATGGTGCACAGATGATGATTTTTGGCAACTTTTTTCCGTCCTGTATTTTCAGTGAGCCGCGTGCAGCACATTTCAGACCTGCATCTTAAATTCTCACTAAGGCCACACCATGTGTGGAAGTATGGCAGACATCCAATCTGCGACGGCTGAGATTAAGCGAGGAAAAAAAAGAAGAAGAAGAAACCACAGGACGAAAATATAATGGTCTGCCCTATTCTATAGGGCGACCATAATCAATCAATCTTTGCAGGAGTATTGTACGTTTACACAGTCAGTTGGACATGTCTGTGAGACGCGATTGTTGTGCGCCGATACAGTTGGGTGACCTGTTTGCCGACACAAAGCGCGAGTTGGAGGACACATCCAAGGAGTTGGAAGAGACTGGAAAGAAACTGGAGCAGACGACGGAAAACCTGCACGTGACGACTGGTAAACTGCGAGTGATGACACAGGATCGTGATGAACAGAAACATCTCGTGGGCGTTCATGTCGGCACTGAACACAAGCTGCACTCACAAGCTACTCAGGTTTCTGCAGTTGTTTATACTGGCTATTTCCTGCTTGCTTAAAGTTTTTCGTATGACTAATCATTAAGAGTTTTAAAAGACTAGTTTTTAATCGTTCGTTAAATGTTGATTACTTTGCCCCGGATAAGGTGCGAAATATTGCGACGGGTATGTCTGTATGTATATGTCTGTCTGTAAGTAAGTAAGTAAGTAGGTGTTCTTCTAAGGCGCCGTATATTAAAGTCTGTTTTAATGCCTGTCTGTCTTGATGTCTGTCCACTTGCATATCTCAATGATATGTCACAAAATTTTTTTGTACATCACCTGTGGCCATGGTTCAGTCCTCCCATGACGATAACAGAACTTCGGTTTTTATGGATGATGTTGTGTTTGCAAGGCCATATGGCATGTGGTTAATAGAGCATTGTACTCAATAGTGACTTACTAGAGGGCAGAAACGGATTTGATATCACTGCTAATAGGCCTATGCTCAGTGTGACTCACCAGGAAGCAGAACTGGTGATCAAGTCATGATTTTACGATTGCTATGTTTGTGGCTGTCATTGGTGCTAATTGTGATATTTTTGTCAAAATTTGCTTTCAAATGCAATGTGAAAGTGCGTTCAGTGACAGTTAGGGCTCCTAATCAATAACTAATGTTTAAGATACAAGCTGCATATACCCACCCACACAAGGTCTTTATATGCATACTGTGGAACCAGTATCATGACTGTTGAAATGATCTTATTTGGGATTTTATGCTGGTAACTGTTTCACATAGTTTATAACTTTGACATGTTGTTCCAACGTTTTATCTCGTTGACCTGTAGTGCCAACTGCAGTCGTGCTGTTATGGAGTTTTTGTCTGTGTTATTGACTTTCTGACAGTGCTTTGACGCTGTTATGTGGCAGGAAGGGCATCCGGCGTGTAAAAAGTATGGGGGATGGTGGTGGTGGACGCTGGTTAGTCCTGATTGAATTGCGCCCAGCCGGATGGTTGGTGTGTCTGCCTCTGTTAATCTTCCCTTGCACCATAAAGTCTAGAAGTTCTCTTCTGGCACTGGCTCACCCGGGTGTTCCCGGAAAAGGGCCATAAAACGGTTGTGGCGTGGTGTTATTGACTTTCTGATGTCTGTGTGGTTTGACACTGTTGGCTGGGCAACAGGAATGGCATCCAGCCTGTAAAACCTGCTGCACAGATATCAGGTTTTATGTTCGGGAAACCTGGCTGAGCTTGGAGTACTCGTGGGAAATTAAGTCAGTTAAACGAAAATCGAAAGTAGTAGTAAATGTTTTCTCTTCTATCTTGTCTTCAGTTCTTTGACACTGTTGGTTGATTGTCAAGAAGAGCATCTAGCCTGTAAAAATTAAATGATGAGGTGCTGGCGTGGTTATCTGTCTGGAACGAGGCTTAAGTAATTTGCATATAGTCCAGCTGATGCCACTGCCACACCATCTCTTGCTTCATAGAATGATTTTACCTTTCTAGTGCTGGCTTACCCAGGTTGTCTTGGCAAAGAGGCCATTGAACGGATGTGTTGTCTGTTTGTGTTCTGTCTGTTTTTAAAATCATTTTTCCTTTTTATCTTTTTCAGTGTTTCTCTCTGAGTTGGATGCAGATTGTACAAAATAGACTGTGTACATATAGTAGATGTTTGTGTGAAATGTTTGGTCAGTTAGTGAATAGTTCAGTGCATAACAGTGGACACGTCGGCCTCTGATGGTTGATGTTTGTGTGATGTGGCCAGTTGCTGAATACGGCGGATGCGTCAACGTCAGATGTGTCCGGGCTGCATGCGAAACTTGACCGAAAACGCACCGTCGAGAGTCATAATGCATCTGTCCAGGAGAAGTTTCGCAAGTGTTTCCATGACGGCATTGATGACTTGAGCAGCCATGTGAACAGCTTTGTTGCACAGCAGCAGCAGTTTTCCGCCTCACTTTGTCACAGTTTTGGTAAATTAGTTGTCATCGGTTGTTCATTGTTATACGTGTGACTGTTAATTTATTGTGAAGTATGCGTTGTCCTTCATTAAAGTCATGGTGGCTTATGGCATAAATTTTTCAGAGTGTACCAAGTGGCTTGTAAGTACAGGGTACTGAATTACTGATAGTAGAAACATCATTTTTTAGAACCATGTTGATGCACTGTGATAATGTGTTAAATTATTTTGCGCAACTAAACTAAGTCAGCAATGAACATTCGTATCACGTAGATTCAACTTTATTCTTGGAAGATTCATCAGGCCTGTTGCATTACAGCAGTTCCATTTCATATTGTGTACTCTAGGTGTGTATTTGTGTATTATAGTTTGTTTAAGATAAGATAACATATATGATAAGATATATTAACCACATGGTCAAAAGCTTTTATACCAATAATCATATGGAAATGTTTATAATTTTTGACAAAATAGTATGTTTACACACTTCATTTGTTTTGTATATTGGCCGTTGACATTGAACAATCTGCAAAGTGTATAAATAATTTGTGATTATTGGACATTTGCTGCTAGATTCCTTCATGGCAAAAAGGGCGAAAGAAGTGGAGCAGCTGTCAGCAATGCTGGCATCTACTTCATCACTTGTTCGGCAAGATCTCAATGATATTGATGAAGCTCAGCAGTTAGCGGGACAGGAACTTATCACCAATATTGACCAGCTTCTCAGTCATTGCTCACAGACCACGGTTTGTGCTGATGGCTCTCAGCTACTTCGTGTGGACCTTTCTTTATCCACAGTTTTCATCGGATCTGTAAAATGCTGACTGAATACTGGCAAACTTTTTAAACCACTGATGTATAATATGTCTTTAATCACCCTGTTTTTAGTTGCTACAGTTATACTTCGTGGATTAAGGTTTCCGTACTTTCACATTACTCTGGCGGTGCAAAAATCGTTGATTTAATTGCCTCGTCTCCATTGTATTTGTGACGCACAAAACAAGTGACTGCAATGTATGTAACACTGTATTCTGCTAAATGGTGCTTGAAAATCTGCCACTTGATTTTCCTGACTGCTGCTGATGGTGAACTGATGGCAGTATTGTCAACCATACAAAGTGTACGAGGGTCAATCATTGCCACTCTTTCTGTCAGTGCTACCATTGATTGTGTTCTTATTGTGAGCTCCATCACTTAAATGAACTAATGTTCCCATTTTCTGGAAAGTCAGAGAATTGAGGACATGAGGGAAAGGTTGGTGTATCATGAAATTACCTAAAAACTAATTCCAGCATAGTCATGGGAAGATGAGCAGTTTTTCGTTTCGAAGTTGCATTAACTGCCAATACTGTTTCATCATGTTTATCTTCCTTGTCATAGATATCATCTTAATTAATATTAGACCTTAATATATGGCAAAATGTGTTAGTTGTTATATTTTAGCATTTAGTCTTTGATATTTGGAATTGCTGTATAATTCCAATTCAGATAAGTTAAAATGAAATGTCTGTTTTTTGGTGCCACTCTGTGTTGTACGTCATCATCGCCATTGCATTGCCACGGAATGGCTTCGGTGGACAACGAGGAATCTCTGGGGATAAAGTGGAGTGGAGCAGGTTTTTACAGACTGAATGCCCTTGGCGTCACACAACCAAGCGTCAAAGCTCTGCCACCAATCAGAGGACAATCACACGCTACACTTCATCCTTTCTCGATTCACAAATGACTCCTGCCGGGGTGGACGCCATTCTCCAGTACCATTATCTTCCTTCCATGTGTGTGTATAGACCAAAACGTACTGCGCAATGAATAACTTATAAATTTTATCATTATTTTTCAAATATGGTGCTTAAAACTTACATTCTGTAAAACATAATTTTTGTTTAAAATGATGTGTTACACAGTATGAGCTAATTTGTGTTGAAAGTGCCATTAAGCCGTAATCAACCAGCCAACCAAGAGCATGTGTCATGCGGGTTGCTAGTACATAATGCTATGTGAGAAAAAGTGTGAATTGTTGAATGTGTAGGAAGGCAGTCTGTCTGTGATTGACACATTCAAGCAGCAGACATTGCTTGCTAGTGTGACAGACATGAAGTCATCGCTTGACAAGCAGACAGTTGACCTTGTCGAGCTGCAGGCTCGGCTGCATTCCCAGGTATGTTATCTTGTGCTGTTCTCTATGCTGATCTGAAATAGCGCAGTTAGGCAAACCTGCTAATAGTATCTGCTCTGCAACTTTTTGAACAGCACTGTGTCCACAGATGGAACAGATGAATTACTTGCTTGCACTGTACCAACTGCCATTTTTATGTGACATTAATTTCTGTGAACCTGTCTGACACCAGTGCATTATATTGATGCCTAATGGCAGTGTTAAGCCAGCTCTTAGTCAGCAGCTGTATGAAGATATGACATTCTGTGTTAGTCTGCCATGTGGAACCGTGGCAAGTTATTGAGACATTTGTACACAGTTGGGGCCTTCAATGTTTTGACGCTGTTGGTTGGGCGTCACGAAGGGCATCTGTCCTGTAAAAACTGAGTGGTGAGGTACTGGCAAGGTTATCGGTCTGGAGCGAGGTGCAAATGATTTGCATATGGTCCATCTGATGCCACTGCCACCCGTCATCTCTTGCTCCAGTAAAATCCAGAATGGTTTACCTTTCTGATGCCAGCTTACCCCAGTTGTTCTTCAAAGAGGCTGTTAAATGGATGTAGTAGTAGTAATTGCACACAGTTGATACCACATACTAAGCTATGAGATGTTGTCATTGCGTACCAAATGTTGCTGTTGTTGTTTAGATGCAGGAACAGCAGATTCTGGTGGGTCGACTTGTAGAACAACAGCTGCACAGCATCAACGCACTGCGTCAGCTCGGCTCGGTCTTTGCTGATGAGCACAGCCAACTGTTGCACGAACATGACGAGCGACTTCAGCAGTTTCTCACAGCACAGAAAACTCGTAATGAGGCAAGACCTTAGACATAGTTATCAACAACTACTTCTACAACTGTTTTACGGCCCTTTGTCTGGGACTACCCAGGTGAGTCGGTACGAGAAGAAAGATTGACCCACTCACCTGTCCTGATCATCGTCCGACCTTTATCGGCTTCTTCAATCTACTATGATCCATAGCATCCTCCCTGTTCAATTTATGTGCTTGACAATGTTTTGCACAACGTCTCTCCAAATCCTCTTTTGTCTACCTCTTGGTCAAGATTATATCGTCTGTTCCTAGTCTCTCTCTCTCTCTCAACTCTTTACGTGGAACTCTGTTTTTACCTTAACGTCACACACCCATCTAACCATTCTCATTTCTGTATGTCAAGTCCCCGACGGGTCGGCTGTCTGACAGCGAAGTCACCAGTGACAATTCAGCTCACTGACTGGTCAGCTTGTCGGCAAGTTGACTTCTGCTGTGGGTGAGTTGGTGAGTTGGTATGACTGCTAGCTGACCATGAACCACTGTATGCAGCCAGATGAAGATGCTGGAATCATGCCATTACAAATGGCAGTGGAGCATACTTGGCATATTTTGGAGAGAGTAGATAACCACGATGAAGTCAGAAGAATGGGACAGCCCAAGTTGGAGAGCATGTACTGAAAAGCAGGACTCACAAATGGCAGTTGGAAATATTTCACCTGGAAGACCACAGCGAACCTGGAGAAGTACAGTTACAGACAGCTTGAGGGAGTTGGAACTCAGCTGGTAAGACATGTATGCAGCAGCTGAGTAGTGGGCAGTGATGTCAGTGTATGGTCTAGTGCATCAGTGGATGTGTGATGAACAAGGTCACGATCTCTGTCTCTCTCTCTCTACTCTTCTGCTGTGCCAGCAGGTTGATGACATTTTTATGTCATGCCTACTCCAAGTGAGGGGCCGTGATGGCCAGTCTACACTGCAGAATGGTGTGGCTGCATACTCACAGTCTTGCGTGTCATATTTTCCATGGTGGTTTCCCGTTACCTTCCCTGTGGTTTTCGTCTTCCCTCATGTCCTTCTCCTATGTTGTGTCCTCTGACCTCACTGTCTTTAACCAGCAGCCAGCTTCTGATGCAGACTCCATGTGTCCAGTTTGTGAGACGGTACTGGGTTACTCGTACTCAGTCGCAGCTCCTTGGTAGGTTTGTGATTTAATATTCCCGCTCCTTTTCCTTTGGCCCGCCAGTATACCCTTTGTCTGCATCATCCACCTTAAGGCTGCCGTTGCCCACCCCGCACAATGTAGACGCACCAGCAATAACTAACAAGAAACCCAGCTATCGCTGAGGGACCGCGCGACGCGGGCGTGCCAGTTGAAATCTGGTAAAGTTCTGCACAAATGTAGACGACTTGTATTTGAAAAGGTCTGAAACTAGGCTA
>Ga0056135_10000389_pt1 | contig 11623 bp, 11 predicted proteins | sample WorMetG1aBELIZE1_FD_67481 | JGI IMG/M metagenome (GOLD analysis project Ga0056135, IMG submission 67481) | Marine gutless worms symbiont microbial communities from Max Planck institute for Marine Microbiology, Germany - Inanidrilus... ...
GTACGGCATCTAGTAGTGGGCGTCAGCCAAACTTTGCGGCGTTGAACAGAGGGCGCCACCTATGTTCGGCAGGGCGACCATCAGGTTGGGCATTGGCCCACATTCTAGTACTAGTTAGCATTTTGTACAGCTGCATTTTGAGAATTCTGTTGCACATTTGGATGTGCAGTTTCTTATGTGCATTAAGGCTCGGTAGTTCCATTGTGTTTATTTTGGCCGTAATATTTTTTTATTTGAATGTCTGCGTTGATTGTATTAATATCATATTTTGAAGATGTCTCTCAATTGAAACATTATTTTTCATGTTTTTGTAGAGATGAAATTTTCACAAACACTGGTCACAAAAGAATTCAGTGTGATTGCATTAGTCTGCATGCAATCATAAGTTCTGATCAGATAACATTCGTGTAATGTGCAGAAAACTCACCAGGTGGCAGTACAGGTGACGCAGAAGATTGAGCAGTTGATACAGGCAAATCACTACAGCATAGACATTGTGAGGTCTATCGGCGAGACAGTGTCTGCCAAGTGGCAGCAGCTGATGTTTCACGCTGAAGAGCGTATGAAGTTGGTCATGGCATCTACAAACTGGTTTAAAACCGCCGAACAGGTGCGTCATAGCTGCCATTAGTTGATGTAACCTGCTTGTATTGTGCCTGTATGCTACCGAAATGTCCTATTCACTTTGCCCTGTTGTTCTTTTTTATCTGAGAGGTTTTTAAATTGAGTTTTGTGGTGAAACGACATGCACGACCTCCACTGCTGTAACGGCCATTTTCCAAATGAACCTGTGTTGGCTGGTTTTCTTTCTCGACATGTTCGAGAACAGAATCTCGAGGATAAGGGGTACAGGTTTTTAACAGGCAACTCCGAAACAACAGTGTCAAAGCACTGAAGGAAATCAACCCACTTACCCCCGCTGGCCTTATCGTTTCTTCTTCTACCACTGGACTCCTGAGGGTGAAGCATTGCTCTGTTCATGCTGGATCTAGTGGAAAAATTTCTGCCAATGTCTGAGCCGATGTGCTATTGTCTGGTCTTAGTCTAATAGAGAGTTTTGACGCTACAAGGTGAAGGTTGAACTGATGCATTTAAACTCGTGGAGTTCTGTGTATACTGCAGCATTACAGACTAATGTTTTCAACCCTGTTTGCCTGTCTGTCGTTCTCTTTCTATCTCCATTAGCAGGAGTACAGAAGGTTGTGGATGAAATGTCGTGAAATAGTGGAACTGGTTATGCATTTGGAAAAGAAACTGTTGATTAGATTTTGGAGATGATCTCTGCCTGAATGTGTGAAACAAAAATGCAGAGAAGTTTAATGGCAATTGTGACATTGGTACAAAGTGTTTGTAGTTTGTTTGATGATGCCACTGTATGCATAGAGCAGTGCATAAAACTGTATTACACCACTTCCGATCATTTGGTTGACGGAACATTTTCATGCTTTGCAGAGGTTGGAACTTTGATTTCCATCCAGTTATTGAAGTGAAGAAATGTACTGTGCAAGTAGTAAAATCACTTTGTTATGAAATGTGAAAAAATGCAGTGGTTTTCCATTGTAGATTCAGTTACTGCTTCACAAATAGTTACCATTACCTGTTAGCACCTGTAATTGTCTGTGGCTTTGCAGGTGTGTTCAGTGTTGGAGAGCTTAGATCGTGAATACCGTCGAGATGAAGACTGGTGCAACACAGACAAGGCAGCAGCCATAGAGGATAAAGTGGCGTACATCCAACAGCTGATCAATAAGCATCAGGAACAGAAAGAAGCCTTCTTAAAGGTTCACATCTTAATAGTTTCCTAAACTTGTCCTGTTCTTCCTACATCTTCCTATAATTTGGACATGATGGGTTTGCAGCTGGTTGATACATAATGTTTACCATGCACAGTGAACTGCAGAAGGTTCTGTTTTTGTCACTGTCTGTGACTTTTTGTTTGGGTATAACATATCTTGGGGAACCATTGAACGGATTTGCGCCAGATTCACAGGAAAGACATGTTTGGTCCCTCACTCGGACGAGTTTGAAGGTCAAGTCGAAAGGTCAAGGTCACCAGGGACAAAAACCGACATTTTTTGGTCCTTTGAGTGACCTACTTGCAGTTTATGTTTGGTAAAACATCTTTAGCCTCTAGTTTAAGTTAACTTTTTTGTTCTCATCTCTTGTCATGTCATTGTTACTGTAATTATTTATTTTTTGGGGTTGATTGCCTTTGATGTAATTGCCTGAGAAGCCCAGTACTACTACTACTACTACTACTACTACTACTACTACTACTACTACTACTACTACTACTACTACTACTAGTTTAGTTTAACGGCCGTTTTTCCAGGTGAACCTGGGTCAGCCAGTTCTCCCTTGGGTCCTCTTCCAACTTTTCCTGAAGTGGAATGGGTTTTTGGGCAACCATTTGTAAAACGGTTCACCCTATGCCATCGGACTGTTGTCCTGTCTGTCCTGTCTGTCTGTCTGTGACGTTGGTGTATTGTGGCTAAATGGTTGGATGGATCAAGGTGAAACTTAGCACACAGGTAGGCCTCGGCCCTGACCACATTGTGTTAGATGGGGACCCAGGTCCCCCTCCTCCAAAGGGGCACAGCCCCCAATATTAGGTCCATATCTGTTGTGGCCAAACGGCTGGATGGATCAAGATGCCACTTGGTAGGAAGGTAGGCCTCGACCCAAGCGACATTGTGTTAGATGGGGATGCAGCTCCCCCTCACAAAAAGGGGCAGAGCCCCCCAATTTTTGGCCCATGTCTATTGTGGCCAAATGGCTGCATGGATCAAGATGCAACTTAGTATGGAGGTAGGCCTTGGCCCAGGCCACATTGTGCTAGATTGGGACCCAGCTCCCCTACACATAAAAGGGGGCACAGCCCCCTCTCAATTTTTGGCCCATGTTTGTTGTGGCCAAGCGGCTGGATGGATCAAGATGTCATTGGTACGATGGTATGCCTCGGCCCGGGCAACATTGTGTTAGATGAGGACCCAGCTTCACCCTGAGGGGCACAGCCCCCTCACCGAAATTTCAGCCCATGTCTGTTGTGGCCAAACGGTCGCCCGTCTCATCTACTGCTGAGCACTTGTTACAGGTGAAATGTCCTTCCTGCCACCCAACCATCAATGTCAAAGCACCAGTGAAGGGAACTCAGAGCACTGACCCTAACTGTTAGCCTGGCTTCATCCTTTCTTCATCCGCCACCATACTCGTGATGGAAGCAGCGTTGTTGCCTTTATGCCAACTCTCTGATACCAGTACAACCTGCCCTGTGTTGAATAATTGTAGAAATGTAAAAGGATAGGTTATAATTCAGTGTCAAGTGTCGTAGCTTCTGTTTTGGTTTAAGTATACTATATACTAAGTCGTACATTAGGACACTGTATTTATGGCAGTTTCTCTTGTTCTGTTTGCACATATTTGCAGCCATGTAGTATGTATGTTGTTGTAGGCTTGTACGCTGGCACGGCGTACTGCTGAAACATTCCTCAAGTACGTCCATCGTAGCGTCCATACACTTGGCATGCAGGTCACCCGCAATCCTGAAGTACAGGTTAAAGGTCAGTGGGCCTCCGTGTTGTTGAGTGGTCAGAAAAGTTGGTCATTTGTACACTGTGTCTCAGAAAAAACGTCGCTGCTTCACATTGCTATAACTTTGTCATGTGAACTGATTTTGATAATTTTTGGCAGAAATGTTACGAGAAAGTAAGCAATTCAAAACGTGTTTTATTTTCCCACCTCACTTAAATAGTGCTTCTGCACTTCCTTGGGAAATAGGAAACTCGGAAATGGGGTCTTTTGTCTTTTTCACTTACATGCTGCATGCATCTACGGCATATACCGTGCTAACATGGTGTCACATGGTAGAAATTAGTCGGTGTATTTGTGGCTATGAAGGTAACCTGGCATTGCACTGACCATGCATTACAGACTTCAATGGTCTAACCACCTAGCTGTCTCAAATTCACCTGAAAAAGTTGCCATTAAAATGGTGCGTATGTTTGTTGCAGTGACACTGGATCAGCTGCTGAAACAGGAAAACATCGTTCTGGAGTTTTGGACGACAAGAAAACGTCGCATCGATCAGTGTCAGCAATACGTCGTACTTGAGACCAGTGCTAAGCAGGTATGTAGCACAAACACAGAACTGTTTTACGGCCCTTTTTCCGGGACCATCCGGGTGAGCCGGTGCCAAAAGAGAAACTTCTGGACTTTATGGTGCATGGGAAGATTAACAGAGGCAGACACACCGACCATCTGGCTGGCTAGGTGCCACTCCATCCAGACTAACCAGTGTCCACCTCCACCATCCCCCTCATTTTTTACAGGCCAGATGCCCTTCCTGCCGCCCAACCAACAGTGTCAAAGCATTGAAGGCAACTAGTGCATTCGGATTAGGGAGAAGGTGCTAGAGTTCTCCTCAGCGGTGTTATCTGCACCGTCTCCGTACCGTACCGTACTTAGGCATGTCGTTGATGTTGTTAAGAGCAGCTGTGGCAGAGTGATTGTGGTGCTGGACTGAATGACCCGGATTCAGTTCTTTCTGAGACTAGGTCTGTAGAGTCACTGACGGTGTCAGGAAAGGCAGAGTTGCTCCAGCACTGTGGAAATGTGCAACCTTAAAGGTTGGTGTGTCGAAGCCGTCATGTAGGAGAGTAATAAAGTCCTGTTAGGCGGCTTCATGTTTTCTTGTTGTCGTCATTTTGCGTACGTTGCCGTTGGGATTTGCAGAAGAGATACATTTGTACGACTAACACCTACATAGCTGCTTTTGATGACAAATGTCCGTGCATGGTAGTTTGAATGACAGCTGTTTTGTGCAGTAAATGCTGCTGTTCTATGGAATTCACTGCTGTTGTCCTGCTGCAGATTTTGGATTGGATGCGTGACGTTGGCGAGCAGTATTTAGCCAGTCATACGACAGCTGGCAACTCCTTGGAAGAGACGCAGGCATTACTTCGTGAACACAACGAGTTCAAGTCAACGTCGAAGGTAGAACTTACACAGCTTTTTGCTCACTGCATAATTTTGGCATATGTGGTTTATGTTAATGTTTCTGAGAATTGTTAGTGATAATGATCGGTCTGTATAAGCTGGTGATTGGTTGGTTGTGTTTTAATGGTGCTTTTAACACAGATTAGGTCATATTGCGCCTGAAGCTGATGATTAGTTACAGAGTTAATAGTTATCAACCTAAATTAGCTGTTGTTTAATTAAATTGTATTGTCCTGGTAATGATGACACTCGTCATTAAGTGTCAATAATGGCTACACTGTAAGTCCATAACAGCCATTTCAGGAAGTCCGTAGCAGCCACAGCAGTACATTGAGTACAAGCGTTTCACGTGTATTTGTTAGTAAGGGCTGCATGTCTATGTTTTGGTGCATGTGAAGGAGAACCGCGAGAAAGTCGCTCTGCTGCTTCAATTGTCCGACAACCTGATTGAGAAAGGACACACGCACACAGAAAACATTAAGTCGTGGGCGTCGCTGGTCGATCGTCGCTACAACGACTTCTCTGTGCGCATGGAGAAATATCGGGACAAGCTGATGTCAACGCTTGGCATTCCTCTCGACGGCAGTGGGGTAAGTGGCAAACAAGTTGCATAAGTCTGTGGTGAAAGAAGAATAGCAAGCTATTTTTCTGATGTCAGCTATTTTGTCAGAATCTTTATGTCACTGTTGAAAAATATTGTAAGGAAATTTTTTGTGTGTCTGTATATTGACTAAATTGCTCATACGTTGATAGTTACATTTTGCGTGAGTCGTAGACGATGCAAAACGTATTGTGGTCACGCGTGTCTGTGTGTGTCTGTCTGTCTGTTTGTCTGTGTGTCTGTCTGCGGCCGTACGCCCACACTACTGCACGGACCCGGATGTAACTTGGGGGCATGGTAGAGGATGCCCCCTAGTTGTGCACTATTGGGCGGATTTGCAATTGATGCACCGGTTGCATTGCTATGGCAACATAATGAGAACCCTAGTTTACGTGGGGTGTGAGCTCGTTACTGATTAGTGACCGGCGGGTGACGGAGGCGTTCGGAACATTGCGTGCCGTATATCGCAAGTGGGCGTGGCTCGCTGGCCGGTGACTGGCCGTCGATGGGGGGCGTTCTCAACATTACTGCGGCAGCCTGGACTGCGGGCTTCCAATGGTGGGTTCTGGCGACGTAACGCGATCGCAAAATGTTAGCGTGTACATGCTTGTACTCGCTGCATGCCTGGTTATTTTGCATTGACCATAGATAGTATATGTCAGTGAAAAGCTAGCGGATGAGTTAGCAGCTGAAGTTGTGCCGATTAAAATAGTCAATGAAAGTTTTGTGGTCATGTGATGATGTGAACAGAGTGAGAAAGATGATCGTCATAGTGACCCCAACCTTGAGGAGAAGCTGCAGCAGACAGCGAAGGCTCTTAATGAGGAGAAGCGGAAGTCTGCTCGTCGTAAAGAGTACGATCGGTTTTGTGCTTTTCTGCTATATTATTGGCTTGAGTACGATGTGTTTTAGTGTCATATAAATGCACTGAATTGTATGTAGAAGTGCACATTTTGGAGAGGAAATTGTGTGTTTGTATATGTTGTTTGTACTGTAATCAGGTTTATTATGGCTGAGCTGCTGCAGACTGAGCGCACCTATGTGAAAGACCTGGAGACGTGCATCAGGGTACGATTTAATCTATTTTAAAAAATCATTTGTACATCTCAGCATTAGTGTTGAGCATTATCGTAAATATTTGCCATGTTAAAACACTGTTGGAATTTTTGCTGCTTATGATTTTTACCACATGACAGATGCATATGCATAGTATATGTGGTGCATATGCATATGTGGTGTTTGTCTGCCCATCACATACTGGTGATTGTTTCGAAACAGCTAAACAGGTTGAGCTGGTTCTCATTGCATAGGCTGCCTGTGGCTTGTCCTACATCATGTTACAAGGAATTCTAGTATCTCCAAAAATAAGGATACTTTCCTCTGGAACGTTGTTCAACACTCTGACATTAGCCAGTTTTTAGTTGTTTACCATGGAACATCGGCCACTGCAGGTGTCATAAGCTTAGTTTGAATGTCACCAGTTTATCACACTCAGCATCCGTCATTGTTTGCAACACGTTGGCCATGAAGCACATTGTCTCGTGGTTTATCTGCGACAGCTAAGACTCGTATACATTATGACAGATAAGTCCTGTGCTTGTTTGTTGGCAGTGCTACATGAACGATATGACAAATGGTGGTGGGCTGCTGCCAGTGGGCATTGCCGGCCGTGAAGACGTTATATTTGGCAACATCGTCGAGATTCACGAGTTCCATAAAAAGTCAGCTGATGTTCTTCGATGCACTTCTTTTAAATTTACATGCCTTAGAGAACGTATGTGTACAGTTTCAAGTCTTATTCTCTGCTCTTCCGCTTCTCAATTATTATGCACATATTTGTAGTTTCACATGTTTGTCATGTGTTACTTGCAGCGTGTTCTTGAAGGAGCTTGAGAAGTATGAGATGTTACCAGAGGACGTCGGGCACTGCTTCGTGACGTGGGTGAGTTTGACTGACTGATGGTTTTCAGAGAGCCGGTGTTAAAGGTGCAACCGTATCTTGAGTCAGGTGTCAGTTAGTGGTTGAAGAAACGATGAGTGATTCACTGGATTGGTCACAGTGGGCCATCCGGCCAGTCACCCACAGAATCAGGGGGGCAACCACAGGTTCACACAGGACACCGAAATGGCCCTTAAACCGTTGTTTGTGTGTGTTTAAGTTTGACTGAGCTTTGGCTAATACTGGGCACTGATTGGCTAGAGTACTACATTGCTGTTGCACAGTCAGTGTAAATGGTGTGGCGTCCCTTCCTCAAGAGGCTGCTGTTGTTGGATCTAGATAGGATGAGGAGGTCCGGTGGATGAGTTAGTGCTTTGAGTTCACTCCACAATTTTGACGCTGTCGATAGGGTGATGAGAAGTATCCAACGTGTAAAATTCTTCAGCGTTTATGACCACACATATACACCATTTTAACTGCTGTCTTCTAGGTGAACCTAAGGGACGTTAAACTCCAACTAACTAACTCTAGGTGAACCTGAATTAGCCAGTTGCCTTGGATTGTCCCAGATGAACATTGGAGATAAGTAATTAGAGAATTGAAAATATGACGTTAATTATGCTGTTTCAAGGCATTTGTTAATAGAAAAGTAAAACTGCATGCGTATTTCTGAGTTTTTTTGAGATGCTTCTTTAAACTCCACGGTTGTAAGCTGTAAATTGTGTAGCGTAGTCACAAATCTGGCCCAACAACAGTCACTGTAGTGATAGTAGCTACTTTTGCAGTAACAGCAACAGCTTCATTGAATGCAGTACTTGTACGACTAAGTATGTAGTGCTAAAAAACATGATACCACTATGTATCCATTGTTATTCTAAACTGTTCATGCATTGCATGTGCCGACAGATGCTTTGATTCGTTTTTGGCGATATATCTGTTTGAGTGTTGCAAAAAGTTAGGTGAAGCTCATTGCACATTTTTACAGCATCAGTATTTTGCTTTGCAGGCAGAGAAATTTTCCATTTATGTCAAATACTGCAAGAACAAACCAGATTCAAACCAGCTGCTCGTACAACAAGGAGGCACATTTTTTGAAGTGAGTCTTGTTGTTAAATATGTCATAACTTAGCTGGTTATATACAGGTGATGTTTGTGTCTGTGCATGTTTGTGGCTTGGGTACTGGTGTGTCGTCGGATACCTGATGTAAAGGGAGTGACTTCCCTTATTTGAGGAGTCCGTGGCTGAAGAACGATGAGGTCCAATGATTGACTGTCCCAGTTGCAATCAGGAAGGTCATCCACCACGCAACATTTTGCACAGAACGTCCCTCGAGATCAGGAGGCAGGTTGCTAGCACAGGTTCTGCCCAGAAAAGAACTGTCAAACAGGAGTGTGTATATGTGCACAGTGTGATGCAAAAACGCTGGTCTGGAGCCACAGTCAGTTGAAAAGAGGTGTCACTGTACTTGTGCCCCATAACTTCCCCAATTGCCGACCGCTTCTTGGTGTTCTTTCATCATGAGACTCAGCAGTCAGTTTCTAATGAAGTCATTAATAGAGATCCGACCACACCTTACAGTACTTAGTGAAATATTTGGCACATTTCTGAGTCACAGTGGCCAGTAAGATGGATATTTGTGTGCCAGCCTGCATGTATGATTAGAGATCATCTGTGACAGTAGGAGCAAAATAACCACAGTATTGTACATAAACACTCATTTTTTGTTTGACCGTCATTTATTTCTGGATTTACTTTGTGTAGGGCTGGGTGGGTCCTCCAAAAAGAACCTTTGGAGCAGGTATTTTACAGGCCATATACCATTTGTGTTTCTGAGCCGATGTCGCAGCAGTGAAGGGAATAGTCTTCTATACACACACATATATTTAATTTGTGTGCTGTGATATGGCAGTAGTTTGCTAGTAATTTCTGCTTTCGTGTCTTCATTTCATAATTTTGGTTGGGTAACAGGAAGTCATCTGACCTTTAAAACTCCCTTTTGAGCTTGCACTAAAGGTGTCTGTCAGAAGTCTTATGGGTGCTTGCATAACCTGTGGTGAGTGGGAACAATAGGCCAGTTGAAGAGAAACTGACAGTGGTAGGTTGGTTAGTTGGTTGGTGGGTTCCGTTTTGTATTTTGTAATGTTTACTAATTTCCTCATCAGTGCTTTATTCCACATGATTTTGTGTTTTTATTGCACAGACAACAGAGCATGTTTGTCAGGACTCTGACTTTCACCATAATTCATATAGGGAAAAGTAGCCACTACTTGAGTGATCTACCTTTTTCACAAATCTTTCGCACCATAGACTCCCTTCCGGCCTCAGGACTGACTCCACAGCTTTATGACTGGACCATTTCCTCTGAGCATCTTGGTTTTTATTTTTAGTTTCTTCATTATTCTTTTTTGTTTGGTTCCGTGCGGCAGATTTATCTGGCTATATGTTAGCTTTTGGGCACACATAAATATCATCGTATCGTATCGTAAATATTCACCAGTCAGGCTGAAATTTGGCAGATATATTAGCAGTCAGGCACAGAACACAACTGGGGTTGTGGAGGAATAGTTACTTGAAGTTCTTGTTTTTAGAACACACTAGTGTTTAGAGATACTATTAATAAACAGTGTAGTTAAATTAAGCTACAAAAAAACATGTCAGAACCAATCTTATCAAACTGTGGCACTAACAGCAATAATATTGTGTTAGTTACTGTAAAAGACGTTTATAGTGTATTGCAGTAGAGAGAGTATACATTTTTATGCCATCATACCAGCGGGCAGAGATGAGAATGGTCAGATGAATGTGTGACGTTAAGGTAATCGATAGAGTTCCAAGTAAACAGTTGAGAGAGAGGCTAGGAATAGATGATATAATCTTGATACTACAGCATGTGTTGCAAAAAGAAGACACTGATTGGGTGAAGAAATGTATGGAGTATGAGGTGGAGGGCTCCAGACCAAGAGTTAGACCAAAGAGGATGTGGAGAGAGGTTGTGCAAAAAGACTGTCAAGCATGTAAATTGAACAGGGAGGATGCTATGGATCGTAGTAGATGGAAGAAGCTGATAAATGAAGGTTGATGATCAGTATAGGTGAATGTTTCTTCTGGTACTGGCTCACCCGGGTGGTACCGGACAAAGGGCTGTAAACTGTTATAGTAGTAGTAGTAGCAGTAGCAACAGCAGCAGCAGCAGCAGCAGCGGTTAGTATGTTATCACACCACAGCATACTGTATGATACACTGATTTAATGTAAGGATATTAATCATTGTGACTTTATTTTATTTGTGTGTCTGTTGATATTGTCGTACGTGTGATGTGTAACTGTGTGTACGTAAGTCTTACTTTCATGATGTGCTTTCCTCCTGCTCATGTTTCCAGTGCTGGGTGAATGCTGGTTACAGTCATATCTCTTACACATATGATTAACACAGTCATTATTAGGCCCACATTGCAGTACTATATTACATAGATGTGGCCTATTGTTACAGATCGAGTAGCATGGTCTGTCTGTCTATCGGTCAGTCTGTCACAGTTCTAGTGAGCCCTGCAAAAATGGCTGAACCGATCAAGGTGCCATTTGGGTTAATGACTTGGGTATGCTTAAGGAACCATGTATTAGATGTGGATCTGGATTCCCCTGTGGGAAAGGGCAAGTTTGAGCAGGGAAGGGGCAGCCCGTTGTAAAGTATAGGGAATACCGTCCATGCACGGCGGCGATGCGGCCTGTTGTCAAATTACTTTGACCACTTGTTTCATTCGCTATGACATGAAGTTGTGGTTTTCCCGCTGTTTGTTCTAGATATTTTTTGTCTTGTTTTTGTGTAGGAAGTACAGCAGAAACACCGGCTAAATGGTCCGATATCTTCATACCTCATCAAACCTGTTCAGAGGATAACTAAATATCAGCTGCTGCTGAAGGACCTGCTGGCTTGCTGTGAGGAGGGCCAGGGTGAGATCAAGGTAACTGCCGTTTGTTATCTATTGACATAGAGACGTCACTATTGGTTGACTGGCTTGGGTTGACATGTCTGGCCCACCTTTGCCAGAGGGCGTTCCTGAGATTAATGCATATCCATTGAGTAAGGT
>Ga0056135_10000390_pt1 | contig 11593 bp, 9 predicted proteins | sample WorMetG1aBELIZE1_FD_67481 | JGI IMG/M metagenome (GOLD analysis project Ga0056135, IMG submission 67481) | Marine gutless worms symbiont microbial communities from Max Planck institute for Marine Microbiology, Germany - Inanidrilus... ...
CTGGCGATGGTCAGGCTGGCCACCGGCAGGACGAGGAACTTGGCCGAGTCCCAGAAGCCTTCCGTGCCGACGGTGCCCATGCCGCCGGCCGGCAGCACGCCGAGGACCACCGCGAACAGGATGATCAAGAGGAGCGCGAGCCAGAACGGCGGCACCGAGATGCCGGCGAAGGCTAGCATGTTGACGGCGGTGTCGAGGCGCGAGTACGGGCGGACGGCGGCGGCGATGCCGGCGGGGAGCGCGATGGCGATGGAGAACACGAAGGCGAATCCGAGGAGCGTCACCGTGTTGGCGAGCGCCGGACCGAGCACCTCGAGCACCGGCTTGGCATGCAGGCGCGAGTATCCGAGGTCGCCGGAGAGCGCCGCCGAGAGCCAGTTGCCGTAGCGTTCGACGATCGGCCGGTCGAGGCCGTAGAGGGTGCGCAGCCGCGCCGCGTCCTCCGAGGTGATCTTCGGATCGGCGCTGATCATCAGGTCGACCGGGTCGCCCGGCATCAGTCCGATCAGCCCGTAGATGACGAACGACATCACCGCCAGCACGAGGACGGACTGCAGCAATCTTTCGGCGAGAAAGCGCGTCATGGCGGGAACTATACAGGACGGGCGACGGGGCGACTCCCCGAAGCATGCTTCGACACGGCGCTCGCGCGCCTGCTCAGCATGAGGAATGGGGTATTGACCGGGATTTTCCCCTCATCCTGAGCAGCGGCGGAGCCGCATGTCGAAGGATGTCTTCACGCGCCATGCCGGCGGCAAGAGCTCATGCCGCGGTTCGGACCGTGCGCTTGATCTCGTCGCCGTACCGCTGCTCAGCGACGCCAAGGTCGTGGGCGGCCTGGAGATTGAGCCAGAACGTCGGCGATCTGCCGAAGCATCGCGCTAGCCGCAAGGCCGTTTCCGGAGAAACGCCTCGCTGGCCGCGGATGATCTCGCCGATACGGCTGGCCGGTACGCCCAGGTCGAGGGCGAGCCGGTCGGCGCTGATGCCGCGGGCTTCGATCTCCTCGGCGAGGACAGTTCCGGGGTGGGTAGGAATACGCATGGTGTCGGTCCTATCAAGCTCAATCCCGTGTGATAGTAGGCGGTCGCGCCGACCTGCGATCGGCGAAGCATCACACACGTAGGGGCGGGTTTCAAACCCGCCCCCGTGTCGTTTGCGGCGATCAGATGCACGCGTTCGCGGGATTGCGGGCGGGTCATAAACCGGCCCCTACGGAGTTGGTCGTTGGTGAACGGTGAAGGGACTCATTTTGCGTGCAATATGGTGCTTGACACCGAATTGCATCACCGCGGAAGGCGATTCGGTCCTTGTTAACCATTTTCCGGCAGAGTCCTCGCAACAAGACGGCCGGACCAACCGGCCCGCACCGCGCTCCTTGGCGGAACGGACGGGCTCCAGAATCGGAGCAGACAAAGAAAGCCAAGGAGGTTCAAGTGGTTAGCAGACGTTTTGCCCTTGCGGCCCTAGGGGTGGCCGCGGCATTGGGCCTTGCGCCGGCAACGGCAGGGGCGGTGCCCTTCAACCCCAGCGACTTCGATCTCATCAGTCCTAATCCGGTCAGCGGCCATTTCGCGGTGGATACCGACGCGTTGACGTTTGGCGGTTTTAGCGGCGAGGAGCGGGACGGCGTCGCCGTGTTCGCCCTGGCCGGCGGCAGCGGCCTCGGCAACCTGACGGTCACCGGCAGCCGGCCACTGGCGATCCTTTTCCAAGGTCTCGGCGGCGTCATGGGCACCATCGACATCAGCGGCGGTGACGGCATGGACGAGCCGGCACCCGGCTTCGGCGGGCCCGGCGGCCAGGGCGTCGCCGGCGGTTTCCACGGCGGCGGCGGGGTGTTCTCTCCCGGCGCCGACGGCGGCGGGCCTGGCGGCGGCGAAGGCGAGAACAGCATCGGCGGCGGTATCGCCAACTTCGGCGGTGCCGGCGGCGGCTTCGGCGGCCGTGGCGGCAACTCGGGCGGCATCGGCACGGCCCAGGGCGGCGACCCATACGGCGACCTGGCGCTGGCGCTCACGGGCGGCAGCGGCGGAGGCGGTGGGGGTGGCAAGTGCTGCTTCGCCACCGATGGCGGCGGCGCCCTCGAGATCGGCGCCAACGGCCTCCTGGTTCTGCTCGGCGCGATCATCGATGCCAGCGGCGGCGACGGTGGCCCCGGCCTGCAGGGCGGCGGCGGCGGTTCCGGCGGCGGCGTGCGGCCGCACGGGTTCAGCGTCGTCCTCAGTCCGGATGCGTTCATCGACGTCAGCGGCGACGACGGCGCGAAGTTCGGCGGCTGCGGTGGCGGCGGCCGGGTCCACATCGAGACCAACACCGGCGGCGTCTCGATCAACGCCGGCCTTATCAACACCAGTGCAGGTTTCGGCTGTTTCGATACGATCCACGAGGGCATCGTGTCTGGTGCCTCGTCCGATCAGATGGGATTGGCCCTCGCGCAAGCGTCGGCGTCGATACCGGAACCGGGCGGCGCGGCGGTGTTCGGCCTTGGCCTCGCCGGGGTGTTCGCCGCCGGGCGGCGGCGCACCGCCAAGCGGTAGACGTTCGCGGAAACACCCCGGTCCGCTCCCCGGCGGACCAACTCCACGGCCGTAGGGGCGGGTCCTTGGACCCGCCCCTACGCCGGCGCATACAGGCGCAGGAAGATCTTCGCGGCGCGCGTTGCGCGGGCTTCGATCCGGCCCTTCTTCGGTGATCCCAGAAGACCGAGGAGGCGTCGGACCTGGGTATCGCCGATCAGCAGACCGAGGAAGTCCTCCGCCGCTTGCGACGGCGAGTCCAGGCTCAATGTGCCGCGTCTGCGCTGCCGTTCGAGATAGCGGATGAACATCGGCAACGTCGCTTCGCGTCCCGCGCTCGATAGGATCTGTGCGAGGCTGGGATCGGACTGCGCCTCCGAGATTGCCGCGCGGTTGATCGCTACGGCGCTATCGCCCAGGAGCAATCGCAGCAACGCCTGGCCGAAGTCGACGAGCGCGCGTTCGACGCCGGCGTCGCCTTCGAGATGGTGTTGCAGCACGGCCTGCACGGATCGCGCATTCCGGACGATCACTGCCTCGAAGAGACCCCGCTTGTCGCCGAACCAAGCGTAGAGGGTTTCCTTCGACGCCGACGCGTGCGTGGCGATCTCGAGCATGCTGGCGTCCCGATATCCCCTTTCCGAGAGAACTTCGGTCGCGACGTTCAGTATCTCGTCACGACGCTTGTCGCGTGTTGCAGCCTTCATGCCTGGAGTCCCACCATACGAGTCCTTGACATGAACCGTACCAATCAGTACGGATAATCACAAGTGTACCGATGGGTACGGATAACCATTGGAGAGAGGTCATGCTGGAGTCTGACAGCTCTGCACGCCCCAACAGCGATCCCGCAAGCGCCGCCATTCTGGTTCTGCTCACGCTCACCGGCGTGATGCTGCTTGCGCTCTTTTCGCGAACGGCGCCTCATCCGCCCCTCGACGTGCCGCCCTTCGCGCTCGGACCGTTCCTCGGAGCCTCGTTGGCGATTGGCGCCGCGGCATACCACCTGCTGTGCCGTGGTGCGCGTATCGGCGGCGTGATTGCGGTTCTGTTTGCCCTCACGGCCTTGGTGTCCTTCGGGCCGCAGAAGTATTTCGTCCCCGAGTTCGATCGCATCTGGCCAGCCGTCATCGTCGCCCAGGCCGCCGTGATCGTGATCCTGGCCTGGAGTTTCCGTGCGTTCAGGAAGGAGAAAGAGACGCCCTGATCGGTTGTCGATCCGCCCCTACCGCGTCCGCCAGTTCTCGACCCAAAGGGTCGTCGGGTACTGGTGGCCGGTGGGCTCGACGCCGGTCAGCCACTTCGGCAGCACGTAGGGGTTGGCACGGAAGTAGAGGGGGATGACCGGCAGGTCGGTGGCGTAGAGATGCTGCAGGCGGCGCCACATTTGGCGGCGCTTGTCGCGGTCCAGCTCGACTTCGATCTCCTCGATCAGCGTGTCCATCTCCGGGTTGCGGTAGCCGAGATAGTTTTGGCCGGCCCAGTTGTTGTCCCGGGTTGGGATGTGCGCCGAGTGCAGCGCCGTCCGGGGCACGCTCTCGGGCGCGCTGATCCAGGCGTACATGGCCATCGCCGTGAACGCGCGTTCGGTGACCGTCTGGCCGAAGAACACCCTGGCAGGCTGGTTGCGGATGCGGACGTCGATGCCGAGGCGCTTCCACTGGCTCTGCAGCACCTGCTGCACCAGTTCGCGCGAGCGGTTGCCGGCGGTGGTCATGATCTCCAGGGTCAGCGGGTCGCCGTCGGCGTCGACGCGAACGCCGCGGACGACCCGGCTCCAGCCGGCCTCGCTCAACAACGCCGCAGCCTTCTTCGGGTCGTAGGCGTAGCGGGGAACGTCGTCGGCATAGACCCAATCGAGCGGGTTGACGCTGGAATCGGCGACCGGCTGGCGGCCGGCGAACAGCTTGGCGCTGATCGCCTCGCGGTCGAGCGCATAGATCAGCGCCTTGCGGATCCGCTCGTCGCCGAGGACCGGGTTGTCGAGGTTGAGATCGATGTGCTCGTAGATCAGCCCCGGCTTGTAGCGGATGGTGAAGCGGCGGCCGTGGCGGGCCTCGAAGGCCAGCGCCTGATCGATGGTCAGGCCCAGCTCGCCGGCGATCATGTCGATGGCGCCCGACAACAAATTCGCTTCGAGGGCGGCGGTATTCTCGATCACCCGGACGACGATGCGGCGGAACGCCGGCTTCCTGCCCCACCATTTCGGATTCGGCTCGAAGACCACGTGGGAGCCAGGTTCGACTTCCGAAATCAGATAAGGACCGAAGTAGAGGCCCTCGTTGGTCGTGTCGGTGTCGAAGGTGGTTCGGTTGCGGTACTCGACCGGGTTGGCGAACGGCTGCCGTTCGAGGTGCGCCGGCAACAGGTCGAAGGAATTGACGGCGTTGTATTCGAAGGTCAGGCGGTCGAAATGCAGGGTGAACGTGCGTTCGTCGACGGCGTCGATCTTGTAGAGGCTGCGGTAGAACTCCTTGGGAATGACACCGCTCTTGGGGTGGCGGCCGACCTTCCAGGTGAACATCACGTCGGCGGTGGTGATCGGCGTGCCGTCCCCCCAGACGGCGTCCGGGCGGATGGTGTAGGTGACCGCGATGCCGCGCTTGCCCTCGGGCGTGCGCTCGGGAACCGCGCCGCCGTTCTCGATGGTCGGCAGCTCGACACAGAGCATGCAGATCAGCTTCCAGTCCTTGTCGTAGACGGTGAGCGGCCGGCGCACCAGGCCGAGCACGTAGGACTTGGCGAGCATGGAATCGATGGACGGATGGAAGGTGGACGGGAACTGGGTGATGCCGATGACCAGCTCGTCCTTTGCCGCTTTCGCCGAGGAGGCGAAACCGGCAAGGATCAAGACGGTGGCGATCAACACTCGCAATCGCATCGGCAAGCCTCCCGTTCGGTTCGCGGCGCAGTCTACACCGCTCAGTTGGCGTGTCACGGTACGACGGCGGCGGCGTGCGGATAGGTCGATCGGCAGGTCACCAGCGGCACCGTTGTCGGGGCGGGTTTTAAACCCGCCCCTACGGTGTGTGAGGTGCTCGCTGTCCGGTCTGACGGGCTGCCGTCGGACGGGGTGTGGCGCTCAAGAGCCCAGGAGGTCGTCGGTGTCGGTGATGCCGGAGACGCCGAGGAGCTCGACCACGGTGCCGCCGGTCAGCGTGACGACCGAGTCAGTGGTGCCGTCGCCGTCGACGTCGGTCTCCTCGACGCCGGTGATGGCCGTGCCGTCGATCAGCGACAGCGCGTCGGCGCCGACGACAAAGTCGGTGATCCGGTCCGTGCCGTCTGCGGCGCCGAACACGAACAGGTCGTCGCCAAATCCGCCGGTGAGCAGGTCGTCGCCTTCACCGCCGTCGAGGGTGTCCTTGCCTGCGCCGCCATCCAGGGTGTCGGCGCCGCCGCGGCCTGTGAGACGGTCCTGGCCCTCGCCGCCGTCGAAATGGTTGCCGGCGTCGCTGCCGGCCATGGTGTCGGCCAGATCGGTGCCGATCACCGCTTCGATGCCGCGGACCGTTTCGGCGGTGCCGTCGACATCGGTGAGGGACCCGGCGGCCAGGTCGATGGTGATCCCCGGATCCGCCGTGCCGTCGGCATTGGGGTCGAAGACGACCGTGGAGGTGGAGATGACGAGCGCGTAGAACCCGTAGCTGGGGTAGAAAGGCATAGAGGTGATCGCACCGAACCATACGTCGTCGTAGGCGTAACCACCACTGGCATCGCCGGGCGGATCGTAGAGCAACTTGCCGGTGGCGGCTTCTTCGCTGAACTCCGGGGCCTGCCAGTCGATCTCGGCGTCCTCGGGCGCGTCCTCGTCGGTGAGGTCCAGTTCATCGACATCGTCGATGTCGTCCAGTCCACCGATGTCCTCGATCCCGCCGACATCGTCGCCGGCGGAGAAATCGAGGGTGTCGAACCCGGCGCCGCCAAGGTAGGCGTCGGCCCCGTCGCCGGCCAGCAGCAGGTCGTTGCCGGCTCCGCCGCTCACGATATCGTTGCCGTCGCCGCCGGACGCGGTGTCGGCGCCGGCGCCGGCGATGATCCGGTCGTTGTTCCCGCCGCCGTCCAGCCAGTCGTTCCCGGTGCCGCCGATCAGGACGTCGGCGCCCCAGCCGCCGGCGATGGTGTCGTCGCAGGCGCCGCCGGACACGGTATCGTCGCCGGAGCCGCCAGACAGCGTGTCGTCTCCGCCGCCGCCGCTGAGACCGTCGTTGCCACCACCGCCCGTCACGGTGTCGTTTCCGCCGTCGCCGGAGATCCGGTCGTTGTCGCCGCCACCATCGATCCGGTCATTGCCGGCGCCGCCGGTCAGGGTGTCGGCGCCGAAGCCACCACTCAGCACGTCGCTGCCGCCATTGCCGTAGAGGGAATCGGCTCCCGTGCCGCCGCTCAGCCCGTCGTTGCCGTCGCCACCGCTGAGCGTGTCGTTGCCGCCGCCGCCGAGCCGGTCGCCGCCGGCTCCGCCGCTCAGCAGATCGTTGCCGGCGCCGCCGTTGAGCAGGTCTTCGCCGCTGCCACCGTGAAGGCCGTCGTTTCCGGCGCCGCCGGCGATGCGGTCGTTGCCGGCGCCGCCGTTGAGCAGGTCTTCGCCGCTGCCACCGTGAAGGCCGTCGTTTCCGGCGCCGCCGGCGATGCGGTCGTTGCCGGTGCCGCCCCAGGCTTCGTCGCCGCCGCCGCCGCCAATGATCATGTCGCGGCCGGCGTTGCCGAACAGGCGGTCATCGCCGCTGCCACCGGCGATGCGGTCGTTGCCGCCTCCGCCCCAGGCCGTGTCCGATCCCTCGCCACCGGAAAGCCGGTCATTGCCGGGACCGCCGATCAGGCTGTCGGCGCCGGCACCGCCGGAGATCGCGTCGTCGCCCAGCTCGCCATACAAAGTGTCGTTCCCGTCTCTGCCGGCCAGGCGGTCGCTGCCGTCGTTGCCGTCCAGCAGGTCGGCGCCGCCTTCGCCGGAGAGCACATTGGCGCCGTCATTGCCGGCGATCCGGTCGTCGTGGTCGCTGCCGATGACGTCCTCGATGGACGTGCCGTAGGCGATGGCGAAGTTGTAAAGGCCCTCCGAGTCGGTGAAGTAGCCCGGGCGCAGATCGATGTCGGTCGCCGCCGTTCGGCCGGAGAGATCGACGGTGTCGTGGCCGCCGCCGTCCCACAGCACCATGAACGGGTGGCCGTCGGCGTCGGTGTCCTTGAACAGCGAGAGGATGGTGTGCTCGCGATCGTTCTCGTACTCGACCGGGATTTCGGGGAGCGGCTCGCCGCTGGTCGGGTCCCAGTTCAGCGCGCTCTTGAGGCCGAGGGCGTAGCCGACGACCGAAACGAACACCTGGAAGGCGTGTTTGCCGGCCACCGGTGCTTCAAGGGTCTCGTCGGTCGTCGAGATCCACACCTCGCCGCTGGCGTCGGTGCCGGGAAAGCCGCCGAACCTGGCGATGCCGTCGCCGAGGTCGGCGCCGCCGAAGGTGATGTCGGCCTCCGCGGCCGAGGTCTCGACGAAGGTGACGTTGGCGACGGCGGCCCACGACGCCATGGCCTGCGCGGCGGCGGCGATCTGGGCGTCATTCAGCGGCGCGAAGGGTTCGGAAAGGTCGATCCCGGTGGAATCGTGCGACAGCAGCTCAGAGGTGAGGAACGCGTAGCCGACGGTCACCGCCTCGCCTAGCGCATCCGCCCACGAATGGCCGCTCATCAGGGCTTCGACGTAGTACGGTACGTCGGTCACAAACATCCCCCTCCGGCTGCCCACCTAGGACAGCCGCTGCTTGTGCACACCCTTTTGATTATCCCCTCGAACGTTCGTGTGCAGGTGCGAAGACCCTAAAGGCGGTTGTGTTCGGGAGTCCAGCGAAAGTTTGTTAAAAGACTCGCATTGCGCGTGTTTGGATATGGTCCCGATGCCGTCTAAACGAGGGAACTCGCCATCCCTCGAGGCTGATCAGCCTCCCGGCAGACGCGTCGCGCGGATCGCAATGCTCCTGAGAGCGGCTCTTAACAATGGGCTCAGATTAGACATTCCCCGATGATGCCGCGTCGGCCACGACGACCCGGCATCCCCGTGACGACCGTTCTGCGGGCGGCTCTAGCGCACGTTCAGTACGGAGGTGCGAGCGTGGCCCATGACCCCGAAGGCGACGCTGCCGATGAGGAAGCGCTTGATGCGTGATTTGCCGGAGTCCGAGACGACAATCAGCTTGTAGTCTGCGCCAATCTTGATGATCTGCTCGACGGGGTCGCCCGACCGAACCAATGCATCGGCAACGTCGATCCCGATGTCCTCAAGCGCGGCCTTTGCATCGGCAACCTGGCGTTCGACCACGCTGCGGTCCTCGTCATTGCGGACCACGGACAAGAGCGAGATCGGCGTCGCCAAGTGTTTGGCGAGCACCGCTGCGCGGCGTGCCGCATCCAAAGAGTGCGCTGAGCCGTCTATGCAGATCAGGCACTTCTCGTCATCTTGACCTTTCCGAGTGACGAGCGTCGAGCATGGCGCCAGCATCGCGACCTTCTGTGTAACCCCAGCATCCCAGAGAGGGCGGAAGTCACCCTGCCAGCGGTGCTGGGCGCCCAAGATGATCAGATTGTAGGGGCCGAGTTTGTACTGATCGAGGATGCCGCTCGCCGCGTCCGGGGCGGTCTTCAGCTTGAGGATGATGGTCTTCCCGCTCTCGTGGTGGTACTCGACTTTGTGGTCGCCGACCGGATCGCCTCTGACCTCGCTGTGGCTCGCCATGAAATGCCATTCTTCATCCATTCGCCCGAGCTCTATGAGCACCTCCAGCCCCTTCTTGAGGTGTTGAACGCTTGGCAGTTCCAGACCCCATTCCAGCATGTTCTCGCGGGCAACGTTCATCTGCAGGCCGCCGGTCCGCAGTCCCTGATCGAACGGCCGCACGAACAGCAGGATGATGTCGCATTCATCACCTCGGCCGATCTCGGCGGCGAATCGGAGGCCCTCGTATGACTCTTCGGAGCCGTCGATGCAGACAAGGATCCTGAAGCGGTTGCGCCTGCTTTCGCGGAGCGCCCGAAACTCCTCCTGGGCCTGCCGCTCCACCGCAGTCATACGTCGTCGAAAAATGGCCACGACCGTCCTCCGGCTGTGATCACACTCCGAGCAAGGGCTAGTACATCGCCGCCGCGATCAACATGACTGCGGTCGACATCAGGACCATTCGCCAGCCCGCGGTCAGGAAATCGCCGGTCTTCAGATAGCCGGCGGCAAAAACGATCGTGCACGCCGGGGTTCCCACCACCGTCAGGTAAGCGAACGACGAGGACACGGCGGTAATGAAGCCGATAACGATGGGGCTCTCGCCGGCAACGCTGGCTACCTTCAAGACGATCGGACCAAGTACCGCGACCGCTGCGCCGTTGGACATGGTGTTCGTCACGCCCGTGGTCAGAGCAGACACTGCCGCCCAAAGACCAATGCCGTGGTCGGCGCCGATCGGCGTCAACAGTGCAATAAAACTCTCAGCGATCCATTGGGCCGCGCCAGTGTCTTTCATTTGCACACCAAGCGAGATCGCTGCGGCGTAGAGTAGCACGACGCCCCAGTTGACGCCCGAGTTGACGTCCTCCCACTTGACCAGGCCCGAGATCAGAAAGGCCGCCGCGCCGAGAATCGCCACGGTGCCCATGCCAACCACCTCGGAGGCGAAGATCCAGCTCAGCAGAATCAGGACGAAAAACAGGATTGCCATCCAGTCCGCGGGGGCCATCGGTCCGTCTGATCTGACTTGCGCTCTGAGCTTGGCGACGGCTCGGTTGAGGCTTTTGTATTCGGGCTTGAAAGTGACAAACAGAATGAGGGTAACGAGCGGCAACTGCATCAGGAAGACCGGGTACGAGTACGCCATCCACCGGATGTAATCGACGAGAAAACGTCGCGTCTCGGGATCACCGGGGTCGAAAAAAACTCTTTCCAGTAGCCGATCATGATCGCGTTGCGGGCACCGCCAGAGGGAGTGCCGATGCCCGCCACCGAGCAGCCGTAACAGATGGAAAACAAGAGAACGGCAGCCAGGTTGCGGACTTTCTTTTTGTCGTCCGAGGTCAGCGTGATCAACGTGACGCCAACCGGCAGCATCATGGCCGCCACTGTATGTTCGCCAACAAACGAGGCGAGCACACCAGAGACGACAGAGATCCCAAGGCATATCCGGAAAGTTCGGGTCCCGGTCGTTCGAACGATCAGCCAGGCCAGGCGTTTGTCCAGTTTCTGTTTGACCACGGCCACCGCCAACATCAGCGAACCCATAATGAAGAGCACGGAGTCGCTCATCAGGCTCTTGGCCACCCGGGTCGAATCGATTCCAAGAAGCAGGATCTGAGCGGCGACAATCAACAATGCGACGGTCGGCAATGGCACCGGTTCGGTGACGAACAGAACGGTTGCGACGACCGACATGGTCAAAACGATCATGCCTTCGCGGCTTAGCCCTTCCGGCAACGGCAGGGTCAGCATCACGGCGCCGAGCGCGAAGGCGATGAAGAACCAGCGTGTTTCCCAAAAATAATAGAGATTGATCTGCGAGCGGATGATCAGCAGGCGCTGATACCCACGTCGCCGCACCCGCATAGACCAGGCAGGGGCAGGTTCATGCGCCTGAAGGCTGGCCCGGGCGAGACTCAGCTCTGTCACCGATTGCCTCCGTGCGGCAACTCCAAGCTAGATCATCTAATATTTCACAAATGGTCCCAAGAACCCACCTGCCCTTTGCTCTCGATTTCGGTCTGCTGGTTGCAATACGAAGGTTACGCGCACCATTTAAGACGGCAGTTCCCCGCAGCCTGAAAACCAGGGCCTCGCGGCGTCGGTCTTTGGCGCGTCGGGGATCGCCGATCCGTCGCCAGTGCCGCAAGCTCGGCGACCGACCGCGACCCTCACACTTCCCTTTGTTCGTCTCGGGGGCGGTTCATCGGACCCGCCGTTGTCTCTTTGCGCTCAAGCGTCTGGGATGGATCTTGGCCGTGTGAAAACGGTCGGGCGGATGCGCTTGTAGCTTGGTTGGCGTCGCTGGGCCTTGGGTTGCGCTGTTTTGGCGCGAAGTGGGGCCTTTTGGAGGGGCTGAGAGCGT
>Ga0056135_10000394_pt1 | contig 11552 bp, 9 predicted proteins | sample WorMetG1aBELIZE1_FD_67481 | JGI IMG/M metagenome (GOLD analysis project Ga0056135, IMG submission 67481) | Marine gutless worms symbiont microbial communities from Max Planck institute for Marine Microbiology, Germany - Inanidrilus... ...
GACCGGCCGACTAACGCCTAGACTGGTCACCAAGTGCAGTGGCTGACATATCGGACGTACCGGCAGGCGAATTTACCGGCTGGCTGGATTCACGTACATGTGCATTGGCCAGCATTCCGGACTGAACGCCAGGCGGGCTGGTCGATAACTGATGACCTCAAACTGCGGCTTCAGCCGGCAAGGACTGCCACATGCCACTTTGTAATTATCTGTTGAACGGTTTCAATCAGTCCGTGTGTACAATAACAGCTTTGCTCCGCAGCGACTTCTGCACAACATAATTGGTGTAATTCAGCTGTCGTATCACTCTGTATGGCCCAAGCCACATAATCTGTCAGCGGGAATACACACCTTGTTTTCTCTTTGGCGTATACAACAACACCAGATCTTTCTTAAGAGTCTTTGGCTTGGTGGAAGTGTAGCGAACTTGGCCCTAGGGGAAGGCCGTAGTGGGTGCCACCAATTCTTTTTTGGGTGGGAATTGGAAACTATGGTGGTTGTTTAAAGTCGCGTTGTGTACTAGTGTGGTTGAGGTTCGACCGGTCCTACATGGCCCCGGTTTTCTTCCTGTACTGGTTAATTTATTTTATTTGCTAATTTTACCTATTACTTACTTATTTTAATTGTTACTTACCAACTTTATTTGTTCAAGACGCAGCGAAAACAGAGCGAGTATTTAATACGCGACAATATTTCATTCATGAGACAAAAAGAAAACTAAACTACTAAACTACTAATGTATAAAGTCCGTTTCACACAGGTCTCGCAGCTCAAGATGTATCTTATAGACTCCGGCGTGGCCGTGGTCAACGTAGAGTACACGCCGAGCTGACTGTGCCAGTCCGATCAGGTACTCTGCCGGCTTGGTCCCTCAAGTCGACCAGGCACCGTCACGAATGTCTGCCCGCCGACCGCGGGTTCCGCCGATGTGGTCCCGGAAGACACGGTATGTTCACTGAGTCGACCTAGCCACGTCGGGCGGCTAACCAGTAGTACAACTGACGGGCGGCTATCCAGTAGTACAGCCGACAGGAGGTATTCACCTTGAGGGTTGCATACAGGTCCGCCGCCCGACCGACAATTGCAACGACCAGCGAACAATATCGAGCGAACTATGTTATTTTAAGCGGCCCACTATTCGTAAAATACCAGTGTGGACACGCGGCTCCTCCATAAAACTAATACACGTGTTTAAATTTACGAAAACTAGCTGTAGACCATGCCTAAATTTAAGATACATTATTACAGCCAATAAAATACAGTTTTGTCTCTAAATGCGTCAGTTATTAACGATGCACTGCCAGCAGGGCCAGATAGTGCCCTCTGGCGAAGTCCGGTGAATTGCCTCAGGCGAGCGTCACCCGAGGCAGAATCTAGCGGTTTCTTTGTGGCTCCGTTGTTTCGTCGCGACAAGGTTCGCGATCGCAACAGAAGCATCATAATACTTTTTCATACGCTCAGTCTGCTTGCGAATATGAAGCTTCCAGCATGTGAGCTTATACCACCTGTCTCTAAGTTCTGTTTAGACGAATGGCAGGATATATGGGACTGTTGCGAGGTAATAAACTCCACTCTATTTACCCCACTGTTGGCATTGTCAAACATAGTAAACATATGTCTTGCTGTGATTCCGTACTACTCAATAGACTCCGAATTGGTCACTGTCGTCTCACTCGCTCATACTTGGTCTGCTGATATATTATCCGCCTACCTGTCAATCTTGCGGAATTCCACTGACGGTGAAACATATTAGTAGAACGTACCAGCCTCCAGGATATTCGTGAAAAATCTTTCACGGCGTCTTTTCTTCTGGATTTGTTCCAAAGTGTCGACAATCGTACTGTTATCAATTTTATTAAAGAACCCAGTTTTATCACCAAGTATAATGTTTGTTATTTCAATTTTATGTTAGCTCTCTAGCCTTGGTTCTACACTGTCTTTTTATCATATGTTAGTTATTACATGATTTTATCCTCATTCAACTGTATGGCACTGAATAGCCTCTAATGTGCTGATGTGCTGTTAAGAAACTGCTCACTCACTCACTCAGTGAATTTGTCTGGTTAACTGTGGCATCTGACAGCGCCTGCATGTCATCACTGGTGAAACACAAAGCAGCTGGCTTCTCTTCGAAGGTGGTTGATGTCAGATGAGCAAGCACAATTCAAATAGTACCTGGTAAGTGTGATGACGCAGTCTTTGGAAACAGTTTGCTGCTGTATAGCTGTACAAAGCACAAATCTGGTGCAGCAGGCGTCAGAAGTTCAGCCAGGTCTGCTGTCACCTTGTCGGCATCACACAGGTAGTTGTCAGAAGAAGCTGAAATTGGCAAGAACAACTGCCTGGCTGCATGTGTAGGTGGAGAATTGCCTCCTGAAAACAGAAAACCTGCTTGTGTGTTAAAGCAACAACAACACCCATTTAATGGCCTCTTCTCCAGAACAACCTGGGTAATCCAGTACCAGAAAGGGCAGACCATTTCTGAATTTCAAGGAAGCAAGAGATGACGGGCTGGCAGTGGCATCAGTGGGACCATATGCAAATCATTTGCACTTCGCTTCATACAGATTACCATACCAGCCCTCATCACTCAATTTTTACAGGATGGATGCTCTTCCCTGACACCCAAGCAACAGTGTCAAAGCACTGAAGGAGAGTGTTAGAGCAACAAACCCAACAATATTAGTGACTACTAAATGCTGTATTTGCAAAAGTCTGCCATCTTGCCACTCTGTGCACGAGTTATTGCTTATTACTAACCGTGCATTAGATAAGGCTGCCATTTAAGGGGAAGGGGCAAAAATTTCCCGGTCAGTTGTAATGTAATAGGGCAGTGATGTGGCCTTCTGTGAAATTACTTTCACCACTTGTTACACTGTTGATAGTACTATCACAGCACATGCACAAAGAGTTACACCAGCACAATAATTTTCTCCTTTGTTTCAGTGTCTATGGTAATAAACTTAGTGTGCTTCAAGTAATGTGCCTTGGTCCACTGCAAGTCGGACACCGGTTTTGGCTCCATAGGTGCAAGTCTTGTAGATGGCATGTTCCACTTGCAGGCTTGCGAAATGCATAATATATTCGCAAGTCCCATGCAGACCACATGCTCCGCTGGAATCAACAATCCTGCAATGTGATTTCAGGAGCCATGTAATCTGCAAGCAAACAAATGCAATGTCCACTACGGTCACCATTTTATTTATGTACCTTTTTGGGGGACTTCCCTAAACTTCAGAAATTCCCTCCCAACTTCCCAAGGAATTTTTTGGCCAGGTACATGTAGGATTATTTCAGATAAAGTGAACCACGTAGACAGAGTAGTTGTAGTCTCAGCAAGCCCCAGACCCTATTCTTCTCAACTTTCAGCAATTACTGAACCAGTCAGTGAGCTAAAAGATGCAAGCATAAAAAGTGAACCATTCATAAGGTAAAGCAAATCAATCATCTGTAAACATGTTGTCTTAGTTGCACTGGTTCGCTTTGACATAAGCTTCAGGCAAACTGAACCAACCCCTTAGCTAAACCGAACCAGTATTCTGTTTATTTATGGTTGCCCTATGTAATAGGGAGACCATATATTTGCAGATAAACCGAACCACAACACAACAACCTCATTATGACACTACTTGCAAAGCTAAACACATGAATAATGCTTTAAATAATGTTTAATATATAACATTTATTTATTCAGTTTTAAAAGTCTGACAAAAGCTCAAATGAGCGGCCAAAAAAACTGTCACAATTCACTGCTAACACTGATGAAAATGCACACTAACACTGCTGACTAACAGTATAAAGTGCTGCTAAAGCAATAAAAGACTACAGCATCAGTTCACTTATGCTTAATACTGACAAAAGCTCAAAGGAGCAACCAGAGGTGTAACAATGACAGTTCACTGCTAATACTGACAGTAATCCATGACTAACATAATGATGTGCTGTCAAAGCACTAAAAGACTAAAGCATGCAAAAATCAGTTCATTGATGCTTAACACCAGTTCACATTTCTGTTGATGTAAAATGTAGTCGACAAGTCATCAGCAGATAAAAATCTTAATGCAATCTGCACAATAAAATCATCACTTGTACCATACCTCTCATTACACTTATGTGCTGATGTGCCATTAAGAAACTGCTCACTCACTCACTGCACAGAGTGTTGTCTGTAACTTGCACATTTTTGATCTTCTTTGTTTTGCGTTTTTTTAGCGTTTTTGCCTTTCTCCTTTGGCGATTCACTTTTTATGCTGTTTTTTTGGCCTTTTGGTTTTGATTTCTGTCAGCAGTATGTCTTTCTAGAACTTTGAAAGACACCATAACAACACAGTAGTTCCAGTTTCTGTCAACATAGGACATTCGTGAGACCTAGGTAAGGATGACGTTTGTATATATCACTCCAACCATCAAACTTGATCCCGACTGCAGCACCACCATCACTGCGTAGATCAACAAGAGCGTCTTTAATCTCTCCGACAACAGTACCATACACATCGTAGAGATTTACTTCGCTGCTAGACTTTGGTTTCTTTGGCGATTTCCTCATTTTCCTGTTCTGAAGCTCTGCTGCACCGTTATTCAACACAGCTGTATGAGAGTTACGAGAACGTCTTTTCATAGCTTTTCTGTTTATTTTTTGTGTTGGCAGCAAGCTAACGAGTGATACACCTGACTGCAAGGGTATGCCTTGGTCCTTGTAACTGTTTTCCAGTTCAAAAGTGCCTATAGCATGCCAGTGCACCAAGGAAATGAATACGATATCGATTAACTGTGCCAGAAAATCAGGGTCCTTGCAGTTGTTGGTAATGCATTACAAACTGTAGGATAAGGTAAGTGTGGGTATTTTCACCAGGTCAGGTGTTTTCACCACTCGTTATTTTTTTCTATGTGAATATGCATCTTCTTTGGGTGTTTTATTCTGTTCCAGCAGATGTTTTCCGGTCAGTGTTTGGTAAGTTAATCTGCTCTCATCTTATTTTTGTTCTAAAAATAAGCAAAATTTGAAAATATGAGATGCTGATGTAATTTCGATTATCATGAAAATAGGAATTTTATTCGCTTCAGTGAATACCAGTCCGGTATTTACGGTTGATTGGCATATGAATGATGATCAACTAAAGCAAGCTTTAAATGCCATCAAAGTGGAAAGAATGAAAATCAAGCCTGCAGCAATACAGTACAGAATTCTACAGAAAACTCCTTTGTGGTGGTGTGTACCTCAGTGTTCAGTGAGTGATATATACGTGGCAAGCAGCTTACCCATGGGTGACATTCTGCATGACTAAATCCCTCCGCATACTTCAACACTGCAATCTTATCCTGCACATACCTGTTCCCACGCTCCACATAACCTTGCGATTGTGAGTGGCATGGTCTGCCATCGACACTGTCGAACCTCCCCACTTCTTCAAGAGTGCCTGCAACACATCATTGCCAAACTCACGTCCATCATTACTGTGAAATATTCATGGAGTAAGCTTACCAAAGTATGCAAACACATGTTCTTCAATGTTACACGCTACTTCTACAGCAGACTTGGATTTTAGAGGTAACAAAATGTGAAACTTGCTGAAGTGGTCCACGACGTGGCCGATATATTGAAACTCAGCATCTGGACTGTGTCTCATGTCGATCAGGTCAGTCTGAATGCGATGCCACACGCCGTCTGCCATGACGGGTTGAAGTGGTTCACTCACTTTCTGTGGTTTTCTGAGCTCACAAGTGGGGCACGTTCTACAAAACCCCTGTACGTATTGCCGGCTAATGCCGTAATGTTCCTGCTGTATTCTAGCCAGGACCTTTTTATAACCTGCATGCACTAAATGAACATTGTGTACATAGTTCACCACACTGTACACTTCGTCTTCATTTACCACTCGTAACACATCACTTTCCTGTCTGGCAACATCACATTTGCGATTTGTGCGTGGAATCATCAGCACATTGTTCAAGTTATGCAGTGGCAAGTAAACAAGAGTAAAGCGGCGCTCTTTCACCCAATGGCGAAAATGTGCATCCGTACAGGTAGAATGGTCCAACCACTACGCAACAGCCCGATCATATTTCTCTTTTGCTAATAGCTTCGACTTACCTGATGCAGACAGTCTAGAAGTAAACGTTGCCATCAACACCTCGTGGCCAACCTCTTACGTCGCAGTGAGTTGCACATCAGATGTTACTTACCTGTATTTTGCAACTGCAACAACATCGAACATGAAACAGTATACACACTTATGACGCAATATGTACAAGTCAGGCTCCAATGAGGCCACATACCTCAAGGCCAAGAACACAACCACGTTTCCACAGCACTTATGCCGGACAATTAATGTACTCAGAAGTAACCTTCAGTCTTCACTCAAAATTGGCCAGTGTTCCATCAGTATCGTCATAAGACTTAAATAACTAGCTAAACCGTTGGTGTCGTGTGCAGCACCTAATCGTGTCGTGTCTCATAGGGCACACTGGTCCAATTCATTACTGGAAACTCTTACAAATCAGAGTTGCGTTTCAGAAACATAAGAGTTTCCCGCAATGAATTGGACATGTGTGCCAGATGTGGCTGCATGATAAGTCCGCTGGTTGAAAAGACACGTTCCACTGGAGCTGAAGTGGCAGGCATACAGAACAGTCGACAAAACAATGGCTTCAAGGCTTCATACTCCTTGACAGCCAACAGCAGCGCCAAAGACTGGACAAAATTAACGATCCTGCCTTCGACCCCGACCACATAGTTTGTTAGCTGCTCCTGAGGGGTTGTTGCATGCTTGGGCAATGACTAGGATGCGGTCAAGGCCAAGGCCATAACCCCAAGGCCAAGGCAAAGGCAACAACCCTCAAGGTCAAGGCCAAGGCTGACATTTTGTGGCCTCAGGCCAAGGCCAAGGCCTAGCATTGCTGTCAGGCTCTGTATAGTAGCAACACTGAACACTGAAATATTTAGTCTAATTCACTATACTGCCATTAACATTCTTCTTCGTGTTCTTGTGCGGTACTCCCAATCTCGAGCAAAATTACGAATGAAAAGTAATCATAGATTGCTGTCAGTGCTGTTTATAAACTGAAATAAAGCTTCCTTTAAAAAAGAATAGATTGTGCCATGAACATCAAACACAAAACTGCCCCTTCAAACAGTAACATCGTGGACTATTTTTTTGTTTATGTACATATATCTCTATATTCTGTACATTCTGCATTGTCCAAAATTCTTTTTCTCACACAGGCATCTTGCATATACCGTATTTCCTCGAACAGAAACCCCGGCCTCTATTACCACAAGTATGTCAGACCCCCGGCCTGTATTCAAGGCCCGGCTTGTATTTAAGGCCCGGCTTCTGTTCGAGGAAATGCGATATACGGCATTGGGGTGGATATAACAGATTAACAGTTAACAGTTGTTATACTGCCGTTTAGTCACTCAAAGCTCAAACTGTTTGGTAAAATACACGTACCATTCAGATTCACAAATACAGCTTGGTCTCCTTCGACCACTGCAGAACCATCAGCATTGACAACCAGCTGATACTGTTCGCCAGCTGCGACTTCTGACGACATTGTTCTACAGGAAGCACAGAAAACGTGCACCACTGTACGAAATAGCAGGCATGCAACAATTTCATATCCATTATATCCAGCATTCATGCTACTCTTTATAATCGCTAACAGCTAGCTCATCTGACCTCGCTGGCTAACAATGGAATTTAATAGCACTTGTCACTAGAGATGCACCAAAGATAATTGGTATCGGCCGATTATCGGTCGTTTTGCCGAAAATCGGCATAAGCCGATTACTACGACGGTATCAGCCGATTGTCGTTTACACAAATTGACAATAGTCACAAACTCACAATAGTGACAACACCTATCCCAGACTCCCAGTAAGCCACCCTTCATTGAGCGACCGTTTTTGAGCATACACTAAGCTTAACGAATGGGTGGTTCCCCAAAGCAGATTTTAGTGTAATTCGTAATGCAGGAATCACAAATTCACGATCAACATCTGTCTCAAAAGGTAAGAACGTCAGGTTTTATAATAGGTATTCGGCGGATAATTGGCGGATTATCGGCCGTGTACGGTGAACCATTCTCGTCTCTGACATAGCCATGTTTGTGCTGAAAAGGGACATTAAACTCCAACCAAGCAACCAACCGCTGAACCATTCATATGGCAACCCGGCCGCGTGCATGGTTTACCGAATGGCTCTTCACATGGCCGGCTGTGTCCCTGTGTATAGCCAGCCAATGCACTTTGTTTATACATCCACATTATTTTTCAGGCTACACTAGTTAACGAATCGGTATATCGGCTCCGTATCGGCGTAACGCTAACCCTGTTCTTAACTTAACATTAACCCTAACCCTACCTATTTCTAACCATAACCCTAACTGACCTATGCTGTATCGGTGTATGTGGTCGATACAGCGCTGATACGCCGATGCATTAAGTAGTGTACCGGTATGCGTTATTTTTCTGTCTGCCCATATCTCTAGCCCACAGGCTACGAAAGCGTCTACCCGTATTCGTATTCGCACGGCGAAGGTTATGGGTAAAATGCGGGCCTGCCGGGATGCAGTTTCGCACCACTGAAACTAACCCTAACACTAACCATAATCCTAACCCTAACCCTACTAACCTGACTTAGCCTACTGACGCTATTAAACCCTACCATCTTGCGATTTACGTCAATACATCCGCACGCCCACATCCTCGCTGTAGGCTGTCGCTGCGCTACTACATCAGTGTCACAGTTTCGTTGTCCATCGATGAATCGTACGGTGACAGTGTATCATTCAGCGTGTCCGTTGGTCGTCGATTCCAGGTGGGGAACAATGGATGGCTTGCTGAAAATTGCAGTGGTCCACTCAGACAGTAGTACTGCCTTATCAAGGCCAGACTAGCCTCCGGCTTTGGTCTTCTGTCCCACCATCGCCACAAATTCCTCAATTTGAGTCAGTCTTTTAAAGTAGTCGTTGGCGTGCTGCATGCCCCTTCTATTTCATTCGTGTGAATTGTTTTCAGTTCACCTGCATTCTTGTCGCAGCACTGCCAACTGAATGCCTTCTTGTGCTCTATTACATAGTGAGTATACCCAACTGCAGGAAGGTCGCTGTATGCCGCCCAGCCATCTGTTATTACTGTACTTCCTTTTTCTACATGTGATTCTATCAGTGACAGTAGGGTGTCAGTGTCGCGACGATCACAGGAAACAATTTCAGCCTATTTGTACTCCTGTCCACCAAACCAACAATCCATATTTTCATTCCTCTGAGATCTCCGTGGTGGTATTTTGTTTGGCAACCAGTGACTCATCTACCTCTACCTCACCTTGTAGGCTTTTCTCACGAATATTTCCTACACAATATTCTCTGAACAGATCTCGGCAGCTGCCGTATCCAACGCTAGCAGACTGTGCACATTTCCACAAGGATTGACCGTCTGCATATGTAATCACAAAGTGCATGATATCTGGGATATGCAGGTGGGACTTGCTGAAAAAACTGTCGACGAATACTTATTTCATGTCTGGTGGGACATCGCCATACATAAGCGTCTGTGGTTTTGTTTTCTTTGAGGGACATGTGACAATCGACAGTGCACCATTTGCAGCGGACGGTGACAGCTAACAGACCAACTTGTTGCAGCCATTTATTATAACGTCACAACTACTGGGTAAGACAGTAAAACGGTTAAAAGGATTGTTTATGCCACTCAGGGTTATATCGTCAATGTTGTCTGCTGGTATCTTGGTAGACCACGGAGGTTGATCGAGTAGGGTTTAACGTCCCACTAGAGGCTTCTCGTCGACAACTGTACTCATTTTTGTTGCAGTATTATAGCCTATTCTAGTCGATATCATTGCATCTCATTTCAGCTCAACTCTACTATCGCATTTGCTTTAGGCCTATACATGTGGGCAGTTTGTCACAGATCGGTGTGGAATTTCCTGCTACGTCACAGTCCACTGAATGCCATGAATGGAGACTTGTTGAGGCGTTCAAGATGTCACTAGCTTCCCAAATGCTCGTATGCTTGGCTTTGACTTTCTCCAGAACCTTCTCCATTTCTTCTAACCAAAAACCACTATTTGTCTTGCATACACACAATGAATTCTTGTATGTCATGTCTGTCAAATGCACATTATCCAGGAAAGCTTTTACAGAATATACCACAAGGTAACAGATGAAATACTACTAACAAACTACAAAAGGCAATTGTAGATAGCAGACTTTGCCCCTAGTGTGTATTGGTCGTGCACACCGCAAGCGTCAACAATAATAAGTGATAATAAGTAATAACGTAGTGCTTGATTCTGGCCCATTGGCCATATTGTGTGAAAATGTAACATTAACCACAAAACCGGAAATACATAGCATATTGCAATGCTGCCAGAGGAGGACCGAGCCACAGACATAGGCAACATGCAAAAATTTGGTGAAGATCAGCCATGTGGTTTTCGAGTTATGCAAGCGGACAGACGGACAGACAGACAAACAGACATACTCATCGCCTCTCCCGGGGGCGAAGTAACAAAACAAGATAAACTCACCTGTCTTGGAAATTATGCAATTAAACTTTAAATTCACCAAATGTTTCAGTTTGTCACTCTGTGTGACCACTACAACAAACAGTTTGAAAGTCTTTGGCAAGCCTTTTAATACCATCGACATCAGAAGACTGTCACCTACTGTTTCGCTAGCATTCCCGAGTGCAACAGCAGCAGTCTCAGCTCTAATGATATAATCTGTAACAAATTCTTGGGATGCTTCATCAACGAAGTCAGCTTCATGTACAGTGATATAACTCTTGGCTTACCCTTGCCAGCACAATAAGCTCTCAGAATGTTCAATGCCACTCTGCCATCGTCCATTGCGTCATGCGTGACAAGCGAAAGACTTTTGTCGTCAAGAAACTGAATAAGTTCGGCAAATGATTCCTCATTCTTGGTTGCATCAACACTTCAATGATCGTTTTCAAAATCATAACTTAGCTTTTGCAGGCGCATATATCCTAGAAATTTGATTTCCCACTGTTCATACTTTTGCTCATCTCCATTAAATAGAAGACTTTCGTAACATCCTTTGCGCGTGCTGGGTCCATAACCTGCTACGTTTGTCATGACGGGGGATTATAATAGATTACATAAAAAACATTTTACTGAGTTGCAGTAGTCCAGGTGGGTCAGTACTAGGCTGACCACGAGACGGGTTGATGTCGCCTGCATCAGTAATCTGTGAATACCGTAATTCCGGGTGAACAGGGACGTTTTAAGGCTACTTTGTTAAAAAAACTTTTGGCATTGTGCATAAATGTATTAGCTGAACTATGGATTTTATGTCCCTGTATGCAACATATAAGATTGTACATCATTTACATTTTTATCTTATTGATGCCATTATTTAAAAAAAATGACTGTCCCTATTCACCCCAAAGTCGGGTTGAATAGGGACATGTATCACGCGTATGCGCGGTAGCGCAATACGCAGTGTTAGAAGCCAATGGTAAAGTCAATGGGATAGGCGAAATTTCAGACCCCTCCCCCTCCCAAACCCTT